>QWCK01005065.1_pt1 | contig 12323 bp, 4 predicted proteins | sample 1972571 | NCBI WGS metagenome assembly QWCK01 (sample SAMN09866710, study PRJNA288562) | Human gut metagenome isolate term2_stool, whole genome shotgun sequencing... | isolation source: gut | host: Homo sapiens | place: USA: California
AGATGTTAAGCCAGTGATTATAAATGGAAGAATTCATGCTTCAATTTCAAATATTGCTAAAGCCTTTGGAGCAAGTCATGGAGATATTAAAGATGGTAAGAACCAAACAATAGAATGGGACAAAGACAAACAAGCTGTCTATGTCTTTAAACACGTAAAGTAAGGAGATATTTATGAGAAGAATAAAAAAGGGAGCAAGTCTAGTCTTGCTCCTTACCCTATTAATACTACCAATGAATGTTTTTGCTGGAACAGAGGGAGTAGTTAAAGAAAAAGGGCAAGAAATCTATGAACCTGAAAATCAAAAGGAAGGCTTAGACCAGCTTTTACAAAAAGAAGATCTTTACAGTCCTTCAAATGAAGAAATACCCTATCAAGATGTACCTAAAGTTCCGGAAAGGAAGGAAGAAAAAGTAAAACCAGTAAATGGAGGCAATGAAAAAGCCATTAATCCCCTTGCCACAAAAGAAAATAAGGCAAGGGGGACAGTTATTGAAAATGTGGATAGACAAGATAAAGATATTACCCCTAAAAAAGAAGAAATTGTAGAAGAAAAGGAAGCAACATCCGTCAATCCTGAGCAGACAAATGAAAGTTCAAATCAGAAGTCTTTAGATATGAGACAGTTTTTAACCTTTCAAACAAAAAGCGGAAAGACCTTTCACTTAATTGTAGACCATGGAGAACACGAGGAAAATGTTCAGCTATTGACAGAGGTGGGAGAACAGGATCTTTTAAATATGATAGAAGGAGAGTCGGATTTTAAGCCTAAAAAGGAAGAGGTAAAAAAAGTTGAACCTGAAAAAGTAGAAGAAGTTAAAGAAGAAGTCAAGGAGGAGAAAAAATCAGGAGCAGGGCTATATCTATTTGTAGGTTTGATTGTAGCAGGAGTTCTTGGAGCTGGCTACTACTTTAAGGTTTATAAGAAAGAGGAAGATGAAGAAGATGACACCGTCTATGATGAATGGGAAGATGAATATGAATACGATGGGACAGAAAAAGATGAGGATTTCATCGACGAAGATCTTTTAGATGAAGACGAGCAAGATACCGAAATATTAGTTCCAGATGAAGATGACTTTGAATAAAACACAGCGCAGTTGTCTTTTAATCTCGTATAGGATATAATATATACGATAAATTAAGACTATTGTTTATAAGGCGGTGAAAAAATGTCAGCTTTAAGTGAGAGTATTTTAGAAACTATAAAAAGCAATGGTGGAACCATTACCATAAAAGAAGCAGAGGAAAAGAATATTAGTCCAAAAAAATTACAGAGGATGGTAAAGCAAGGTAGCCTAGAGAGGGTTACCAGAGGTCTTTATCTACATCCGGAATTTTTAGAAGATTCCTATTATATTTTTCAACATCGAGCACCTAAAGCTATTTTTTCTCATGAAACCGCCCTTTATCTTCACAAATTAAGTGATGAAAATCCCCATAAGATTATAGCAACGATTCCATCAGGATATAATACATCTATGATTAAGGAAAGAGATAAATATCGTCTTTACTACTTGAAAGAAGATTTATGGGAAAAAGCGCAAGAAAAAATTAAAAGTCCCTTTGGAAATTTGGTTTACGTATATACAAAAGAAATGACCTTAGTGCAAATGATCAGTAAGATTAACAGCATAGATAAAGATCTTGTTCTTACAGCATTAAAAAGAGGGTTAAAGAACACAGAACTAGATAAACTTGAATTATTAAGATATTCTAAATACTTTAAGTGTGAAGAACAAATGAGAAACTATTTGGAGGTTATTATATGATATTTACAAGTCCCAGACAATTAAAAGATAAAATTAAAAATGTAGAACAGAAATATAATCTTCCGGCAAATACACTTTTAAATTATTATATGATGGAACGCTTTCTTTGCAGACTCTCTAATAGCGAATATTGTGATAACTTTATTATTAAAGGGGGATTTCTAATCTCTTCCCTTATTGGGATAGACATGAGATCTACCATGGATATAGACACGACGATAAAGGGAATTCCTGTAAATGAAGAGTCAATTAGGAAGATAATTGAAGGAGTTATAAAAATAGATTTAGAAGATAATATTATCTGGGAAATTGAAAAAATACGCTCCATTCATGAGGCTGGAGAATATGACGATTTTCGAATAACTCTTATTGCAACATTTTTTAATATGCAAACACCCATAAAAATTGATATTACAACGGGAGATCGTATCATTCCTAAAGAGGTGGATTATAATTATCAACTTCTTTTTACAGATAAAAGTATCGACATTAAAGCTTACCCCTTGACCACAATTTTGGCTGAAAAGATAGAAACTATTTTATCAAGAAATGTTTTAAACACTAGAGCGAGAGATTACTATGACATATATATTTTAACAAAACTAAATCCTCAGTTAGACTATGAGGGGTTAAGGAAAGCTCTTACAATTAAGGCTGATGAAAGGAATAGTTTGGAATATATACAAAATTCACAAAAATACCTGAAGGAGATTAAGGCAAGTAAAGAGCTTAAGAATATATGGGATAATTATAGTAGAAAAAATCAGTATTCTAAAGAGATAGATTGGAATGACATAATAGCCACAATAAATGAAGTTCTTACCAAACTAAGTCTTTAAAGCTCGTATCAAAGAACAATAATACGAATAAAAAGGACGAAAATGGAACTTAAATTTATCCATTTAAGGTATAAGAAATAGAAAATTCGTTTTTACCGTTTTGAAAAACTTAAATTATGAGGGCAAAAGTGAGGGTTAATGTGAAGGTCAAAATGAGGGATAAAATGTCGGTCAAAATGTCGGTCAAAAATTAAAGCCTGACGATAGGCGTAAACAAATTATTAAGATTATCAAAGATAAGTCACAAATCACGGCTCTAAATTTATCAGAAATTTTCTCTGTTTCAGAACGTACCATAGAGAGAGATTTAAAAAGCTTAACAGATAAAAAAGCAATAGAATATATCGGCAGTGCAAAAGATGGCTATTGGGTAGTTAAAAAATAGTATAGAAATATAAGGGTGGTTGTGCTATATTAATAAAGGATCAAGCCCTTACCATCCGTGGTAGGGCACTATATAGTTTACAATTAAAAAATATCATAACTTAGGCGATAGAGAAAAAAATTTCATCTATCGCCTTTTTTAATGCAAAGGAGGCAATATGCAACTAGTAATAGCAGAGAAACCGAGTGTGGCAATGAGCATAGCCAAGGTTCTCGGTGTAAAGAATAAACAAAACGGATATATGGAGGGCAATGGCTACATCATAAGTTGGTGTGTAGGCCATTTAGTAGGATTAGTTTCTCCAGAAATTTACGATGAAAAATACAAGAGATGGAATATAGAAGATTTGCCCATATTTCCTAAAGAATTCAAACACTATGTACTTCCCAAGGTAAAAAAACAATTCTCCATCTTAAAAATACTAATGAACAGAAAAGACATTAATGAAGTCATAAATGCTTGCGATGCTGGAAGAGAAGGGGAACTCATTTTTCGACTTGTATATAAGCAAGCAAAGTGCAAAAAAGATATAAAGAGATTATGGATTTCGTCCATGGAAGACAGAGCAATTAAAGAAGGCTTCGAAAACCTAAAAGAGGGTCATGACTACGATAATTTATTTGCTTCTGCTACGGCCAGGGCAAAGGCGGATTGGCTGGTAGGCATGAACTTAAGTAGACTTTACTCCCTTTTATATAAACAAAATTACTCGGTAGGTAGAGTCCAAACACCAACCCTTGCCCTAATGGTAAAAAGAGAGGGAGACATTCAAAGCTTTAAAAAAGAAAAATACTATACAGTAGAGCTTGATCTAGATGACTTTTCTCTAACAACAGAAAGAATAGATAATCCAGATATCGCTGAACAGTTAAAAAACTTAGTCCCAGAGACTATAAAAATAGATTATGTGGAAGAAAAAGAAAAAATCACAAAACCAGATCTGCCATTTGATCTAACTACACTACAAAGAGAATGTAACAGATATTTTGGCTACTCTGCCAAACAAAGCCTTGACTATGCCCAAAGTCTCTATGAGAAAAAATTGATTACTTATCCAAGGACGGATAGCAGGTATTTAACGGAGGATATGATTACAAGCCTTGTAAATAATATATTAGGGAAAAATGACTTTGATACGGATAGAATCAAGGTCATTTTTAATACCAAGAAAGTAACAGACCACCATGCCATTATCCCCACTGCAAGTGCAAGCATTGAAGAGATTGAGAGCTTACCGGAAAGCGAAAAAAGAGTCTTTAAACTCATTAAAAATAAATTACATGCCAGCTTTTCCTATCCACTTAAAGAAAAACTCACGAAAATAATAGCTGAATTTGATGGCTTTGAATTTATAACTAAAGGAAAGACAGTTATAGATGGAGGATTTACAAAATATCTAGAAGATTACAAGCCTAAAGATAAGAAAGACAATCCCCTCCCTATAGTCAATCCAGGAGATGAGTTTAGCATAAAAGAAAAAACCATAAAAGAAAAATACACCCAGCCTCCTAAGCCCTATACAGAAGAAAGCCTTTTAAAAGCCATGGAAATAGCAGGAAAAGGGGAGATAGACAAAGGTATTGAAGTGGAAAGAGTGGGACTTGGAACACCAGCCACTAGAGCAGGGATTATAGAGAACTTAATCTATAAGAAATACATCAAAAGAGAAGGTAAAAACCTTATTCCCACCCATTTAGGCTTGGCTGTTATCAGTATAGTGGCTAAGGAACTAAAAAATGCAAAACTAACCTCTGATTGGGAAACCAGCCTTTACTATATTTCGAAAGGCAAAAGCAGGGAGGAAGATTTCTTACAAGAGATTGAAGCATTTATTGCTAAGCAGATAGATCTTTATAAGTGCGTAAATGAGAAATAAGCTAGCATAAAAGACACACAGGAAAGGAGAAAAAATGGCAAGATACAATTTCAAGGAAGTAGCAGAGATATTAAACGCCACAAGAAAAGAGATAGCTAATCCAAGTTATTACACGGATTTTCTAAAAACCTTGGGCAATAACTATAAATATACTTACGCCCATCAACTAAGTATTTACTCTATAAGTCCCAATGCTACTGCTTGTGCAGAGTACGACTATTGGAAAAGCATTGGAAGAAGTGTAAAAAGAGGAGAAAAGGGCATCCCAATTCTAGACTTTGAAACAGGCAAGGTAAAATACCTTTTCGATGTACTACAGACGGTAAACTATCAAAACCATATTGCCGAAGTTAAGGTATGGGAATATAAAAGGAAAGACCACCTAAAAGCCTTAGATTATCTAATAGACAATACGGTTGGACTTAATAGCCTAAACTATTTATCGGAAGAGGAAAAAGTTTCTGCTCTAGCGGAAACTTATGTTAAAGGAAGCTATTATCAGATTTTAGATAGTCTATCAGAAGAAAGCTTGACCTATTACTCAAAAGTAAATCTAATAAATTTTTTAACAGAGTCTGTAAGAGTGGCAACGAGTGCCAGGATGGGCATAGGCTATATCCCTAATATGGAGAATCTAGAACTAATAGGCAGCTTATCCAATAAGGAAGATATGGACATCCTTTTAGGAAGCATTTCCCAAACCAACAAAAGTCTGCTTATAGATATAGGCAGAGCCATTACAAGAGAAGAATTTATTAAAAGAAACTTACAAAATGAAAATAGAGAGCAGACAAAAGGGGCTAAGGAGCGTTATAATACTATTACTCAAAATGAAACGAACTCAAATAAGGTTAAAAATATAGGAGGTAGTGAAGATGTCAGAGATGATAACAATATTAGGCAAGGAATATCAGAAACAAGGAGAGGAATACATTCCGATATTGAAAGAGACCCCATTCGAGAAAGAGGGAGGGACCTACCGACTGGAGATGGTAGACCAACACGAGATGATGATTCCCAATATCCAAATGCCGATAAAGCTAGACCTAGGGAAGTTGAACAGCTTTGGCAGGGCAAGACTGAAATTTCTCAAGGAACACAAGGAGAACAGCTATCAGATTATGATGATGGAAGAAAGACTCATGGACCATCTGATGGATATAGAGAATCAAGTGGAAGAATTTCTGAGACAGGAAGAAGGAAAAATTATGGAAAGCTGGGGACTGACCTTAGAAATGAAGAGTCAGGATCTGGAGAAATATCTGAAACTGAAAAAGAACATGGATATGGAACTACAGGAGATAGCGATGAAGGAAATCGTCCTAGTATAGAAGATGAACGACAAAAAAGGGAAGCTCAGGCTTCCTTTTTTAGTGAGAAAAATTCAGCAAGTCAAATTCGATTTACCAGTCCCATAAGTCAAGAAGAGATTGACCAATTTCTTATCTATGGAGGAAACATTGAAGGAGGCAGACTTCCTGTAATCGCTGAGTTTTCCAAGGGAAAGGATATTCAAAGTCAAATAGAATTTCTAAAGGAGAATTATCAAGGAGGAAATGGTCTTATCATAGATGGCAGAGAGCTTGCAGCCTACTTTACAGATAGAGGAACGGACCTTTCGGAAGGAGAAGAAGTTGGAGACCCTCCCGATAAAATTCTTTCTTGGCAAGAGATGGCGACAAGGATAAATGAACTCTTAGACAGGGGACATTTTGCGACTAACGTAGAAATAGACGAAAGCCAATCTTATGAAAGAAACCGTCTATCAGAAGCCGTTCTGTATATGTATAGGGATATAGCTGAAGATTATGAGGGCCAATACTTCACTTCTCTTTCAGCTTTGGTTACTAGAAGTTTTCCAGATAGTATGGAAGCTCTAAGTAAAGAATTAGAGGATAAGGATTTTAGGAATACACTTGTCCGAGAATATGAAGACTTTTTAAGTGCTTATAAGCAAAACCCACAAATCCTAAAATTTCACTATCATAAGACGGAAGACTTATTAGAAAAACTTAAGGACCTTGATATTACAAGAAAAGAGTATGTAAGTCAATTAAGAGATATTCAAAATCCTAATGTCTTTATCACTCAAGATGAAATTGATGATGTTTTAAGGGGAGGAAGTGGTTTCGTCCAAGGCAGGGAAAGAATATATAACTATTTTATAGAAGACCACAGTCTAAAGGAAAAGACCGACTTTCTAAAGTCTGAATATGGGATAGGAGGCAGTTCTCCCGGGATTTCAGGAGATAGAAATAGTAACCAGTGGCATGATGGGAAAGGTATTAGATTAGAAAAAGAGTTCGCTCCTTCTATTGGTCTTAATTGGAACGAAGCAGCAAAAAGGATTACTAATTTAATAACAAAAGGCCAATACCTAGAAGCGAAAAAAGAAATTGGTATAGAAAGTCAAAACCAAGAACAAAAAGTAGAGACAAAGGTTAAAAGTGAAGAAGATCTACCTGCTACAGACGACCGTTTATATATTGAACAGGGCTTTGATGGAAGTAAGACCTACTATGTAAATGGAATATCCCTAGCCTATATTGAAGAAAACGGACGACTGGTTTTCTATGATGATCAAATAGACAACGAGTTTAAGGAAGAGTTAATAAGAATCGCTCACGAGATTCAACAGGCCTATCCTTTAGATTATATAGAGGACGGCATCGTCTTAGAAGGAATAAATGATACCTTCTATATCAAAGATAGAGAAACGATAAATGGTATCGAATACTATCTTCTAGAAAGTCAAAGGGAATACGAGGATGTTCCTAATCTTATTGTCAATAAGGCAAGGGAAATTATAGATGATGATATTATAAATGGTTTTGATGAATTTAGAGAATTTCTTGAAGATAAAGGCCTCGAGCAAGGGGAAGAAACCCATATAGACACTATAGCCGTAAAGGTAGGTCAATATTACGGACTTGTAGATAGGGAAGAGCTTAAAGATATTGGGCTTACCGCTGATGGCAGAAGGGTCTATCCAGAGGACAATCTTAAAGGCCAAGTTTACCCACTATATAAGGGAGAGACTTTTGAAGATAGCCAAAAGATTGATGCCCTATTTGACTGTCTTGCCGTAGAAATGAAAGATACAAATCTTATGGACTTAAATGATCTTTTTTATATTGAAAACCAAGGTCTAAGGGAAATAGAGACGGATACAGTAACAAAAGAAATAGATGGGATAGATTTTTATATCTCATCATTTGGCCAGCAGTTTCCAGACTATTCCAATGATATTTATGTTTCCAATAAAAACCTTGAAATAAACGGAGCCTATCAGTCTCTTGCCTATATTAATAAGGACAATGAAGTAAACTATAGATTCGAGCTTACAGGGGATATTAAAGAAGCTATTGAAGGCATAAGGGATAAAAAAGAAATTATCTCAAGGCTTATTCAAAAAGAGATAGACGATCATCAGGTCTATTCCTTTGACCCACAAGGAGAAATCTTTACTTTAGACCATGTGGATGTGGAAGAAAACTTACTCAATCCACCGAAAAGTCTTCCCCAAGAAGAACAAAAGGGAGCTTATACAGAAGATCTTGCCCTAGATATGAAAGAATTGAAGTTAAAGCAGGTCCTTAAATGGAAGGACTATATTATTTCTGAAAACACAGCTATTTCTTATGACTCCTACAAGGAGATCCTTGATAATCTGCCTTATTTATTAGATGATGATCACAGGCAAGTCCTTCTTCAAGGCTACTTAAATGAACAAGTAGAAAAGGCTAAAGAAATGGAAGAAGATCTAGAGCCTATTTATAAGTTAGGCATGGAAGTTAGCTATGACGGCAAAGAATACACCATTACAGATATTAAAAAATATGAAGACTACAATACGATGACCTTAAAAGATAATGAAGAATATCTTGGTGGTTTTATTAAAAATAATGTTATTTTGCCATATGGCAGAGAAAAAGATTTAAAGCTTAAAATCTTAAAAGAGCCAGAAAAGGAAATAAATCAGTTAGATTTTAAGGACTTAATCGGACCTGGTGGGCAAGAAGTTCAAGCAAAAAGCTTTGATTCTGCGGAACGAATAAAAAGCGTGGAGAAAGAGGAAACTAGGGAAGAAAAGCTAGATAAAAATCGAGATTCTGAAAGCATTGAAGAAGTAACCGATAAAGAAAACTACAAAATCCTTACCAGTAAAGATGAAATCTCTTTATCACCGTCAAAAAGGTTAGAAAACAACATCAAAGCCATAGGCTTATTAAAGACGCTGGAAAAAGAAGATCGAATACCCAGTGATGAAGAAAAAGATATCTTAGCAAGCTATATAGGTTGGGGTGGCTTGGCAGATGTCTTTGACGAAGAAAAAGAAGGACAATGGCTAGAGGCAAGGAATTTCTTAAAGGAAAATCTCACAGAAAAAGAATACGAAGATGCCAGAGCTTCCACCCTTACCGCTTTTTATACACCAAATTTTGTTATAGAAAGTATTTATTCCACCCTATCCAAGATGGGCTTTAAAGAAGGAAATATATTAGAGCCCTCCCTGGGCACAGGTAGATTTATAGGTAATCTTCCAGAAAGTATGGAAAAATCAAAAATCTATGGCACAGAGTTAGACCCCATCTCAGGAAATATTGCCAAGATTCTATATCCAAAAGCTAATATAAAAATTAAGGGATTTGAAGAAACTAATTATTCCAACAACCTATTTGATATAGCAGTAGGTAATGTTCCCTTTGGTGAATATAAGATAAATGATCGTGATTACGAGAAAAATAACTTTCTCATCCACGATTATTTTTTTGCCAAAACTTTAGATAAGGTAAGAGATGGAGGCATCATAGCTTTTATTACTTCTTCAGGCACCATGGATAAAAAGAATGAAGATGTAAGAAGATATATCTCAGAAAGGGCGGAATTTCTAGGGGCTATAAGACTTCCCAACACCACCTTTAAAGGAGAAGCAGGAACAGAGGTTACTTCAGACATTATCTTTTTGAAGAAAAGGGATAGGCTCTTAAAGATAGACGAAGACTGGCAGAGTTTAGAAACAGATAACCAAGGCCTTACCTATAACAAGTATTTTGTAGAACACCCTGAAATGATTATGGGAAAAATGGAGGAAGTATCGGGACCTTTTGGCAAGACACTAACCTGTATTGATACAGAAGACAACTTAAAAGAAAAGCTAAAAGAAGCCATTTTAAACATTGAAGGGACCTATGAGGAAATGGAAAGGGAAGAAGTATTCCAAGAGGCACAAACCCTACCGGCAGATGATAGGGTCAAGAATTTTTCCTATACCCTAATTGATGACAAGGTATATTTTAGAGAACAATCCTTGATGTTTGAAAAGACCTTAAGTGAAAAAGATAAGGGCAAAGTCAAGGCCTATCTTGCTGTAAATGATGCCTTAAGGGAAGTCATTGATCGTCAAAAATATAATTTTACCAAGGAAGAAATAAGAGATTCTCAGGACAAGTTAAACTTTATATATGATGACTTTAACAATAAATATGGTAGGTTAAATAACAAAGAAAATGCCAGACTCTTTAGAGAAGATAGCAACTACTCTCTCATATCTTCCATTGAAAACCTAGACAAAGAAGGTAATTTTATCGGCAAATCCGATATTTTTACTAAAAGGACGATAAAAAAGCAACAAGTTATTGACCATGTGGATAATAGTCAAGATGCTCTAATCCTATCTGTAAGCAATATAGGAAATATCAACTTCCCTTATATGCAAGATTTGACAGGTAAAGATCGAAAGACCCTTATAAATGATTTAAGAGGAGAAATCTTTTTAAACCTTGACAGCTACAATCCAAAAGACCTAGATCCCTTTAAAACCGCCTTAGAAGAAGATGACTTTGCTAGAGCCTATGTAACGGCAGATGAATATTTGAGTGGCAATATTAGAAAAAAGATAGACATCTTAAATTTCTATATAGAAAATATCGAAAAAGAACTCACTCAAGAAGAAAGAAATAAGGTTGCCATAAGTTCGGACTACACCATTTACAGCCCAGAGGAAAAAGAAAGTTTAAGAGAGGAACTAAATCAACTCAACTATCAAAAAGATAAGCTACAAGAAGTCATGCCTAAGGCCTTGGAAGCGGGGGAAATTTCTGTTCGTTTAGGGGCTACTTGGATAGAGCCGGAAGTCTATGAAGAGTTTATGTTTCATCTTTTAAAGACACCAGGTTACGAAAGATATAATATCCACTTGAGATATACAGAAGTAACGGGAGAATGGAGAGTTGAGGGTAAAAGTTCGGATAAATCCAACGATCTTGCCAATCTAACCTACGGAACAAGTAGGGCTAATGCCTATCGACTGATAGAAGATACATTAAATCTAAAAGAGACAAAGATCTATGACCGCTTTGAAGAAGATGGGAAAAAGGTATCTGTTCTAAACAAGGAAGAAACCATGCTTGCCGGACAGAAGCAGGAAATTATAAAGGAAGAATTTAAGAACTGGATTTTTGAAGAACCTAATAGGCGTAATCGATTGGTTAATAAATACAATGAACTTTTTAATTCCACAAGACTTAGGGAATACGATGGAAGCAACTTAATCATGGAGGGAATGAATCCTGAAATTGAGTTAAGAGTTCATCAGAAGAATGCTATTGCCAGAAGTCTTTACGGAGGTAATACACTACTAGCCCACGAAGTGGGAGCAGGAAAGACCTTTGAAATGATAGGTATTGCCATGGAAGGAAAAAGACTAGGGATTCATAATAAGTCTCTATTCGTAGTTCCCAACCATATTACAGAGCAGTTTGGCAGGGAGTTTATGCAACTTTACCCAACGGCAAATATCCTTGTAGCTACTCAGGAAGATTTTCAACCAGCTAAGAGAAAGAGATTTTGTGCTCGTATAGCGACTGGCGGTTATGACGCCATCATCATTGGCCATTCCCAATTTGAGAAAATTCCCATGTCTAAGGAAAGACAGGAATATGAAATCCAAAGTCAAATTGATGAAATATTGGACTATATAGAAGAATATAAAAGGGATCGAGACCAAAGATTTACCGTTAAGCAATTAGAAAAGACCAAGAAAAAATTAGAAACCCGACTTAAGAAATTAAATGATGACTACAAAAAAGATAGTGTAGTTACCTTTGAAGAATTAGGTGTTGATAAGCTCTTTGTAGATGAAGCCCATGCTTATAAAAATCTCTATTTATTTTCAAAAATGCAAAATGTAGCGGGCATATCCAATACCGATGCTAAGAAGTCTTCAGATATGTTGATGAAATGTCGCTATATGGATGAAATCACCGACAATAAGGGGATTGTCTTTGCTACAGGAACGCCAGTTAGTAATAGTATGGCCGAACTCTATACCATGCAAAGATATTTGCAATATGACAGGCTCAAAGAAATGGGCTTAAATCATTTCGACTCTTGGGCATCCACCTTTGGAGAAACTATAACCGCCATAGAACTTGCTCCTGAGGGCAACG
>QWCK01006135.1_pt1 | contig 12299 bp, 8 predicted proteins | sample 1972571 | NCBI WGS metagenome assembly QWCK01 (sample SAMN09866710, study PRJNA288562) | Human gut metagenome isolate term2_stool, whole genome shotgun sequencing... | isolation source: gut | host: Homo sapiens | place: USA: California
AGCTGAGCATCGGCGAACGCCTGAAATGCGCGGTACTTGCCACGATTCGCTCCTGCGAAAATGTCGTATACGATAACCGCATCCACTCGATGAAGTAGAAAAGTCACTGAGCCCAGCAAACCCTCGCCTTCAGTGGGCTAGAGCGGGCTGCCTTCCATTCCTATTGTCAACTACGACTAGTCCCAACAGGAATACCGGCAATATCGGGAGCGCATAACGGCCTTGGATTCCCTCAAAGACCTCAAACCTACTCATAGACGCCAGGTCATTCCAGGTAAGCCCCACGAAGAGCACAAACGCTGCTATCTCAGCAGCCGCTATTACGAGACCTAAGACCAGGAATCGATGTCTTCCTGCCCATGAGGCCAGTGTCACCTGACCCGTCCAGTGCTGCTTCACCGTATAGGCCACTGCTGCCAACCAGACCAACCCCAAAACAGCCGCCATTGCGACATACCAAGTCGGCAGATAAGCAAAAGTCCCGAGGAACAGCATGGAATGCACTATTTTGCCAATAGTGAGTATCGGATGAGACAATGCAACACTCACATTATGTGATACGTCCACCTGCGCCAACGAGCTACCGAACAGTACGCTCCACAGAAGATACAGCGCTCCTGTCAGAACCGCCGCAATCCCCACAAATTCTAGCTTGCGGCGCACGGTCATCACCGCAGAAGGTAGGAACAGCACAGCAACCGCCACAAACGCATAAGGAAGTTTTTCACACGCCAAGGCCCACGCCAGCACCCCCAAAAACCGCAGTGTGCGGAAGAGAAATCAAACGTTTGCCCTCAGCAGCCGCCGCAATAGCCGCCACCATGCAAGCCGAAAGTGCCACAATCATGCCATCAATCATCAGGCTCGATGCCACAAACGCCACCGGTGGAATAACTAATAGCAACGCCATCAGCGATTTCCAACGCGGCAACAGCGCAATGGCAAAGCACCCCATAATCGCATACAGAATGCTGTTGGATATTCGCGCCGCCTGCCACTGCGCGTACGGCGGCAAATTCACCAGCATGGCGATTTTCAGGCCAATGGCTTGGGGCAAGTAATCAAGCGGAAAATACGCGTTAGAGCGATTGGTGCATGTCCCATCCGGCACAACGATGTGATCAGCCATCACATCATCAGCACTTTGCTGCGTTTCCCGCGACGAGTCGCCCTGCGTCGCCCTACTGATTGACTCAACAATCAGAACGTTCGCGGATCCTGGAATCGTCAGCAAACGCGAATCACCCTCAATGGACTGTTGCTTGACGGTGTTGCCGTGCGCATCCTTTCCCTTTGCAACAGGATTCAACGATTGTCCTGTGGCCAATGCGTACGTGGACAACGGATGCATATCAGGATCTGGAATAGTAAGAGGGCCAACCTGGACGATGAACATACAGGCCTGCAGCGCGAACAACACCAGGAAGATAAAATATTGCACGCAGTCCCCTTCAAGACATGTGCCACATGCTTCATAACGCCCTACCTTCCGGTCATTCGTCCACAGTCTACCGCACACGCACACCGCAAGGGCCTACCAATACCTGGTCAATCCCAACATAATTCGCCACAGCACATTTTGGGATGACTTTATCTTGGGCTTCTTATTACAATACTCAAGTACGTTGTTTATAGAAATGAGCGAGCAGAGTGGACGACATCCAAAACGACCAGGAACCTTCAGCGCAAGAGTCTGACACGGATATGGGAAAAACCGAAGTCCCAGCTGTTCCCTCAAAACAGAATGACGACCAGCAGAGCAACAAATTGCCGCTGCCTTTCGCGTTGAACTTTAGCATATTGATGGTTTCACAGCCCATGGTCATGCTGGCCAAAGCCATATCTTTCTTGCGCACACTATTGAAGAAGCGCCCCGCTGCCCCCTACACGTTGTACGTAGTGGTCATGGTAATGGTTGACGCCGCAGCAGTGCTGTTCATCCAATGGAGCATGTACGAGGAACCCACATATGCCGATCCGGATGCAGTAGATGACACCACCAAAATGTTCAATAGCGTGGCTGGGCAGCTGACGAAATTCGTTGCCCAGATGTGGATGGAACACAACTACGTCTGGCTGCTCAACTTCCTAGTACTAGGCATGGTATACCTCGTACTGATATTTGTCTTGAACCGGTTCTGGGTGGCAACAGCGGTATTTGCCATCATCACGTCAACCTACGCTGTGGCGAATAGCATTAAGGTCGATCTGCGCAACGAACCCATCATTCCTTCTGATTTGGGATTCCTCTCCAGCGGCAACGGTGGGGAAATCACATCATTCATCCCTAAAGACAGCCAGCCACTGGTCGACGGCACCATTACCATGCTTATCTGGCTGACTATTATCTGCTTGGCATTGCAGCTTATCGATGGCCGCCGCTGCGTGATTCCATTTCACTGGTGGCGCCCATTCCGCAATACCAAGACCATCATCGGCAATTGCACACGCATCATTGCCGCGGTACTCAGCGTTACTCTGCTCTGGTCGTTCACTTGGAATCTGGGAGTCAACGGCTCATGGTCTTACAAGTAGGCAAAGAGTCTAGGCGATGATCCCCTGCTATGGAGCACGGTTGTCGACGCCACCTATAACGGCCCAACCATGGACTTTCTGCGGCTGGCACACGCAAAAACCATGGATAAGCCCAAGGATTACAACAAAGAGACCATGGAGGTTTTGGCTAAACGTTATAAGGAAAGCGCCCAAGCCACTAACGAGACACGTGCCAATAACCTCACCGACAGTACCGTAGTCATGATTCTTTCGGAATCATTCTCCGACCCAACTCGCGCGCCGGGAGTTGAACTCACTGAAGATCCAATGCCGAATATTCACGCCCTTGAAGGCACTACCACTTCAGGCCTGATGCTCTCGCCGGGCATCGGTGGAGGCACAGCCAATATCGAACATCAGGCATTAACAGGCCTTAGCCTGGCGTTGTTCGACAATTCCATGCAATCGCCTTATCAGGAGCTTGTCCCGCACCAGAAAACGCCTTATACGTTCAACCAAATATGGAATGATGCTTACGGCAAGAATGGTTCCGTGGCGTTCCACCCATACTTCAAGAACATGTATCTGCGCGATAGCAACTACAAGAAATTTGGTTTCAGCAAGTTGTATTCGCTTGATAGCAAACCTCCCATCACACATCAAGATCACATCGATAGTTCTCCCTATGTGAGCGATGCCGCCTCGTACCAGAACGTTCTTGATTCAATCAACAGCAATGATCACACCCAGTTCATTCAGCTGGTTACCATGCAGAATCATGCGCCCTACAATGATTTCTACGCGGACAACCAGTTCAAAGAAGCCGATGTTTCCCAATTCTCCGACGAAGAGAAACAGTCTATCGATAATTACGCCAAGGGCATCAGCCTCACCGATCAGGAGACTGCGGACTTTTTGAACCAGCTCAATGCAGTTGATAAGCCAGTCACCGTTATCTTCTACGGCGATCATCTGCCCGGCATCTACAGCACCGCGACCAAAGACAAGAACAATACTCTTGTCATGCATGAGACCGATTACTTTATATGGTCAAATCAGGCGTCCGCGTCTGCCGGTGTCAAACTCGACCCGCAGACCGCCGACTATGTCTCATCGAACTCTTTCATGGCTTTGGCTGCTAAACATATGAATGCCAAGGTGTCACCTTATCTGGAAATGCTGACGCAGGTGCAAGCGCAGATTCCGGCAATCAGCCGACTGATCAGCTCCAACGATTCCTGGGGCGATGGCAGCACCGCCTATCTGGATGCTGAAGGGAACCGCGTCAAGCGTAAGGATCTCTCCAAGGAAGCCAAGCAACTACTAAATGATTACTGTCTCGTGCAATACGATATGAGTAAGGGTAAGGGCTACCTTAACGACGATGGATTCTTTGCAGTTAAGTAAGCAAGAGGGGCATCAGACGGTTGTCCAATGCCCCACGAATCGCTTACTTCTCTCGAACCCAATAGTTGCCTGATGTACGAGACAGGTTTGGATTGTAATACGGATCGTTATCTACGATTTCAGCATACTTCTTACGGAATTTCGCAGATTCCCGATCTAGTCGAGCCTTCTTTTTCTTGCTTTCAATATCGTATCCACGCGTGACGGACTCGTAGTGGTATAGCTCCACCTCATACGCCCACACGATGTCACGTCCAAGCTGTTCGTGAATCCGAATGCACAAGTCGACATCATTATATGCAACCGCCAAAGCCTCATCAAAGCCATGTACCGCACGGAAGTCATCAGCTTTCACCATGCAGCATGCTGCCGTGACGGCAGAGTAATTGACATTCTCGATGAGTCGGCCAAAGTAGCCAAAATCTCCACGGGGGAAGCCAACCTGAATATGCCCAGCAGCCCCGCCGAGGCCGAGCACGATACCTGCATGCTGAATGGTCTCAGTGGGATAGTACAGCTTTGCTCCCACGACGCCGATTCGATCCAGCTGCGCGAACGACACCATTCTGGTCATCCAAGATGGGCTGATGACTTCAGTATCGTCGTTGAGGAACAGCAAGTAACGACCGGAAGCTTTTTGAGCAGCTATATTGTTAATCCGCGAGAAGTTGAACGGAATGTCAATCTCTTCCACACGGAAACGATCACCAAGCTTCTTGGCAAAACGCTGATACAAATCCTGCATATGCGGGTTGTCGCTGCCGTTATCAGCAATGATGATCTCATAATTGGGGTAGTCCGTCTTGTCAATAATTGAGCTGACACAACGTTCGATATTGTCGTACCCGTTCTTCGTCGGGATGATTACCGACACCAGCTCGTCGCCGGAGACATCGTAATGCACGTTATAAATGCCATTCGGACCGGCGGAAACCACTTCAGCCTGAATACCGCGTCTCTCAACCGCCGACTGCAATGCGCGCAAACCAGCGTCGGATGTGTAGCTCTTGGCACCGCCGCTAGACGCGGTAGAAGTTGCCAAAGTGCGCCAATGATAGAGCACCTTCGCGATGTGTTGGATGTGATCAGGAGTGGTTTTTTCTACGAAGCGAAGCACCAGATCATAGTCCTGCGAGCCCTCATAGCCGACCCGGAACCCACCGATTTCATCTACGATGCTCTTTCGATACACACCGAAATGACTGATGTAGTTAGTACTCATCAGCAAATCGGGAGAATAGTTCGGCTTGAAATGCGGGTCGAAGCGGTTCCCCTCTTCGTCCTCTTTGTCTTCGTCACTGTAGATAAGATCCGTGTCCGGATGCTCATTGAGGGTCTTCACTACCTCAAACAGTGCCTGGGGAGCCAGTTCATCGTCATTGTCAAGCAGACCGACGAACTCTCCTGAGGCCTCTTCCAAAGCCGAATTCGTTGCTCTGGAAATGTGCCCGTTTTCAGGGCGGAACACCACTTTGATGCGAGAATCCTGCTGTGCATACCGTTCAAGCAGCGGCCGCACATGCGGCTCGGACGAATGATCATCAGCCAGGCACAACTCCCAGTTGGGGTATGACTGGTTACGAACCGAATCCACACACTTTTCCAGCCACTTCGGCTCCACGTTATATACCGGCACCAGCAGTGAAATCAACGGCTGATATGCAAACAAGGAAATCTCATTGCGCACTGCCGTCTCGTCGTAGCGCTCTGTTCGACGAATGAGGTTATGGTACACGTGCTTCTGCCAACGAGGGCCCCAATACTTATCCAGCAGACGCCTCGTGGTACGACGCGGATGTCCCAGTAGTGCAACCTTGCGCAGGAAGTTCAACAATCCCGCAAGAACAGGCGACGACTGAACCGGGATGACGACTTCCTGACTATCTGTGGAGGTCCTCATACGCAGACGCAGCTTGTCGTTCGCCAATTGCTTGCGTTCACCCGGCACCGATATTTCTGCACGGAAGCCAAGAATAGAATCTGGGGGAACCGTAGTTATTGCATTCACGTCAGGACGACCGTAACGGCTCAGGCTGCGCAAACTCGCCACAGGAGATTCCGCCAAAGAGATATCAACCTGTTCACCACCGTGTATATCGGCAGCCCATCCGTTGACGAGCACAGTGGATCCATCTTGCTTAGCATCCACTTGATCAAGGTTGTATACAATGCCCCGCTGTTCCTCGGAAGCAGGCGGGAAGCATGCAGCCGCAAACGGATCAACGATCTCGCGATGCATCTTCAGATATTCTGCAACGTCATCCTTATTGATTGACAAGTGAGTACACTTGCAATCCGTGAAAACCGAATACGGCTCCCAAAGCACAGTATGACCGGACTGCTGATACATGCGAGCGCAATAGTCAATACCGCGCAGTCCCTCTGCCAGGCGCGTATTGAGTCCGCCTATTTCCACGAATTCCTTGCGACGCACCAGCATGCAATCTTCCGTGGCCGCGAACATGTCACGAGGAAGCAGATCTCTGAAGTAGTAACCGATTCCTTCATCCCAGGAACCGCGCATTTCAAAAGGCTCACCTTGCTTCAACGCCCGAAGAGTGACGCCCACATTGAGCACACGCTTCTTGGTATCAAACACCTTACCGCCCACAACGCCAACAGAAGAGGGACGCGCATAATTCACCATTTCGCGTAGCCATGTGCCATCGGTCGGCTTCATGCCGTTCAACAGCACAATCACATCTTCAGAACGACGTTTTGCCACATCATTGACGGAATCTGCTGCAGCAGCAATCACAGTGAACGACGGATAATCCGTCATCTCTCGTAGCTGCTTCACTTGCGCATCAGCCAGAGAAGAAGCAACCACCGCAACTGTCGGAGTGTAATCGGCATAGTCAATCTTATACGTACCGAGATTGTCGAGCATTCGCACGTCACCGGCTATTCCTCGACGCTCCAAGGCCGCTTCGATCGCCTTGCGACCAGCCTCATAGGCATACATCTTGCTTCGGGGGTCTCCGGCCACGGAGCTTGCAAGGGTGCGCCAGTGGTACAGCATCTGCGGAATATGATGAACGTGATGTGCCTGCTCGGTGGCACGCAGCACGAAGTCATAATCCTGGCTGCCGTCGTATTCGCTGCGCAATGCGCCAACCTTGTCCAACAGCGCACGGCTCACTACGACGAAATGAGTGATGTAGTTATGACCGAGCAATAGGTTTGGCGAATAATTCGGCTTGAAGAACGGGTCAAAGCGCTTGCCCTGCTCGTTAATCTTGTCTTCATCGGAATACACGAAATCCGTATCGGGCTGGTCATTCAACGCTCGGACGACTTCAAACAACGCCTGCGGTGCCAGTTCATCGTCATTGTCCATGAAGCCGACGTAATCACCAGTAGCGAGTTCTATGGCAGAATTCGTCGCCGCCGCAATACGTCCGTTGCTGCCACGAAAGACAATCTTGATACGGGAATCGCTCGCGGCAAGCTCTTCCAGCAGCGGCTTGACGTGCGCAGAAGGCGAATGGTCATCAGCCAGGCACAATTCCCAGTTGGTGTACCACTGGTTTTGCATGGATTCAACGCATTTGCGCAGCCAGACCTCGTCCACGTTGTACACAGGTGTCACCACAGAGATGAGCGGAGTCTTGGAAAATGCGGCAATGACGGGCTCAGCTTCCTGCTGAGTCATCGTTTCATGACGCTGAATCCAGGAATCGTAAAAATCCGTCTCACCAACAACACGACGCCTTACCGCGTCTCGCAAATCCTTCATCGCCTCGCGATTGCCGAGGTGCGCGGCATAAAACATGAGCCTGTGCACGCGGGTGCTGATGTATTGCATGCGGAATCGACTCATCAAACGCTGAACATTGATGTGCCTTGTCATGGTCGTGCCAGGCGCCTGACACATCAAGTCGAAATTCTGCACTCCCTGAGGAATAACAATCGTGAAGCCTGCTTGATCGCTGGGATCCAATCCATACGTCTTTTCCAGATCAACACGAGTATTCCGCGATACCGTCATACCCGTGCCGGCTACAGCCAGTGGTAGGGCGGTCTGCCTCATCTTGTCAACCGCCCAGCCGGTCACTATAGTCCGAGACTGTTCCCCAACCTTGACGTTCTCTACTTTTTCGACCGTTACCTGATATGTACGATCATTCAATAGCGTCAGCATGCTTGTTCTGTCCTTATCATCTCAGCAGACGAATTAATCGATTGTCGCTTGCACCGTATTGTCCGGGTTCACCACTGACATCACTTCCGCGGCGGATCCCTTGATGTGGAATCTGCAGGCATTCTCTGCCAACTGCAAACGCTCAGAGTCCGTCTGCAGAGCAATACAGATGCGGAAATCGCCAAATGCGAGCACATTCTTCACCGCAAATTCGGCCGTATGCTTACCGGCTGAAATCTTATCGTCCTCGGAGCCAAACGGCATGGAAAGCACGGGAACATTGCGGCCATCAAACACATCGATGAACAGCTGGTTTGCAGGAACCGGACGATCGCATTCGAAGTCAACATTCATGGTGAAGTCCTCGCGCGTATCCAGGAATTTCTGCGTCTCGCCATCGACGGCAACGTTTACGGCATTCACGGTCACGGCATTGCGAATAGCCGCTTCCTTTTGCCGTGCCTCCACTACTTCGCGCGGGGGAAGGAACGAATCCGAGTAAGCATCGGCAATCTCGTCAGGGTCGCCGATCTTCGCAATATAGCCGTCCTGAATGAGCATTGCCCGATCGCAATACCTGCGCACATCCGGCATGGAGTGGGTGACCAGAATAACCGTCTTCTTGTTGCGCTTCGCCTCAAAGAAATAGTTCTGGCACTTCTTCTGGAAAGCTTCATCGCCCACGGCAAGCACCTCATCAAGAACGAGGATGTCGCCCTGCGATTTAATTGCCACAGAGAATGCCAGACGCACTTGCATACCGCTGGAGTAGTTCTTCAGCTTCTGTTCCATGAAGTCGCCGAGTTCGGCGAACTCCACGATGTCGTCATACATGGCATCAATCTCGTCGTTGGAGAAACCAAGCATGGCACCATTGAGATATACGTTCTCGCGGCCAGTCAGTTCAGGATTGAATCCAACACCTAACTCAATAAAGGGCACGAGTTTGCCGTCCACCTCGATTGTGCCTGTATTCGGCGTGTAAATCTGGGAAATCAGTTTCAGCAGAGTGGATTTACCAGAGCCGTTCTTACCGACAATGCCGAAAAACTCACCTTGTTTGATATCAAAGGTGATGTCTTTCAGCACTTCCTGCGTACGGTACCCGCGAATGCCACGGAGCCAATTGAACAGCATGTTCTTCAGGCTGCCAGCACGTTCAACCGGAAGTTTGAAGTTCTTGGATACGTGCTCCACCTTGAGCGCCACCGGTCGGTCAGCGTTTTTCTGTTCCATCGCTTTGTCCACCTTGTTCATTGTCACACCAACTCCGCGAAGTACTGGGATTTAACGGTGAAATACTTCAAACCACCCAAGAAGATCAGTACAGAAAGAATAATCGGCCAGCACTGCAGGAATGGGTTATCCACCCACTGCCAAATGGTCTGATTTGCAGGGCTAATCATCACATGACGCGCATCCTGAACGATTTGCGCCACCGGGTTGAGAATCAGATCGAGCCGGGCAAATATCGGACCATATTCGCCCGCCTTTGAAGTGATAAGGGAAATAGGGTAGATAATAGGCGTGGCATAGAATCCAGCCTGCATTACCACTTCCCAGATGGGGTTCAAGTCACGCAGATTGACATACACGGCACTGAGGAAGAAAGCGATTCCCAACGACAGCATATACAGCTCAAGCACCAGAGGAACCATCAGCAACCACGACCAGGTAAGACTGACGCCGTTAATCAGAGCAAATACCACCACCACAACAAAGTTGATGCCGAAGTTAATCATGGCGCTCATGGATGAGGCAATGACAATCACATACTTCGAGAAGTGAATCTTGCGCAGCAGATCACCATGCCCCACAATCGACATCATGCCGCCGGTAGTGGTTTCGTTGAAGAAATTCCACATGATGATGCCCAGCAAAAGCGCCACGGAGAAGTGAGGCACATCAGCACCGAACTTCAGGAACCGGACGAACACGAGATACATGATGGTGAACAGCATCAGTGGCTTGAGCACAGACCAGATGTATCCCAAGAAGGATTGCTGGTAGCGAAGTTTGAAATCGGTGCTAACCATCGCCTTCAGTAATAGGCGGTTCTTCCTGGTGAAGATTTCCGTGATGTTCAAAATTGCTCCTCAAATACAACAAACCCGCATATTTTATCAGCGCGGACTAACAATCTATGCGGGTTTTCAGTGAAGGTCTATCGATCCATCGGTTTGACGATGAACTTATTATCCGCCACATCCTTCAGATGCTTGCCATACGGGCTCTTGCCATACTTCACAGCGGCCTCCATCAGCTCATCACGAGTAATCCAACCGTTCTCAAAAGCGCTCATACAGGGAGTCCATGGTGCCGGTATCCAGCCAGGCATAGCCGCGGCCAAGCGTCTGCACGTTGAGGGTGCCGTCTTCCAGATACATCTTGTTCAGATCGGTAATCTCCAGCTCGCCACGGGGGGACGGCTTGACCTGCTTGGCGAACTCGGTGACGCGTTCGTCGTAGAAGTACAGGCCGGTCACCGCATAGTTGCTGGCCGGGTGCTCCGGCTTCTCAACGATAGAGATGGCCTTCTTGTTCTCATCGAATTCGACCACGCCGTATCGCTCAGGATCGTCGACGTAGTAGCCGAACACTGTGGCACCATGTTCCACCGTGGCGGCCTTGCGCAGCGTCCTGCCCAAACCGTTGCCGTAGAAGATGTTATCACCAAGCACCAGCGCGCACGGCTCACCATCGATGAACTCCTCGCCGAGGATGAATGCCTGGGCCAGGCCATCCGGGGAAGGCTGCACCTTGTAAGAGAAGCTCACGCCATACTGGGAGCCGTCTCCCAACAAACGTTCGAAGTTCGGCAGATCCTTCGGCGTGGAGATGATCAGAATGTCACGGATGCCCGCCATCATCAGCACGCTCAACGGGTAGTAGATCATCGGCTTGTCATACACGGGAAGCAGCTGCTTCGAGGTCACCGTGGTCAGAGGGTACAGTCTCGTACCCGAACCTCCAGCGAGAATAATGCCTTTCATGAAAAACCTGCTTTCCACAACATTTTACTCGTTATTCGTCTACAAACATATTCAGCTTAGCTAACTCTTATTCAAAATGAAAAACCGCGCAGAGAGCCTGCGCGGTTTTATCACTTGAGGTCAACTGTTATGAACAGCTATCAGCCGAGTTCCTTCTGCACGTAGGTCTTGAGGGTCTCTTCCCAGTCGGCGGGCACGTATCCGGCTTCACCGATCTTAGCAAGATCCAGTGCGGAGTTGACCGGACGCGGAGATACCGGGTTGGTCGCGTTCGCGAAGTACTCGGCAGTGCTGATGGGCTTGACCTTGCTGCCGTTGCCGTTCGCCAGGTCGAACACCTCGGCCGCGATGTCCGCCCAGGACTTCACTGCGCCGGAACCGGTCAAGTTGTAGGTGCCGTAGGGGGCGTGGCTGTCGAGCAGGTGGAAAATCGCCTCGGCCATGTCCTTAGTGAAGGTCAGGCGACCGTACTGGTCGTCCACCACGGTGACCTGTTCCAGCTTGTCGGCCGGGTCGGCGACCTTGTTGGACAGCATCATCATGGTCTTCACGAAGTTGTGCCCCTCGCCGATCACCCAGCTGGAACGCAGGATGTAATGCTCGGGTGCGTTGGCCACGGCGATGTCGCCAGCGGCCTTGGTCTGGCCGTACACACCGAGCGGGGCGAACGCCTCCGTCTCCATGTGTTCCTTGGCGGTGCCGTCGAACACATAATCCGAACTCACGTGCACGAGGGTGATGTGGTGGTCCTTGGCCACCTTGGCCAGCAGAGCCGGACCCTGGGCGTTCGCCTTCCACGCGATCGGACGGCCTTCGGCGGTCTCGGCCTTGTCGACGGCCGTGTAGGCACCGGCGTTGATGATCGTGCCGTACAGGCTCCAATCGTATGCCTCGTATGCCTTCGGGTCGGAGAAGTCGAACTCGTCGATGTCCGTGTACTCGAAGCCCTCCAGACCATGCGCTTCCGCGTAGGCGCGAATCGCGTGGCCCAGCTGGCCGTTGCAGCCCGTCACCAGGGTGCGCTTGGGAGCCATGGGCCTGGCGTCCTTGAGCATCGGGTGGTGCAGATCGGCCTCGGAGCGCTCGGACTCCTCCAGCGGAATCGGCCACTGGATGTTCAGTTCCGGATCCGCAAGGTTCACGAACGTGTAGGTCTTCTTCTGCTCGAGCGACCAGTGCGCGTTCACCAGATACGTGTACACCGTGCCGTCCTGCAGTGCCTGGAAGCTGTTGCCCACGCCGCGAGGCACGTAGATTGC
>QWCK01005084.1_pt1 | contig 12288 bp, 9 predicted proteins | sample 1972571 | NCBI WGS metagenome assembly QWCK01 (sample SAMN09866710, study PRJNA288562) | Human gut metagenome isolate term2_stool, whole genome shotgun sequencing... | isolation source: gut | host: Homo sapiens | place: USA: California
GTATAATGAGTTGTTGCTGCAACTATCGAACCTTTTTTTCTAAGACTTTCAAGTATTGAAACTCCGAGTGCTGCTCCTTCCGCCGGATCCGTTCCTGCCCCGAGTTCATCAAGGAGTACAATTGATGAATCAGTTGCATTCTCCAATATATAAACGATCCTTTTCATGTGGGAAGAAAATGTGCTTAGGCTTTGCTCTATGCTCTGTTCATCACCTATATCAACATAGATGTCTTTAAATATTGCCATTTCACTTCCCTCATAGCAAGGTATATGAAGACCGCATTTAATCATCAGTGAAAACAGACCTATGGTCTTAAGTGTTACAGTTTTTCCTCCGGTGTTAGGTCCTGTAATGAGAAGTGTTTTAAAATCCTTGCCAAGAACTATATCTACGGGGACAACCTTATCCTTATCTATTAGTGGATGTCTTCCTGAAATTATATTGATCTGACCTATATTGTTAATCTTTGGATTGACCGCATCCATGCTGACAGAAAGTCTGCTCTTAGCATTTATAAAGTCAAGTTTTTCAATCAAATTTTGATTATTGAATAGTTCATAGTAGTGATTTGCAACATCTTCGCTTAGTTTTCCCAGTATTCTTTCTATTTCAATCTCTTCATCTATTCTTAGCTCTTTAAGATCATTATTAAGCTCGACTATCGCTTGTGGTTCAATGAACACCGTCGCACCGCTTTGACTCCGATCTTGTATAAGTCCAGGTACTTGTTGTACAAATTCCTTTTTTACAGGTACCACATATCTCCCGTTTCTAACGGTCACTAGATCGTCTTGCATAAATTTAGAACCGGATGCCTTGTATCCGCTTAGCTTTGATCTTATTTGTTTATTTTTATTTCTGATATTTCTTCTTATACTGCTCAGTTCTTGTGACGCTGTATCTGCAATTTCATTTTCTGATATGATGGATCTCTCTATTTCATTTTCTAGTGCTGGAATAAGCTCTATAAGGTTCTTTATTTCGCTGATATACTTTGTTTTAGGTACGTCTTCTGATAGAAATTTCTTAAGTTCTCTTGCAACCTTCAGACTGATTCTTACCGAAATAAGCTCCTTCATTGAAAGAGTCCTACACTTTTTTGCCATCTCAAGTACACCTTTTATGTCTTCGATGTGACCTATGGGCATTGACCCTTTATACAGAATAACGGAAACTCCCTCAGCAGTTTCCGTTAAAGCTTCTCTTATCATTCGCTCATCTTCAAGCGGCACAAGATTTATTATTTTTTGACGCACCATCTCTGTACCGGCATATTCAGCAAGCATAAGTAGTATCTTATTCAGTTCAATAGATCCAAATATACCGCTATTCATTAAATGATATCCATTGTTTTAGAATTAACCTCTCATTTTTTTGAGGCTTCTCAATTCGTTCTTCAAATTAACATTTTCCATCTGTAGGTCAAAGTATGCATTCTCCATTTCTGAACATTTGGCCTCCAGTTCTTTATATTTATCATCATCCTGAATTTGCTTATCAGCTTCATCACCAATCTTCGATTGAAGTTCTGTAACCTGCCTCTTTGCATTTTCCCATAGGTTTACATAATGTTTTACATCATTGTCAAGCTGATGCTTTTCCGCTTGAACTTTGAGAAGAAGGTCGCTGTTATCCATTAATTTTTCAGCCATATTAACGCAGGTAAGAATTGCTGATTTGAAATTTGGATTTGTTCCGAGCATTTCACTTGTTCTTGTAAGCTCTTCATCAACGTAATTAGCAATCTCTTTAATCTTCTCTTCTGATTTTTCACCGGAAAGAGTATAACTTGCTCCGGCAATAGTAACATCTGCTATGTTCTTAGTTACTTCCATTTTTTGCTCCTTAACTAATAAATTTTACAACGCACTCTCTCGTACATAATTATAGCTGCGGATACTGCCGCATTTAATGATTCAACTCCTTCATACATCGGTATACTTATCTTTATATCGGATGCTTCTATCAATTCAGAGGAAATACCGTTCCCCTCATTACCGATAACAATTGCTGTATTTGACGAAATCTCAGAGTCATAGTAAGGGGTTCCCCCAGTCGTAACAGTAACTGCAATTTTTCTAGATCTTATTTCATCATATTTAAATAGTGATTCTATATCATCAACATAAATTATAGGTATATTCAATGCTGCCCCAGCACTAGCTCTAAGGACTTTTGATGAGAATATATCAGCACAACCCTTAATAGCAAAAATCCTTTTATATCCGGCAGCAAATGAAGTTCTAAGTATAGTCCCCATATTACCTGGGTCCTGTAACCTGTCTAAAATCAAGATGTTGTCAGATTGATTTAACGGAAAAGCATTTACTCCCGGTAATGATTTTTTTGATAATACCGCAAGAATACCGACTCCATGCTCTGCATCAGTAATCGTATCAAAGATACTATCATCAACTACAAAAGTATCAGCACCTGAAGCATCAGAAACATCAACAAATTTATTTTCAAGTAATCCGGACTTCGATATAAGAATAAAATCTAGCTGTATCTCTTGGTTCACCGCTTCAGAAACAAGATTAATCCCCTCAATTGTAAATTTCCCAATTGAATCACGAGCTCTCTTATAACGTAACTTCCTTACAAGCTTAATCTTGCTATTGTTTTCTGACGAAATTTCAAGAGCCATTTCTTAATAATCTCAACTATTTAAGAAAATCTGGTACATCAAATACGGATGTTTTGCCATTTTCAGTAGATAGTGGCTCAGTGGACATTATATCGCTCATATCCATCTCATATCCCTCAAGACCATCTGCTGTCTGAACAGCTTTTCCGTGTGAAGAAAGCTTATCAAGATCTTCATCACTAATAAAATCACCTTGAGATCCGAAGTCTGTTGCAATCAAAGTAACCGTAATACGATCATTTGAGTCTTCATCTACAGTAGCTCCGAATATTATATTTGCATCAGGGGCTGCCTCATCCTGAATCTTAGATGCAATCTTACTAATATCCAGCATTCCCATATCATATCCGCCAGCAACATATAGAAGAATTGATTTAGCACCACTTATTGATGTCTCTAGGAGAGGGCTGTTAACAGCCATCTTGACAGCTTGATCAATCTTATCCTCACCTGATCCGTGACCAACACCCATGTGTGCAATCCCTCTGCCTTCCATGATTGCCTTAACATCAGCAAAGTCAACATTAACAAGGCCATATTCTGATATCAAGTCGGAAATTCCTTGAACTCCCTGTCTCAGGACATCATCAGCCATTGAAAAGGCCTCAAGCATCGAAGTATTGCTTTCACTTGAATCAATTAATTTGTCATTAGGTATTACAACAAGTGAATCTACAAAGTTCTTAATGTAATTTATACCTTTATTTGCCCTATTCCATCGTTTTTTGCCTTCAAATGAGAAAGGTTTTGTGACAACTGCTACAGTAAGTGCACCTGCATCCATTGAAGCCTTAGCGATAACAGGAGCTGCTCCTGTTCCTGTTCCGCCACCCATTCCTGCTGTTATAAATACCATATCAGCATCCTGAAGATAGTTATTAATTTCTTCTAGTGTTTCTTCAGCGGCCTTCTGTCCTATTTCAGGATTTGCACCTGCACCTCTTCCTCCTGTTATCTTCTCACCTATTTGAATCTTAACTTCAGCCTTACATTTTGACAAAGCCTGTTTATCTGTGTTAACGGCAATAAATGATACTCCACTCATTTCTGCCTCTACCATTCTGTTTATAGCATTACAACCGCCACCGCCAACACCTATAACTTTGATGATTGCAGCAGGTGTCTGATCCGATACTAAATCCGAAACAAATTCCATCATAAAAGCTCCTTCCTTAAACAAATTATATTTGAATAATACCATAATATTATAGTAAATGCACCAAAAAAATGTCCTTTCCTCAAGGTTTTTGATGATTTTAACGCCATCTATACAACATATATATTTATTGTAAATTACGGCACCATATCTGCTTATTCATTAACTATTCCAAGTTTGGCAAATAAGCCGCATAACCTTTTTCACTAATTACAATTCTTCCTCTCTTAACCCCCTTATCCATCAATGTTTTGAGGATTTCCTGCATCCTGTTTTTTTCTATTGTCGTTTTTACATCAGATGTCTTGCCAGTACATATAAGATTATCGTAAATATATATGGTTGTCTCATCTTTATCTACTTTAATTTTCTTGAAGAAAAGCTTATGTTCTTTCATCAGCTTTAATAATTCATAAGAATCATTGATATGTTTTTCGTCTTCACCTTCAAGTTTTTCTCCAGGCGTCATCTTTTTTATTTTTATCCCTTCAATGATTGTAAGTAACGGCATATCAGTTGTCCTTCTCAATACCGTTCTATCTACGTCTGTAACTATATACTCTTCATCATATGGAACAGCAGCAAGCTGCTCCCTTTCTTTAATACTTATCACAAGTGTGCTCGGGAGTCTTCTTCTTACGTGGACTTTTTCAATATATGGATTTTTTAATAAATATGACCTTATCTTATTTTTGCCCGGCTTATATATTAAATTATTCCCCATTTTTGCATGCGACATGCTTATTATTTCGCTCTTTAAGAAGTATTTATTCCCCTTTACGACAATCCTGTCAACATTTACAAATTTTGAGAAAGAAAGTATTAGCAATATAAGAATAGCTGAAATGACAGTAAGTATTTTTCCTCTTTTTCTTCTCTTTGCTTTTCTTATGATCTTTCTTTGCTGTATCCTTTGATAAATTTCTTCTAATTCAGGATCCGATTCAATTGTTTCATTCTCTTCCTCTAACTCTTTTTCTTCATTTTCTTCATCTGAAATTAAGATGCTGCCTTCGGTCAATATTTCTTCATTTTCATCTTTTTGTTCGCATGTATCGATTTCTTCAGATGTATCATCCATTTTCGGTAAATTATATTTAGTATCACTCATTTATAGTTCCTCGATGATATTACTATAAATCAGATTAGTCGCATCAGGATTGCCACATAACCTGCTATTTTCTTCCATATCAGAAAGCTCATATGGATGCTCATATAAAAACGAAAGTTTGCTAATCACATCTCTAATTGTATTTTCATTTTCTTCAATGAGATATGCACCTCCTTTATCTGATACCGCTTTTGCATTATAGAACTGATGATTATCTGTAACATTCGGAGAAGGGACAAATATAGCGGCTCTTCCTGTCGCTGTAATTTCTGCAACTGAGATTGCACCTGATCTACAAATTATGACGTCAGAAGCAGCCATTGCATTTGGAATATAATTAACATAAGCAGCTATATCAACATTTTCTCCAATGTCAGACATTTCTGATTTCAACCTTCTTATTACCTTGTCATACATTTCTTTTCCGGTACCAATTATTATATGTACATTCTTATCAGTTGAAAATTTCTTTATTACCTCAATTCCTATTTCATTTATTTCTTCCGACCCTAGACTCCCGCCAAAGATGAATACGGTAAATATATGGTCTGCTATTCCAAGTGCCTTCCTCGCCTGTTCTTTTTTAGTGTTCCTAAAAGCATCCCTGACAGGATTTCCAGTATAAACAAGCTTGTCCTTGTTCTTGAATCTAGATTTTGCATCAGAAAATCCTAAGAATATTTTGTTCGCATATTTTTCTAGAAATTTATTTGCCAATCCAGGAAAAGCATTCTGTTCATGGATAAAAACAGGTACAGATAAAGAAGAAGCTGCTATTACTACAGGAATACTTATATATCCTCCCGTACTTATAACGATGTCAGGATTATAAGGTTTTAATATCTTCTTTGCTTTCCTTTCTCCTCGTATATTAAAAAATGCTGTTCTTGCAAGTTTTAACGGATTATCCCTATCAAGGTACATGCTGTCAACATGTTCAAATCTGTATCCATGTTTTGGAACTATATCCTTTTCAAGCCTGTCTTCACTACCAATATACAATACTTCTGTATTCGGATCTTTTTCTACGAATTTATCTGCAATAGCAAGAGCAGGATATATGTGACCCCCTGTTCCTCCACCTGTCATAATAATCTTCATATCTACACTCTCTTATAATTTTTCCCACGAGAAATATTCAATAAAATTCCAATGGACATCATGAATACCCAAATAGAAGTTCCTCCATAGCTTACAAATGGTAAAGTTATTCCTGTCGTAGGCATTGACGCAGTAACTACTGCTACATTTATTATTACCTGAAGTGCCAACATTATTGTTATTCCGGATGCAAGGAAAAGCCCAAGCTTATCATCTGCTCGTGATGCAACCTTAAATCCTTCATAAATTAATAGCATATAAACTGTCATCAATAAAAATACCCCGACGAATCCAAGTTCTTCCGCTATAATTGCAAGGATAAAATCGTTTTGTGGTTCAGGAAGATAAAGATTTTTTGCAACGCTTTTACCTATCCCCTTACCAAAAATCCCGCCCGTTCCTATTGCGAGCAAAGATTGCGATAGTTGATATCCTGCTCCATGGAAATCTTTAAAAGGGTCTATCCAGTTGGTTAATCTTGAATACCAATGAGAATCAGGAAGTTTTTTCAAAATGAATGCAGTACCTCCTATTCCGAAAACTCCTCCAAGTAAAAAATATCCCGGGCTTAAACCTGCGACAAACATTATACCTATCATTATAGCAACTATTACTATAGCTGTAGAAAGGTTTGGTTGTTTTACTATAAGCCCAAAATGTATAGCTGCTATCATTAATAAAGGCATTACACCCCTTAAGAAATCTCTAACTTTTTTTGGATCTTCTGCAAGAAAAACGGATGTAAAAATAATCATCAACAGTTTAGAAAATTCACTAGGAGTAATTCTAAAATTTCCGTATCCTATCCATCTCGTTGCAAAGTTTACAGTTATTCCAATAGGTGTAAATACAAGAGCAAGTCCTACAATACTAATAACCAAGGACCAGTTGGCAAATTTCTTATACTTATGATAATCATATCTTGAAAGAAAATACATCCATATAAAGCCTGTTATTACGTATCCTCCATGCCTTTTCAGAAAATAAAATGGCTTAGGATCATTCATGTTAACCGTTGTATAATAACCAGCACTCAAAACCATAGCAAGGCCGAATACTACTAGTATTATTACATAAGCGAGAATCCTAAAATTGTATTCATTCAATATACTTGAAAGAATACCATTATTATTAATTTTTCTCTTTTTTTGCTTTTTATTTTTTATACCCATACCTATTTGAGAAGTGAATTAACACATTCCTTGAAATGTTCTCCTCTTTGCATATAATTATCGTACATATCCCAACTTGCACATGCTGGAGAAAGCAAAATTTTATCACCGTGTTTTGCAATTATCATAGCTTCTTTAACGCATTCAGGCAAATTATCCTTATAGATAAATGAATTGAAATCCGCATTCTTAAATGCTTTGCCTATATTTTCTCTATCTCTTCCAAAGATAAGAGCCGCCTTTACTCTGTTGCCAAGAGCATTAGCCAGTTTTGAAAAGTCCTGTCCCTTACCATCTCCCCCTGCAATAAGAACTATATCTTTATCAAGTGCTTTAAGTGCTGTTATTGTAGCATCAACATTTGTTCCCTTCGAGTCATTATAGAACTTAACTCCGTCGACCTCACCTATGTATTCAATTCTGTGTTCAACACCGTAAAAATTGATTACAGTCTCACTTATGATATTAGGATTAATTCCAGCGAAATATGATATTGCAGATGCTGCCAAAATATTTTCTATATTATGATTGCCCGGAATCTTTATTTCAGATATTTTGCATATTTCATGTATGAGCCCGTCTTCATCTTTGATTTTAAGCATATCTTCTTTAACGTATGCTCCAATATCTAATTCTTCTTTACGGCTGAATGGAATTATCTTCGCCCTTGCATCTTTTGCAAGGTTAAATGTAATGTCATCGTCCTTATTTATAATCAGATAGTCAGAATCGCTCTGATTTTCGAATATCCTAGCCTTTGCAGCAGCATAGGCTTCCATCGTGTGGTGCCTATTCAAATGGTCCGGTGTTAGGTTTAAGATTGCAGATACCACTGGTTTGAATCTATCAACTGTTTCAAGCTGAAAACTGCTTATTTCAAGTATGAACCAGTCATTATTTTTTGAACCTAGTGCCTCTGAAATAGCTGGATTTCCAATATTTCCAACAATCTTAGTATCTCTCTTTGCGTTTTTAAATATCTCTCCAACGAGCGTAGTGGTTGTTGTCTTACCGTTAGTACCTGTTATTCCTATGTATTTGCCATATGAGAGCCTATATGCTAATTCAACTTCTCCTATGACCTCCACCCCAAATTTCTTTGCTTCTTTTATAATTTCGAGTTCAGGTGAAACTCCCGGGCTGACTAAAACCATGTCATAGGTCGAAATATCCGATGGTAGACATCCTAGATAAGCAGGTATTTCTTCATTTTTTATATACGAAAGAATCCTTGGATTCAAGTTTTCTCTGACTGAACTATCCTGAACAGATACTCTGCTTCCAAGCTCATGTAAGACCTTTGCTGCTGATTCTCCAGATTTTCCCATGCCAACAACCAGAATCTTCTTGCCCTTAAGTTCACTTCTGTTTCTCAATATATTTTCCATTCTCTTCTCCTAAATATAATCTATCGACTATAAAGAAAAATATGCTAAAATTCCAAATATCAACGTTACTCCGCTAAATAAAATAGATATCTTCTTTTCGCTCATTCCTCCGAGCTCAAAATGATGATGTATTGGAGACATTCTAAATAATCTTTTGCCCCCGGTTTTCTTAAAATACAAAACCTGTAATATTACAGACACCGCTTCAATTACGTAAATTATACCAATAATTGGAAGAAGCAGTTCTAATCTCCTTACAATCATAATGGCTGAAATAAGACCTCCAAGAGCCATAGAGCCCGTATCTCCCATGAATATCTTTGCAGGGCTCCAGTTGAAGTATAGGAAACCTATTAAAGCTCCTGCGAGTGAAGCACCTGAAATCACAAATAAACTATCTCCTGTCAAGAGTCCTATAGCAATCAAAATTATCGAAAAAGTTAGCGTTACGCTTGATGCAAGTCCATCGAGACCATCAGTAAGGTTAACGGCATTCGACATCGCTACCTCAACAAATATGATGAACGGTATAAAGAATATGTGCAAACTTACATCCTGCTTTATAAACGGAACGAAAATAAGTGTTCCCTTTTCCTTGAAAAATATCATATAAAGTGCTATAAGAACACCGAACAGAACCTGTAGCAGAATCTTTTGCATCGGAGTCATTCCAAGGTTATTCTTCTTTGCTATTTTTTCGTAATCGTCGATAAACCCTATTAACCCGAAGAGAATCATATTAATTATGATCATCCATACATCCGGATTTTTGATGCCTCCAAAAAGAAGTCCTATTATAACTCCTAATATTATTGCTATACCGCCCATTGTTGGTGTGCCGGACTTCTTCAGATGAGCCTTAGGACCTTCTTCTCTAATATATTGTCCCAGCTGTTTATGCTGAAAGTACGGTATCAGTTTCTTTGTTATGTACCAAGAAACTATCATTGCAAGAAGCAAGCATATTTTTGCACTTTTTATATACATTTTAATTCCTCTGTAATCTCTTCGAGTCTCATACCTCTAGATGCTTTTATAAGAATCATATCGCCAACTTCTATTGCGTTTTTAATTTCATCCTTTGCATCAGAAAGCGTGTCAAATTCTATGATGTTATCGAGTCCTTTTTCTCTCGCCGCTGAAGCAATTCCCTTGGCGTTTTCCCCGATAGTTATGAGAAGGTCAACTCCTATTTTGGCAGCGTATTCACCGACTTTTTCATGTTCCTCTTCTGACATATCACCGAGTTCAAGCATATCCCCAAGTATTGCAACATGGCGTTTTGCACTGCTGTTCATCAACACTTCTATACCGGATATCATAGATTCCGGGCTCGCATTGTAAGTATCATTGATAATGCTGCAAGATTTTTCTCTAATTATCTCTAGGCGTTTACCGTTAATGCTTATATCTGTATTACAAACAGCCTCTACTGCCTTTTCTGCTTGAACCCCAAGATTTACAGCCATAGCAATTGCTTCTGCTGCATTATATAAATTGTGAACCCCTGGTGTTTTGAGCTTAATATTTGCATCCCAAGAGCTTCCCTTAATTGTATCTGAAACATGCATTTTGCATTTTACACCATCAATACCTGAATCGCAAATATCGTAAAGCCTATATTCATTATCAATGGCTCTACCGACTGTGATGAGTCTCGTATGTTTTTTTAATTGTTCTTTTATTCTATCGCTTCCTAATATGTCATTATCAGTATTTATAACAAGAGGCTCATTTTCCACGAACCCTGAAGCAATCTTAAGCTTTTCAATAGCAAGCTGCTCTCTGTTTTCAAATGTTTCCAGATGTGAAGTCCCTATATTCGTAATTATTGCTGCGGAAGGATTTACAATCTTAGAAAGGTCATCCATCTTAGTTGTACCTCCTATACCCATTTCAATTACTGCAGCTTCTATATCCTCTTCAAAATCAAATATTGTTAGTGGCACTCCGTATTCGCTATTCAGATTGCCTTTTGTTTTTCCGACCTTATACTTGGGTAAAAGTGCAGATGCCAGGAATTCCTTTGTGCTTGTTTTTCCATCGCTTCCGGTTACTCCTATCTTAATTACATTTTTAAAATCATAAAAATATTTTTCCGCAAATTCCATTAATGCTTTAGTAGTATCCGGTACAATAAAAATATTTGAAACGCCTTCATCTGTCAAAGTCTTTGCCCAGCTCGTATCAGAGACAACTATGTTCATACATCCTGCTCTTAGAACATCCGGTATGAATTTATGCGCATCATTTATTTCTCCTATTATTGGGAAGAATATCGATTTCTCATTAACTTTTCTTGAATCTATCGAAACATCTTGAATGTCTTTGTTTGAATTATCTATAAAATTACATTTCATAGATGAAGCTACATACTTTGGAGATACTTTTTTCATGTTTTACTCCTTATATAAATATATTGTACTCCCCTTTGGTAAGCTTGTCCCACCTTTAGGATATTGATCTATGACATTGAATCTTTCATCATCTTCATTATCTGGTGCTATTATATATTTTAGTCCCCTTGCTCTTATAACTCCTTTTGCAGCATTGCTATTCATGTTAATTACATCAGGAACTTTTACAAATTCTTCTCCCTGTTTTGACTTTTCCGCCTCTGTATATTGTCTTTCTACACCTTTATATTCAAGTGTTTTTTCAATTATATCTCGCATTATTGGTCCCGCTGCTAAAGCACCTGAATTGGCTTTTTGTGGCTTATTAACGACAACGATGATTGATATTTGTGGATCATCCATTGGTGCCATACCTACAAAAGATGCTATTGTCTCAGAAGTATACTTTCCATCCTCTGCTATGTATGCGGTTCCCGTCTTTCCTCCTACTCTATAACCTGGAATATATGCTATTGTTCCTCCTCCGTCACTTACATAGTATTCTATGATTTCTCTCATTTTATCTGCAGTATTCTTGGATACAACCTGCCGTACTTTCTTTTTCTTGAATTTTTTTACTGTCTTTCCATTTTTATCCTCAATTCTCTTCACGACCATGGGTTTCATCAACCATCCGTCATTTCCAAGAGAATTTACTGCAGTAAGTATTTGTATTGGAGTAATCGCGATTCCGTGTCCGTATCCGGTTGTCGCTAAATCAACTGATGTAAGCTCATTTTTTTTCTTTATAATTGATGATGTTTCACCAGGAAGATCTATATTGGTTTTATCCGTTAGTCCAAAGAGATTAAGATATCTGTAAAGTCTCTCTGCTCCCATATCGAGAGCAACCGTTGCCATCGCCGGGTTACATGAGTTTCCTACTGCCTCTTTTAAATTTTCTTTACCATGAGCAACACCCCAGCAGTGAAGTACTACACCATCTACATTCTTTGTTCCATCACAGTAATACTCGGATTTATCTGTTGAAGCGCCACAATCAATAGCAGCTGCTGCAACAAGCAGCTTAAACGTAGAACCCGGTTCATAATCGCCACTTACTGCAGATATAGACCACATATTTGATAAGTATTCGTTCTTATCTTTAAGTTTCATCTTATCAAATTTTTCTTTTTCATACTTATCAAAAGGCTCATCCGGGGAATTCGGATCATATCCTGGCGTTCTAGCCAAGGCTAGAACCTCTCCTGTCTTAGGATCCATGACGATACAAGTAATGGACTCTGCTTGAGTCTTTTTCATCCCCTCTATTAAAGCTTCTTCTGTAAAATTCTGAATAACTTCATCTATAGT
>QWCK01005092.1_pt1 | contig 12269 bp, 5 predicted proteins | sample 1972571 | NCBI WGS metagenome assembly QWCK01 (sample SAMN09866710, study PRJNA288562) | Human gut metagenome isolate term2_stool, whole genome shotgun sequencing... | isolation source: gut | host: Homo sapiens | place: USA: California
CGTGCGTATGCTGGTATAGCTGAGGGTGCAGAGCTTTTGGGCTCGTGTGATGCCGACGTAGAGGAGTCGGCGCTCCTCTTCGATCATCTCGGCCGTGTCGAGGCTGCGCGAGGAGGGGAGGAGGTTTTCCTCGACACCTGCGATGTAGACGTAGGGGAACTCTAGTCCCTTGGCGGCGTGGATGGTCATGAGCTGTATCCGATCCTGCGGGGTGGCTCCGCTATGCTGCTCGACATTGTCCTGATCTTGGTTGGTCAAGAGGGGAATCTGCTGGGCAAAGGCGCTGAGCAGTTCGGTGCCTAGTGGCTCCTCGGCAAAGAGGTTGAGCGGGTCCTGTCGGTAGCGAGCCTCAAACTCGGAGGCACTGCTGACAAACTCCTTGAGGTTGTCGAGCTTGGCCTGGCTCTCGACGGTGTCTTCGCGTGTGAGCTCAGCGACGATGCCGCTCTCACGAAGTATATGTGCGATCCACTCCTCCAGCTTGGCGTAGTGCTGATAAGCGGTGGCGAGCGAGTCGATGAGATTGACAAAGGAGGCTATCTTGTTGCGCACGCCTCGGCTGAGACCGACAGGGTCGGCACTGTCGATGGCGGCGCAGAGGGCGTCGTAGAGGGATAGTTGCGGGCTGTGCTGCTGGGCATAGAGAGCGACCTTCTCGAGGGTTTTGTCGCCAATGCCTTTGCGAGGATAGGCGATGGCTCGGCGCAGTGCCAGCTCGTTGTGCGGGTTGATGATGAGCTGGAGGTAAGCTATGGCATCTTTGATCTCGGCACGCGCATAGAAGGCCATGCCTCCGTAGATAACGTAGGGGATGCCCTCCGAGAGAAGGACCTCCTCGAACTTACGGCTCTGCGCGTTGGTGCGGTAGAGGATGGTCTGGTCAGAGAGCGGGATCTGCTCCTCATCGTGTCGCTGGGTGATGATGTCGATGAGTCGTGTCGCCTCTTCGTCGGACGAGGTGTAGTGGTAGAGCTGCAGCTTCTCGCCCTCGCCGAGGTCGGTGTAGACCTCCTTGGGGATGCGCTGCTGGTTGTGCTCGATGAGGGCATTGGCACTGCTCACAATATGGCCTGTGGAGCGATAGTTTTGCTCTAACTTAAAGAGCTTGGCACCGGCGAAAGCTTGCTTGAAGCTGAGGATATTGGCAATGCGAGCCCCTCGGAAGGAGTAGATGCTCTGGGCATCGTCGCCCACGGCAAAGATGCGGTTGTGGTCAGCGACGAGGTGACGGGCTAGCTCAAACTGCGAGGTATTTGTATCCTGATACTCATCGATGAGGAGGAAGTCTATGCCACCCTTGATCTCTTGGTGCGCCTCGGGGAAGTCGCGTATGAGGACGTTGAGGAGGAAGAGCAGGTCGTCGAAGTCCATCGAGTTGCTCTCCTTGCAGCGCTGCGTGTAGAGGCTGTAGAGCTTGTATAGCTCGCCCTCATGATTCATCGTATCGTACTTGCGTATCTCCTGATTGGCAGCGTAGGCTTGTGGGGAGATGAGCATGTTTTTCGCATCGGATATGCGCTTGAGGACGCGCGTCGGGGTGTAGTTCTTGTCGCTGAGGTCTAGCTCCTTGATGCAGTTGCGTAGGAGTGCCTTGGTGTCACTGGTGTCGTAGATGGAGTAGTCCTGGCTATAGCCGAGCAGTGGGGCGTAGCGCCTCAGGATACGTCCGCAGATGGAGTGAAAGGTGCCCATGCGTAGCCTATAAGCGATGCTCTCGCCGAGCATGTCGCTGACACGTGAACGCATCTCGCCGGCAGCTTTGTTGGTAAAGGTGAGGGCGTAGAGTCGCTGGGGGTTCCACCCTTGGTCTACGAGGTGAGCGAGCTTGTAGGTGATGACGCGGGTCTTGCCGGAGCCGGCCCCGGCGATGACTAGGGCGGGTCCTTCGTTATAGACGACGGCAGCTCGCTGTGCTTCGTTGAGTGCAGTGAGGTCTACCATAATTACTCTTGCTCTGCCTGGAGGATTGCGTCTAGCGTCTCGAGCAGGCGTGTGCGTCGCTGGGGATCGGCGATGGCGTCTCGTAGTGCCTGCAGGAGCTGGTGGGGGAGTAGCTCGTCGTCGCTTGCTGGCTCTTCGCTGGGCGTGGTCGGCTGCTCTGGCTCGTAGCTGCGTATGGTGGGATCGTCGGGCAGGAAGGTGATCAAGCCCGCTAACCGCTGCGGCAGACGCTCGGGCAGGTCGGTCATCGGGAAGAACTGCTTGGCATCCTCGATAAAGAGGTAGGTCGGGCCGAGCAGGTAGGGGTCGATGTGCTGCGTTACGGAGGAGAACTGCAGGGGCGTGAAGAGCGACAGGTGCGGCACGGAGATGTAGAGGTGGCTGATCATGAGCCGCTTGATGGCTATGGAGAGGGGATCGGTCCACTTGCTGAGCTTTTGGCCACAAGCTACATAGACAAAGCTGTAGGCACCAGAGATGCTTGCGTTTTGCCTATTCACCTCGGAGAAGAGTGCGACGGTGACGCCCTCGGTGACACCGCGTGTCTCTAGTATCTCGTGCCACAAGCTCTGCTCCTCCTCGTCATGGACGATGATGAGCATACGCCCTGGCTCGTGGACGGAGACGAAGCGCATCATCGCTATCATAGGCTCGATGATGGCCTCGCTGTGTGGCGCGGGGATGATGCCGTAGCTCTGCCACAGGAGCTGGTAGAGTGCCTGACGCATCTCGAGACTACTCTCGGCCTGCACGTAAGGCTGTGGCAGCTCGCCCGTGGGGAGCTTTTTGGTTACTAGCTGACGCCAATTGCTGAGACGCAGGTAGCTACGGATCATCTCGTAGACATCGTCGTAGCACTGGAAGGTGCTGGAGAGCTCCTTGGCCTCTCGGGTGATCTGGTCGATGAGGTGATAGTGCTCTGGCGGGAGGAGGGTTCCCTCGAAGTAGCGCGCCTGCCAGTCGGCGTAGAGCTCCTCTTTGCCCTTGCCTATACTGCACTCGATGGTGCGTCCCCCCTTGTAACTGATGAAGATAGAGGTGCGATCGGGCTGGAAGGGTGTGGTGCCCCAAGGATAGCCGGGCACCTCCTCCAAGAGGAAGTTGATGACCGCCTCGACATGCTTGCAGGTGCCTAGCCCGCTGGTGCGAAAGTCTAGACAAGCGCAGTAGTTGCGGTCGCTCCGTACGCCTCGAAAGGCGACGCGGTAATGGTTTGACCCGCTCTGCACCATGTAGTCTCCCCAGATGCGATTGTTGTCTAGGTGGGAGACGGTAAAGTCGTTTTGCTCAGCAAACTGCTTGCGTAGGGCTATCTGCCACGCTTCGACGCTCATGCCTTCGGGGCAATAGCGGTTGGAGAGCTTCTTGGGGTCTGTCTGTTGCATAGTTTTAGTAGATCAATAGGTATAGTTGGGGGGAGTGTTTCTTTAGGAATCCTGCTCGTCTGCTTCGGTCGTTGGGGTGCGCTGCATCTCCTCCTTGAGGTAGTGCGCTGTGTAGCTCTGTGTGTCGGAGCACTGCGCCATCTCCTGTGGTGAGCCAGCGAAGATGACCTCGCCACCGTTGCGTCCGCCCTCAAGGCCCATATCAATGAGGTAGTCGGCACTCTTGATTACATCCAGGTTGTGCTCGATGATGAGTACCGTATTGCCACGGTCTACTAGCTCGTTGACCAGCTTGAGGAGAACGCGTATGTCCTCAAAGTGTAGCCCCGTGGTCGGCTCATCGAGGACGTAAAGGGTGCGTCCCGTGTCTCGCTTCGAGAGCTCGGTCGCCAGCTTGACACGCTGGCTCTCACCGCCCGAGAGGGTCGTGGAGGGTTGACCCAGCTTGACATAGCCTAGCCCGACGCGTTGCAGCGTCGAGAGCTTGCGGTAGAGGGCGGGGATATGCTCGAAGAACTCGACCGCCTGATTGAAGGTCATGTCTAGCACCTCGGCTATGCTCTTGCCCTTGTAGCGCACCTCGAGGGTCTCACGATTGTACCGCTTGCCACGGCACACGTCGCACGGGATGGTCACGTCGGGGAGGAAGTTCATGGAGATGGTTTTGTAGCCGTTGCCTTTGCACTCTTCGCATCGTCCGCCCTTGACATTAAAGGAGAAGCGCCCCGGCTTGTAGCCACGCGCACGGCTCTCGGGCACTTTGACAAAGAGGTTGCGGATCTCGCTAAAGAGTCCGGTGTAGGTGGCTGGGTTGCTCCTTGGGGTGCGTCCTAGTGGCGACTGATCGACGAAGGCTATCTTGTCAATGAGCTCCAAACCCTCGACAGACGCGTAGGGGAGTGGTGCCTGCTTACTACGATAGAGGTGCTGTGAGATGATAGGTACCAGCGTGCCGTTGATGAGCGAAGACTTACCGCTACCTGACACGCCTGTGACGCAGACGAAGAGCCCTAGCGGGATAGAGACATCTACGTTCTTAAGGTTATTGCCTGTGCAACCCTTGAGTCGTAGCCAGGAGTCGTCTGTAGGCTGTCGGTAAGCGGCCGGTAGGGGGATGGCTAGCCTATTGGTCAGGTAGTCGCAGGTGAGCGTATGTGTGTCGCCAATGGCAGAGGGCGGCCCCTGATAGGTCACATGGCCACCGAGACGGCCCGCACCTGGTCCCATATCGATCAGGTAGTCGGCAGCGAGCATCATATCGCGGTCGTGCTCTACGACGAGGACCGTGTTTTGCGCATCACGGAGCTTCTTGAGGGCATCGATGAGCATACGGTTGTCGCGCTGGTGCAGGCCGATGCCTGGCTCATCTAATATATAGAGTACCTCGACCAGTCCGGTGCCTATCTGCGTGGCGAGACGTATGCGCTGTGACTCGCCACCACTGAGCGAAGCGGAGGGACGAGCGAGGGTGAGGTAGTAGAGCCCTACATCTAGTAGAAAGTTGAGCCGTAGGAGTATCTCCTTAATTACTTCGTGGGCGACCTTCTGCTGGTTTTTCGTTAGCTGCTCCTCGATCTCCCGCAGTCGCCCTACCAGACGGTCTAGGTCTAGCTCCGTCAGGTCGGCGATGTTGTAGCCCGCGAGCTTGTAGCTGAGGGCTATCGGGTTGAGGCGTCGTCCGTGGCACTCGGGACAAGTTTGCTCCGTCAGGAACTCTTCCGCCCAGCTGCGCATGGAGGCGGTAGCGTCATCATCCTCCGCCAGCTCCCGCACATACTGAGAGACGCCCGCAAAGGTGAAGTGTGCCTCGCCCTCGTCCTCCTCTTCGTCTGAGTCGACGCCGAAGAATATCTGCTCGACCGCCTCTGCGGGGATCTTTTCGAATGGGGTGTCTATCGTGCAGCCATGCTCCTTCAAGATCTCCTCGATAGAGGTGAAGAGTAGGCTGCGCTTCTTGTATCGCCCGATGGGTACGATTGCGCCCTCACGTATGGAGACCTTCGGATCGGCCACTACCTTGTCTATGTCTAGCACGCCCACACGCCCTAGGCCTTTGCAACGCTTGCAGTAACCACGAGGCGAATTGAACGAGAAGTCGGCCGGCGAAGCGTCTGGATAGGCGATACCACTCTCGGGGTCCATCAGGCGCTTGCTCAGATGCTGTATCTCTGTGCTATCGCGTCGCATCACGTCGATGACTCCCTCACCGAGCTTCATCGCTATGCCTACCGCTTCGGTGATGCGCTGCTTATTGCTCTCACGTACGGAGCATTTGTCCACTACGACACTGACATAGTGTATGGAGAAGCGGTTGAGTCGCATGCCAGGCGTCAGCTCGCACACCTCACCGTCGATGTAAGCGTGCAGGAAGCCTCGACGTCTCATCTGCTCGAAGAGCTCGCGGTAGTGTCCCTTACGATCGACCACGACGGGTGCTAGGATGTAGATCCCCTCATCAGCGTACTGCTCCATAATATGCTCCACGACCTGCTCCTCGGTGTAGCGCACCATCTCCTTGCCCGTGAGGTAGGAGTAAGGGGTGCCGACACGTGCATAGAGGATACGTAGGTAGTCGTAGATCTCGGTCACGGTGCCAACGGTAGAGCGGGGATTGGTCGAGGCACTCTTCTGTTCGATAGCGACCACGGGACTAAGCCCCACGATCTCATCGACGTCGGGTCGCCCGCCACCGCCTCCGATGAAGCTGCGCGCATAAGAGGAGAAAGTGTCTAGATAGCGTCTCTGCCCCTCGGCCAGTAGCGTGTCAAAGGCCAGCGAAGACTTGCCGCTCCCTGAGAGTCCCGTCACGACGGTCAACTTATGGCGAGGCAGCGAGACATCTACATTCTTCAGGTTGTGTACACGAGCTCCATGCACTTCGATAGCGCCCATCGCCCACAGCTCCTGCTCAGAAGCTGAGGCGTGTGTGTCGCTGTCGTTAGGTCTATCGGTGTGAGCGTCTATCCGTCTGTCCTTGTCCATTTATCTAGAGATGCGGTTCATAGCCTACAAATATAGTGCTTTTCTGTGACAAGGAGAAGGTTGGCTGTTGGCTGTTAGCTGTTAGCTCTTGGCTGTTGGCCGTTTGAGAACTTTCACGTGGGGATCTACCTCTTCGAAGGCAAAATCGTTTCGGGGGAAGCGAGAGAATAGTCCTTTATAGGTATTGCGGGGTGTGAGATATGGGGGTAGCTTTGTAAAGCACACTAAAAACTGAAACGCTTCATAATGAGTCTATCTATAAAGGTATTGATATACAACCTCATACGGCGAGATGCCTATCGCAATATTATTTGTTTGCTCCTCCTTATTGGTGGAATGTTGAGTTTTACGGCAGAAGCTCAATCCCCAAAAGTAGGTACAATCCGTGGACGATTGGAGGGACAGGGGCGTGAGGACCTTGCAGCCATTACCATTTCGCTCGACGGCACAAGTTATCACACCCTCACCGATGAGCAAGGTAACTTTGAGCTCCGCGACATACCTTGCGGCAAGTACCTCCTCAATATCACCTCTCTCTTCATAGAGCCCGAACAGCACAAGATCGTCTTGAACGCGCCGCTTCTTGAGCTCCACTATCAGGTAAAGTCTAGCCAAACAGAGCTGGGAACAGTGGTCGTGACGGGTACATCGGCAAAGCGACGTACCGAGTTGAGTGGCTTCTCCGTTAATGTGTTGGAACTAGATGTCTCTAGTAAGTTCAGCCTTTCCACTTCTGAAGTACTCGATCGGCTCCCTGGCACCCGCATCCGCAGTAGTGGCGGTCTAGGGGCTCGCACCAATGTCAATATCAATGGGATGTCGGGCGAATCGATCCGCACATTCATCAATGGCGTCCCTCAGAGTAGCTATGGAGGTAGCTTCTCCCTGCGTAGTATCCCCTCCTCGATGATTGAGCGAATAGAGGTCTATAAAGGAGTGGTGCCTGCCTATCTCTCTGATGATGCTCTGGGTGGTGCCATCAATATCATCCTTAAGAATCGTAAGAGCAATCAGCTCGTTGTCTCCTACTCCGGTGGTTCGTTCAATACCCACCTTGCCAATCTCTATGGTAGCTATTACCTAGGTAATGGGTTTATGCTCTCCGCTTCGCTTTACTATAATTATAGCAAGAATAACTACTGGGTGTGGGGCGATGACATCGTCTATGAGCATGGCAATGGACAGGTGACCAAGGTCGATAAGGCACGTCGATTTCACGATGCTTATCGCGACTATGGTACCCGCTTGGCCTTAAGTCTGAACGACCGCAGCTGGGTGGATCAGCTCTCCCTCAATGTAATTGCCTCGGGCGGATACAAAGAGATACAGCATGGTGCTCGTATGAATAGGGTCTATGGTAATCGCCATAGAAATAGCCGCATGCTGGCCGTAGAGACCAGTTACCGTAAGGATGATATCTTCACCGATGGCCTCTCCCTCGACCTGCAGCTAGGCTACACCAATAATCATAGAGTGGTGGTAGATACCGTCCCCTATCGTTACGATTGGAGTGGTCATCCCATTGTTGATGACAATAACCAGCCTATTAAGACCGACTTTGGCGCAGAGGTGCGCAACCCCATCACAGGTGGTCCCTCACTGCAGACTGATATTAGCAATACCTTTACCGCTCGCACGAGTTTGGGCTATACCTTCCTAAAGCACCACACCCTCACAGCTAGGTGGCAAGGCACTTACTTCTTACGTGATAGTCACGACCCGCTAGTGCCTAAGTACATCACCCCGCCCGACCAGAATAAGAAGTCCTTGAAGTCTATCGCCTCCCTCTCCCTTGAGGATAGTTGGCTAGAGGGACGTCTGAAAAACTCTCTCTTCTACAAGCAGTATTACCAGCAGGTACACGCCATCATGGAGCTGATTAACCCCACGACCGGTAAGCTGGAGAATACCCCCGTGGAGAGTGTCACCACCTTCCACGGAGTGGGCGGTACCCTCTCCTACAAGGTGCTAGATGGTCTTTATCTACACGCTTCGGCCGAGCGGGCGATACGACTCCCCAGCGAGCTAGAGCTGTTTGGTAATGCCGCCTCCAACGTCTCTCAGATGCCCAATCTAAAGCCCGAGAGAAGCAACAACTTCAACCTCGGCACCAACTTTGGCACCTACCATTTAGGACCTCTTGGCATCAGCGGATCGGGCACGCTATTCCTGCGTGACACGCGCGATATGATTCGAGAGAAAGTGATGATCGGGCCTACGGCCGACTATTCGCAATTCGAGAATGTGGACAATATTCTGAGCCGTGGCATTGACACCGAGTGCTCGCTCTCACTATGGAATAAGCTCTTCCTTACGGGGAGCTACTCCTATACCAAGGCGACCTACAACAATCGCAATGAATCGATCTACGGGCTGCCCCTACGGCACGAGCCACCACACAAGGCCAATCTCAACCTCCGCTATCTGATACCCAATCTCGGAGCCGAAGGCAATACCCTCACCCTCGGGGCCAATCTATTCTACGTAAGCAAGTTCCCCGTGGATCTTGTGATCTACAGCACCCCTTATGTGCCCTATCAGTCACCAGTGAGCCTATCCGTCAGCTATACACTGCTCAAGGGGGCACTCACCGTCAGTTTTGACGCAAAGAACATCTTCAATCAGCAGATATTCGACAACTATGCATTGCAAAAGCCCGGTCGTGCCTTCTTCGGCAAGCTGGTCTATACACTGCAATAAGAGATAACACTTTATTCACTTTATAGAAAACAATAGTATGAAACAAACAATCAAAAACCTCTTTACCGTAGGGGCCATCGCGCTCCTTGCTACGCTCTTCTCCAGTTGCGATGATGAGCAAGCGCAGCGTCCCGACCCTGTAGGTCCAGGTAATGGTACAAACGTCATCGGAGCCGACATCACCACGGCAGGCACGTACGAGAGCAAGGACAACCTTGACTTCTACATTGGGTATACCGTAGGCTACAACGCTCGCACCAACAACTTCTACCTCCACCAGTTTGACAAGCTCGATGATCCCAATCTGACCATCGTAGGTGGTAAGGATGCCTTTCCATTGGTCTCCGATGCGAGAGCACCACACGCTTATAGAAGTAGCGATGGCTTCCTCTACAGCCTTACCTATCGTGTAGGCGATATCACCAATGTGATCTACAATAAGCAGACCAAGAAGTTTGAGCTGCGCACCACTGTACGCTCACAGAATGTGATCGGGAATAGCAACATGCGCTTTGCCCTGCTACCAGGCACCCATTACTCTTCCGTTCACGAGATCAGCCCCGTTCGCTTCGATGCTTCTGGCAAGGTACTCGATAAGGACGCTACTGGCACTGCTGCATCTATTGGTGGCGCCTACAACATCGTGATCCTAGACAATACCGCGATGAAGCTAGGCAACAACAATAAGGGTACCGTCAGCCTACCAGAGCTGGATAAGCAAGGCTACTTTATCTCTCGTATCCACTCTCCAGTGATCACTGGTGGTAAGATCTACTTCGGTGCACAGATCAGTAAGATCGAGTCACTTGACAAGGTGCCAGGTAGGAAAACGGTTAAGTCGACCGGCAAGACCGCTACCTTGATATTTGACTACCCAAGCTTTAAGAACCCAAAGACCATATTCTATAAAGAGGAGGTAGGCTCCACCACTGGCTATCGCTCTCGCAATATGTTCCTCGCTGAGGATGGCAAGACCATCTACCAGCTAACAGGTTTTGAGGGTGGCGAGGTCTATATGCTCAAGATCAAGGATGGTCAGTACCAAGACTGGTCCATCGATATCGCAGGCAAGTGCGGACACAGTAAGGCCAGAAGCATTGGCTGGTTCTACGCTGGCGATGGGATCGCCTTTGTACCCTACGAAAAGGGAGATGCAAAGCCTATTACCAACTACACCGACCCACACGGTAATGAGATACCTCAATACCCTTGGGGCATTGCTCGAGTAGATCTCAATACAGGAGAGGTGATGGACCTAGAGGTGCCAAGCCATACCTACTTCTTCCAATACCAAGAGGCTGCCATCCGTAATGGTAAGATTTACTTCGCTATCACACCAGTCGGTAACAACTTTAGCAGCTACGATGGTAACGTCTACATTTGGGACGTGAAGAATACCCAGGCGAAGCCACAGCTTGGTGCCAAGCTAGTCAGTGGATCCGAAAACGTATTCACTGCTATCTTCTAACCTATTCAATTAGGTCTTGATTCGAAAGGGGATCTCTCTCGCGAGGTCCCCTTTCTTTGTTTGTACAAAAGAGGAGATGCAAGTTCTCCTCTTCCTTTGTACAACCATAAAGGACCTATACTTGTCAACGCTATTATAGCGATGGGTCGCTCCTTGTTAGGGACGCCCTCTCACTAGACACTGTCTGGCTACTGAGACTCACAGCGTGTCTCCGAAGAGACGAATAGCGCCTTAGTGGGAGCTCCGTGAAAATAAGAATAGCCACGAAGGGGGTGGATGTCTCCTTCGTGGCTATTGGGGTTTTAATATGGTTTGGGGATCAGCGAGTAAGCAGTACGACAGCTTGCGCTGCGATGCCCTCGCTATTGCCTAGTGGTCCGAGATGCTCGTGGGTCGTCGCCTTGACATTGACACCAGAGGTGTCGAGTAGCTCCTCGAGACGCGCTATCATCTGCGGTATATGACCTGATAGCTTAGGTTGCTGAGCGATGATGGTGAGGTCGGCATTGACCACTTGGTAGCCCGCCTCGCGTACCATCTGCATGACGGTGGCGAGGAGCTGAGTGCTGTCGGCACCACGGTACTGCTCGTCGGTGTCGGGGAAGTGGTAGCCGATGTCTCGCTGCCCGATAGCCCCAAGGAGTGCATCCATCAGGGCGTGTAGCGCTACGTCTGCATCGGAGTGACCGAGTAGTCCCAGCGGGCTGGGGATGCGTATGCCACAGAGGATGAGCGGTCGGTCTGGCGTGGTGCGATGTATGTCGTAGCCAGAGCCTATGCGATAGCTGCAGGTCATGCTTGCGGTAGCTTACTTGAGTAGCTCACGGATGCCGTCAAAGTCGAAGGCGATGGTGAAGCGGAGCGTCTGGTCGAGCGGGTTGCTCTGGACAGTCGAGACGAGGTAGGAGGCGTCGATGCTGAAGACGTTCATCTTGAAGCCCGCACCAGCGGTGAAGTACTGAAGGTTACCTTTGTCCGGGTGTAGGTAGTGGTAGCCCGCACGTAGGAAGAAGCGGTTGTTGTAGCTGTACTCAGCACCGAGTCGCAGGGAGACCTCTTGTAGCTCCTCCTTGAATCCGCCTGGAGCGTCAGCCCACGAGGTGAAGATGCCAGCGATGGAGGAGGTGTTGAGATACTTCTCACGAGCAGCATCATACGCCTCGGGGTTCGCTTGATCCTTTACAGGAGGGGTGGGGACGAGGAGCTTGCTTGCCTCCACGTTGAAGGCCAGTGCATTGTACTCATCAAAGGGGTAGAGGAGTCCCGTACCGATCGAGAGATTGGTCGGGATAAACATACTGGTGCCGCCGTTGTCGTAAGAGATCTTGGTACCGATATTCTTAATGTTGAAACCAAAGGTCCACAAGCTCTCGGCAGAGCCTAGGTCAAAGTAACGATTGTAGAAACCTGCGATGTCTGCTGCAAAGGCATTGCCTGCGCTCTTCTCACCCGTTGCGAGGTTGTTGTCAGCACGTATGTAGCGCAGAGCGACCGCCATCGAGTAGCTGTCAGAGAGCTGTAGCCCGTAGCCAAAGTCTACGGCAAACTCATTGGGGTGCGCCTCACCGAGAGACTCGGACATAGGACCAAACTGCTCGATAGCACCAAAAGAGAAGTAGCGTACGGAGGCACTGAGTGCTTGGTTGCTCTCACGGCCTATCTTGTAGTAGCCGACAAGCTCCATGAGCTTGATGTCCTTGACCAGCTTAGCGAGCCAAGGTGTGTAGGACATACTGATACCCGCCTTGCTACTGAGGAAAGCGTACTTAGCGGGGTTGAAGTACTGAGACTGT
>QWCK01011464.1_pt1 | contig 12249 bp, 16 predicted proteins | sample 1972571 | NCBI WGS metagenome assembly QWCK01 (sample SAMN09866710, study PRJNA288562) | Human gut metagenome isolate term2_stool, whole genome shotgun sequencing... | isolation source: gut | host: Homo sapiens | place: USA: California
AAAATAATTTTTCTGAAATTGAAATTTTTGATGAAGATACAATGCAAGAAATCAAAGATGATACTTTGAGAATTTTGTTTAAGGCTAAAAAGGAGTGAATATGGAAGGAAAAGTTAAATTTTTTGATGAAAAAAAAGGATATGGTTTTATAGAATCAGAAAGTGGCGACTATTTTTTCCATTATTCTGAAATAATTTCTGATAAGGAATATAAAACTATAGAAAATGGTGCAAGGGTTGAATTTGATGTGAAAGATTTGGGCAGGGGAGATACTGCTTTTAATGTGAAAAAAAGGGGTTAAGATGAAATATTTTATTTTGATTTTGTTTTTGATTTTTCTTCCTCAAATTTATTATTTGTATAGGAAAAAAACTTATCTTGATTTAAAAAATGGTTCAAGATTTTTTATCAAAGAAGAAAGTATGATTAATGACAATAGGTGCAAGGTAGTTCTTACAAATTCTGATGGTTTTGATATTTATGCCAACCGTTTTGATGTTGAAAATCCAAAAGCTGTTGTTCAAATTGTCCATGGTATGCTTGAACATTCACTTAATTATTTGCATTTTATTAAATTTTTAAATGAAAGAGGATACGCTGTTATCATTTCTGATAATAGGGGACATGGAAAATCTATTTCGGAAAATCATCCTTCTGGATTTATCAAGGAAAAAGATGAGCTTGTTGATGACCAATTTGTTATAAACAAATATATAAGAATGTATTATAAGGACAAAAAAATTTATATGATAGGTCATTCTATGGGTTCTTTGATTTGTAGAAATTATTTGCAAAAATATGATGATACAATCGATAAATTAGTTTTAACTGGAACAGTTGCTTATCTTCCGATAGCAAGTCTTGGAATTTTTATTGGAAATATTGTAACATTTTATTTGGGAGAGAAAAGAAAATCTAAAATCCTTGATATGCTTTCAGGAATTTCATCAAAAGATCCTTCTTGGATTTCTTATAATGAAGAAAATGTAAGGATTAAAAACAATGATCCAATGCGCCTTGATGGATTTTTGGCAAGAAGTAATGTTTGTTTGTTTTCTCTTGTAAATAATTTAACCAAGAAAAATAAATACAAAGTTAAAAATAAAGATTTACAAATAGCTTCCTTAAATGGAGTTGATGATGACGTTACTGGTGGAGATAAGGGACTATTGAATACAAAAAATATTTTATCTTCTATTGGTTACGAAAATTTATATTTCAAAACTTTAGATTAAGAAGACATTTTCACAAATATGCCGAGCCTGCTTGGATGGAATTTTTGACAACAGCAAAAATAATTGAAGAATTGAAAAATTATAATCTCGAACTTTATTATGGAAAAGAAATTTATTTTAATAAAAGAATGGGACTTCCCGAAAAAAATATGGTTGAATCTTATAAAAATTCCATTTCTATTTCTGATATAGAAAAAAAGGAAGAAATTTTAGATTCTTACACAGGTCTTATCGCTGTTTTGGATACGAAAAAAATTGGACCGAATATTGGCTTTAGATTTGATATAGATGCAAATGAACTTTGCGAAAGCAATTCGCTTGGACATTTACCAAATATTTTAAATTTTTCATCAAAAAATTCTTTTGCAATGCACGCTTGCTGTCACGATGCTCACATGTCAATTGGAATTGAGCTTGCAAAAATTCTTGCATCAAATATAAAAAAATTAAAAGGAAAAATAATTTTTATTTTTCAACCAGCAGAAGAAGGAGTAAGAGGAGCTTATTCTCTAATGAATAATCCGATTATAGATAAACTTGATTATTTGGCTGGAATGCATATTGGAATGGATGTAAAAAGTGGAGAAATTGGTGTGGGAAGTCATGGCTTTCTTGCTACAAAAAAAATTGATATTATTTTTAAAGGCAAGGCATCTCATGCTGGAGCAAGTCCCGAAAAAGGTCACAATGCACTTTTGGCAGCATCAAGTGCAGTTTTAAATTTTAATAGTCTTGCCCAACATTCTATGGGAGAGGCAAGAATTAATGTTGGGAAATTAAATGCAGGAAGTGGGAGAAATATTATTGCAAATATTGCAAAAATCGAAATGGAAATTAGGGGAGAAAATGAAAATATAATTTCTTACTTATACGATGGAGTAAATAGAATTGTGGAAGGCTCTGCAATTTCTTACGGTTGTTCTTATGAAATAGAAATAAAGGGACAAGCTCCATCACTTATTTCTTATGATGAAGAATTTATAAAAAATCTTAGAAATTTTTATAAAGAAAAATCCTACAAACTTGTAGATGCAAATTTGAAAGGCTCAGAAGATATTGCTTATCTATTAAATGAAGTAAGAAAAAAAGGCGGCAAGACTGTTCATTTTATTTTAGGTTCAAATTTAAAAGACAGCCATCACAGCGAAGAATTTGATATTAACGAAAAAGATATGATAAGAGGAGTCGACCTAATGGTAGATTTTGTAAAATATATTGAAAAAATTGATCATATTGATTATGAAAGGATAGAAAATGAAAATATTGCTTACAGGCTTTGATCCTTTTGATAAAGAAAAAATAAATCCATCAATTGAACTTGTTAAAAAAGTTGAAGAAAAAATTGATAAGGCTCAAATATTTAAATTAGAAATTCCAACAGTTTTCAAAAAATCTGGAGAAATTTTGGAAGAAAATATTAAAAAAATAAATCCGGATGTAATTTTGTGCATAGGGCAAGCTGGAGGAAGATCTTCTATTTCTGTTGAAAGAATTGCAATAAATATTGACGATGCAAGAATTGCCGATAATTTTGGGAATAAACTAATCGATGAAAAAATAAGAGATGACGGCGAAAATGCTTATTTTTCAAATTTGCCAATTAAAAAAATTGTAGAAGAAATAAAAAAAGAAAATATTCCAGCAGAAATTTCAAATTCAGCAGGAACTTTCGTTTGCAATCATTTGATGTATGAGGCCTTGTATTTTGCAAAAAAATATAAAAATATAAAAGCAGGCTTTATCCATATTCCATATTTGCCAGAACAAGTTTTAAATAAAGCAAATACGCCTTCAATGGATTTGGAAAATTCTTTGAAAGCAATAAATATTGCCATAAAAACAATAATAAATCACGAAGGAGAAGATGTAAAAATTACTGGTGGGAAAATTTCATAAATTCTAAAAGCAAGTTTTGTACTTGCTTATTTTTTTGTTATAATAAAAAAAGATTATTGATGAAACAAATATTATTTTTAATAAAATAAATATAAATTTTTAAAGGAGTTTTTATGAAACTTGAAATAAAAAATCTTTCCAAAAGATTTGGCAAAAAAGAAGTTTTAAAAAATATAGATTATACTTTTGACCAGGGAGTTGTTTATGCTCTTTTGGGAAGAAATGGTGCAGGAAAAACTACGCTTTTTTCTTTGATTAGTGAACAAATAAAAAAAGATTCTGGAAATATTTATCTTATTGATGAAAATGAAAAGAAAGAACTTGATTTTAGGGATGTATTTTTTATGGTTGCAGAGCCAGACCTTCCAAAATTTCTTACAGGAAGGGAGTTTATAAAATTTTTTGTAGAAGCGAACAAAGAAATTATAAAAGATTTTAAATCTGTCGAAGAATATTTTTCTCTTGTGGATTTTGATATGGAAGATGCTGATAGATTAATTCAAGATTATTCAACAGGAATGAAAAACAAACTTCAAATGCTTATGTTTTTAATTTTAAGACCTAAGGTAATTTTGATGGATGAGCCACTTACAAGCCTTGATGTAGTTGTTCAACTTGAAATGAAAAAAATAATTAGGGACATTCACAAGGATCATATTATTATTTTTTCAACCCATATTTTACAACTTGCAAAAGATATTTGCGACGATATTGTCCTTCTCCATGATAAAAAGTTACAAAAAGTTGATAAGATGGTTTCAGAAGATAAAGATTTTGAAGATAAAATCATAAAGCTTTTGACAAGCAAAAATGTTGAAAATATTGAAATAAATTTAGATGATGAAAATTTGGGTGAAAAATATGAATAAGTATTTTTCAAAATTTCTATTGATTGAAAGAATAAAAATTACCAAAATTTTTAACGGAATAATTTATGGTATAAGAAAAATTCCTCTAATTGGAAAGCGCTTGGGCGATAAGTATTATTTTTATGATTTTAAAGAAATTATCAACACTTTTGTGCCGATTTTTTCAATAATTTGGCAATTTATCAAATCAATTTTAACATTTGGATTTGCAATGATAATTTCAAGGACTATGTTGAAATTTTTATTTGAAATTTCTGATAAATCTCCCTTATTTTTTAGGGAAAATTTTGATTTAAGTCTTGGTGGAGTGCTTTTAACTTGCGTTCCTTTTGTTTTTTATATAAGTAATATGATTACGTCGTCAATGCTAACAGATAATGGAAATGCATTTTCAGATTTGAGTAAAAATTTTAATTTTTTTCCAAATGATTTGGCGTACATATTTTTGTATTTACAGCCTTTTTTAATTTTTATTGGAAGGACTCTTGGCTTTGTTATTTTTGGAAAAATTTTTGCAAATATAAATCCAATTTACACTTTTGCCTTTAGTCTAGGACTTTATTTCTACAATATAAATATGACTTGTTTTTGGACAAAAATATATGAAAAAAAGGAGAAGTCATTTTTTGAGGATATGGCATTTTTACAAATAATTTTGATTTTAATTTTGGATTTGCTTATAAGTTTGATAGCTCTTATTATAAAGCTTGATTTTAAAATCCTAAGTTTTGGATTTTTCTTTATCAATTTAATTTTATTTCCATTTGCAGTGAAATATTTTAAAAATTTCAAGGGCTATGACAAAATAATCGAAAAAACAATAAACGTTTATAATATTGCGGTTAAAAATGCAAAAAATATTCAAGATGGTGTAGTAAAAATTGAAAATAAAGATATAAATAAAAAAGAAAATATTAAGGGCGAAGGCTTTGTTTATCTAAATAAGATATTTTTTAAAAGACACAAAAAACATCTATTAAAGCCAACTTTAATAAAAAGTGGAATTTTTCTTATTATAGGAATTGGTGGATTTTTATTTGCATCAAGCCTTACAATTAAGGCAAAAGAAATTTATAAAATCTCAATATTTATAATTCCGATAATTTCATATATATTATTTAAACAAGATTTAATTTTGATGGCATTTTACAAAAATTGCGACTCATCTCTTTTGTATTACAATTTTTATAGGGAAGATAAGAATTTGTTGAAAATGTTTTGGCTAAGATTAAATTCAATTTTTAAACTTATGCTTATTCCAATGGGGACTATGTTTATAATTTATATTGGTTTCGCAATAAAATTTTTGGTTAAAACTGATTTAAATTTATTATTGCCGATTTTTTATATCTTGTTAAACGCAATATTTTTTACAGTTTTGCCCTTGTTTCAATATTATATAATCCAACCCTTTGACAAGGAAGGAAAACAAAAATCTTATGTATTAGTTGTGATGAATATGTTTTTATATTATATTTTTATATTTGGACTTCCATCTTTGGCAATAAAGATAGGAGAGATGAGATTAATGTTAATAATTTCAATTTTCATCATTGCCTTTGTAGGACTTGCAAGTTTTTTAATATATAAATTTGCTCCAAAAACTTTTAAAATTAAGCAATAAAAAAGACCTTGAGTGGTCTTTTTATTTGTTTTATTCTATATATTCAACTTTTTCTTTTTGCATTATTGAATCAGGAATCATTTTGCTTGTTACATATATTAAAAATGGAAGAACGATGGCATCATCCAAAATTCCAATTGCTGGTATCACATCATTTATAATGTCAGCAGGTATTATTGCGTAAGCAATTGCTCCAAGTCCTAAAATTTTTGCAAGTTTTGGAGTTTCTTTATTTCTCATTGCCTTAAAATATACTGGTATGAAATTTTTGATTTTTGTAAATTTATTTATCATTATTTATCCCTTACTTTCTTTTGTTAAAACAGAATATAAAATATTCTTAGTTTCGATTTAATTATACTAGAAATATCGCACTTGTAAATTAAATATATTAATTTTAAATTTAAAGTATTCCTACAAGAATAGTATATTATGATTTTTTTAAATTTCAAGTTATAATATATAAAAGGAGTTATTATGGCGTTAAAAGTTATTGATATAGATATTTTAAAATTAAATGTAGATGCAGTTGTAAATGCTGCGAACGTAGACTTGGTTGAAGGTGGTGGAATTTGCGGGCAAATTTTTGAAAAAGCGGGAAGAGAAAAGCTAAAAAAAGCTTGCCAAAAAATATCCCCAATTAAACCAGGCGAGGCTGTGATTACAGATGGATTTAATCTTTATCAAAAATATATAATCCATGCAGTAGGCCCTGTTTATAATGAAATGTATAAGGAAGCTTGTCAAAAAATCCTTCAAGATGCCTACAAAAATTCTTTAAATATTGCCAAGAAAAAAGGAATAAAGTCTATAGCTTTTCCACTAATTTCATCTGGAATTTACGGCTATACTGACAAAGATGCCTTTATGATTGCAAAAAATACAATTGATGAATTTTTAAAAAATAACGAAATGGAAGTTTATCTATCAACTTATGGGAAAAATATTTTATCTTTAATTATGGGATAAGCAAAGTAATTTATTTTATTTTTGAAAAATAAAAAAATGCCGATAAAATTAAATATTTTACAAAAAAAGAATTAGCCTTTTGCCTAAGAGCTAATTCTTTTTTGTTTATAAACATTCAATTCAATCATAAAATCGTTATTTAAAACTTGTCTTATCCTAGGATTGAAATATCTGATGCAACAGTTTTGAGATTGTTTAATGCGAAAGTACCGGTAAGTGCGTTTTTTGGATAAGAAACTCTACCACCAGTCAAAATCACATTGACTAAAGGGTCTATATCTATATAAGAAGCTTTAGCGTTATTTGTTATAATATTTACTCTCTTATTTTTAAGATATTTTAAAACTCCGAGAGCCGTTGATGATGAATTTATAAAAATATCATCATTTTCTTTTATAAAATCTGCACATTTTTTTGCTATTTTTTCTTTATTATTTTCAATAGTTAGATTTTTGCAGCTGTTTGATTCGTTATATTCTGCTCCTCCATAAAATCTTTCTATTTTTCCTATTGATTGAAGATAATCCAAATCTCTTCTTATTGTTATTTCTGATACTTTAAAAATATCAACAAGTTCATTTGTTTTTGCTTGTTTATTATCTTTTATAAATTTTAATATATTATTTCTTCTGTTATTTACGATTGTTTTTTTAATTTTCATAGCTACCTCTCTTTAAATGATAACCTATACTTACAAAAAAATCAAAAGAATCGATTAATTTAATTAAAATTTTTAAAAAAACCTTTCTAAATTATAAAAAAATCAAATAACGAAAGAAACAATCGTAAAATATATGAGAAAATCCGTTTTTTATGCTTGACCGTTCAAAATAATTATTATATTATAATATCAAAGAAAAAAAGAAAATAGAAAAATTTGGAGGTAGTATGAGCAAAGTTGACGAAATCACAAGAGAAAATTGGATTTTAAATGCTTTTCCAGAATGGGGAACGTGGCTAAATGAAGAAATTGATGAAGAAGTCGTAGAAAAAGGCACATTTGCTATGTGGTGGATAGGATGTACTGGTATTTGGTTTAAAACTGAAAATAATACTAACATAGCTGTTGATCTTTGGTTTGGTAATGGAAAGAGAACAAAAAAAGTTAAAGAGATGCAACCATATCATCAAATGAGAAATATGACTGGTGGAAAAGCTCTTCAACCATGAAAAATTGTCCAGAAGATGTTCCTTTTATAGGTCCTGAGGAATCTGTAAAAAAATGGTTGTCTTATGGTGTTCCAGAAGAAAGATGCAAAATGGTTAAACCAGGAGATGAAATTAAAATTAAAGATACTACTATAGTTGTGTTGGACAGTTTTGATAGAACTTGTTTAGTTACTACTGAAGTAGGAGAAGATATTGAAGGAGTTTGTCCTACAAATATGGATCAAAAGGCTGTAAATTATTTAATAAAAATGCCAGCTGGTAGCGTATATCATACAGGTGATTCTCATTTTTCAATTGGTTTTGCAGAAGTTGGAAAAAAATATGATGTAGATATTGCGTTTGGTTCTTATGGAGATAATCCTGTTGGAAATCAAGACAAGATGACTTCAATTGATATTTTAAGAATGGCAGAATCAGTAGGATGTGAAGTTGTAATTCCAATTCACTATGATGTTTGGACTAACTTCAAAGCTGACCCTAAAGAAATAAAATATTTATGGCAATATAGAAAAGATAGGTCTAAATATAAATTCCATCCATATATTTGGGATGTAGGTGGCAAATACGTATGGCCTAAGATGAAAGATGAATTAGAATTTAGATATAGACCTGGATTTGAAGATGCGTTTGATAATGAAAGGAATGTTCCTTTTAAATCTATTTTGTAAAATAATAAGTGCTGTCAAATTTTTGGCAGCGCCTACATATAAGTGAGGATATTAATGATTAGTGAAATTATTGAAAAGGGTTTATTTGATTTTTATGATAAAATCGATACATGGCAAGATGCTATTATAAAATCTTGTAATAAGCTAGTGGAAAAGGATATTGTGGATGATTCGTATGCTAAACAAGTTATAGAAACAGTTGAAAAATATGGACCATACATAGTTTTAATTCCTGGAGTTGCCATGCCACATTGTCAAGAATGTGCTGATGGAGTGAAAGATACTGCTGTAGCTTTTATGAAAGTAGAAAATCCAGTTGTATTTGATGAAAATGATAGGGATAAGGATGCGAAAATATTTTTTACAATAGCAAGTGAAAATAATGAAAAACATTTGGAAAATATAGCGCAACTTTCTGATATTTTGTGTGATGAAGAAATAGTAGAAGCTTTTAATCAGGCTAAGAACGTAGATGATTTAATAAAAATTTCAAAAAAATATAATATTTAGGAGAAAAATATGGATATAATTTTAAGTATTTTAAATGGATTTGTAAAAAATATTCTCACAAAACCAGCGTTTTTTATAGGATTTTTGGTTTTAATTGGTTATTTGTTAGATGGAAAAAAATGGTATGAAGCTTTAGCTGGTTTTATTAAGGCTACTGTAGGATATATGATTTTGATGGTAGGTTCTGGTGGACTTGTTTCAACTTTTAGACCTATTCTTACAGGACTAAAGGACAGATTTAATATTTCTGCAACTGTAATAGATCCTTATTTTGGACAAAACGCAGTTACTGAAGGTATGGAACACTTAGGTAAATCATTTTCTCAAGTAATGATTTTGTTATTGGTTGCCTTTATTGTAAATATTATTTTGGTAAGATTAAAAAATATTACAAAAATGAGAGCTGTTTTTACAACAGGACACGTACAAATGCAACAAGCTGCTACAGCTTTTTGGTTAATAGTTTTTTGTTTTCCAAAGTTAGGACAAACTCCTATACTTGTTATAATGGCAATTCTTTTAGGACTATATTGGGCTGTTGGTAGTAACTTGACAGTTGAAGATACACAACGCTTAACTGATGGGGCTGGTTTTTGTATAGCTCACCAACAAATGTTTGGTATTAGACTTGCTTGCTGGTTAAGTGATAAATTATTTGCAAATAAAAAAGATCAAAGTAAAGATATTGATGATATTGAACTTCCTGGATTTTTGTCAATTTTCAATGAAAATATGGTAGCAACTGCTATACTAATGACTTTATTCTTTGGAATAATCCAAGGTGTTTTGGGAAAAGAATATTTAGTAGCTCAAGAAGCTTTAACAATGGAAGATAATTTCTTCTTCTATATACTTCAATCATCATTTAGTTTTGCTGTAAATTTAGCAATTCTACAATTAGGAGTTAGAACTTTCGTTGGAGAGTTGACTGCATCATTTGATGGAATTCAAAATAAACTTTTACCAGGAGCTCTTCCAGGAATAGACTGTGCTGCAGTTTTCGGATTCGGTGCAGCAAATGCTGTTACAATTGGATTTATGTTTGGTGCTTTAGGTCAATTTTTAGCAATAGCAATCCTATTTTTACTAAAATCTCCTACATTAATAATTGCAGGATTTGTACCTTTATTTTTTGATAATGCCGTAATTGGGGTATATGCTAATAATAGAGGAGGATATAAAGCAGCTTTCTTGATGCCATTTATATCAGGACTTATTCAAGTATTTGGCTCTGCTTTTATAGCAACATATACAGGACTTGCTCAATATGGTGGATACTTAGGAATGTTCGACTGGGCAACAGTATGGCCAGCATTTACAGTATTGATTAATAATATCCAATATGTTGGTGTAGCAGTAGTAGCAATTTTCTTGATAGTTATACCTCAAATTCAATACAAAAAGAACAAAAAAGGTTATTTCATGATAACTGAAGATTATGAAAAGTACAAAGAAACAATTGAAAACAAATAGGAGGAAAAAATGAAAGTAATAGTAGCGTGTGCAAATGGAGCTGGAACTTCTTTAATGATGATGAATAAGATTAAACAAGCATTTAAAGAATTGGATTATAAAGGAAAACTTGATATATCTCATTGCTCTTTGTCAGAAGGAAAATCTACAGGTAGAAATGCCGATGTTATATTCTGTGCTATTAATTTTACCAAAGATTTTGATGCATTAAAATCAAAAGGCGTTGAAATAATTGGAATGAAAAATATTCTTTCTAAAGATGAAGCTATTGAAAAGATTAAAGAACATAATCTTTTAGAAAAATAAGTTGGTTAAAATGTTAGAAGATATAAAAGAAAGGGTCTACAAGGCAAATTTATTATTGCCAAAATATGATCTAGTTAAATTTACTTGGGGAAATGTTTCAGAAATCACGGCTGATAGAAAATATGTCGTAATAAAACCATCAGGTGTTGATTATGATAGCATGAAAGCAAGTGATATGGTTGTTGTTGATCTTGATGGAAATATCGTAGAAGGTAAATTAAAACCTTCTAGCGATACTCCAACACATCTTGAACTTTACAAAAAATACAAAGATATTTGTGGTATAACTCATACTCACTCAAAATGGGCAACAATTATGTCACAAGCAAAGCTTGACATAAAAGCTATGGGAACAACTCATGCAGATTATTTTTATGGAAGTATTCCTGTAACAAGAGATATGAAAAAAGAAGAAATCGAAAATGACTACGAAAAAAATACTGGTCTTGTAATAATAGAATGTTTTGAAGAAAAAAATATCTCTCCAAAAGATGTGCCAGCTGTGTTGGTAGCAAATCATGGCCCATTTGTATTTGGAAAAGATGCAAATGATTCAGTGTTTCATTCAGTAGTTTTAGAAGAAGTTGCCTTTATGAATTGGCACTTAGTTTCTCTTGGAAAAAATGAATCTATGAGTGATGATCTTCTTAATAAACATTACCTAAGAAAACATGGAAAAGATGCTTATTATGGACAAAATTAATCTTGGAATATATGAAAAGGCTCTGCCAAATAGATTAGATATAAATGAAAAATTAAAACTTGCAAAAGAGATTGGATTTAATCAATTAGAAATTAGCATAGATGAATCTGAAGAAAAATTAAAAAGGCTTACAAATGGTTTTTCCAAAAAACTTCTAAAGGCACAAATTGATAATAATATGAGAGTAAGAACGATGTGTTTGTCAGGACATAGAAAATATCCTTTTGGTTCAAATGACGAACAAATCAGAAAAAAAAGCCTTGAGATTATGCAAAAAGCTTTAGAATTTGCTGATATTAATTCTATAAAAATAATTCAACTTGCAGGTTATGATGTTTATTACGAAAAATCAAATGATGAAACAAAAAAATATTTTATAGAAAATTTATTTAAAACGGTGGACTTTGCATCAAAATATGGAGTCATACTTGCTTTTGAAACCATGGAAACAGAATTTATGGATACTGTAGAAAAAGCTATGGAATATGTTAATCTTGTTGATAGCCCATATCTTGGAATATATCCAGATATTGGCAACTTAAAAAACGCATCTGTAAAATATAATAAGGATGTAATTGAAGACATAAAAAAAGGCAAGGGACATATTTTTGCAGCACACCTTAAAGAAACAAATCCTGGAATTTATAGGGATATGCAATTTGGATCTGGTGGTCATACAGAATATGAAAGATGTATAAAAGAGCTAAAAGGTCAAAAAGTTCAAATATATACTGGCGAATTTTGGGATCATGGAGAAGAAAATTATAAGGAAATAATAAAAAATTCTTACGAATTTTTAAGTGAAAAACTAAAATAAGGAGAAAGT
>QWCK01010552.1_pt1 | contig 12248 bp, 11 predicted proteins | sample 1972571 | NCBI WGS metagenome assembly QWCK01 (sample SAMN09866710, study PRJNA288562) | Human gut metagenome isolate term2_stool, whole genome shotgun sequencing... | isolation source: gut | host: Homo sapiens | place: USA: California
CTCCAACGGCTCATGGCAGTCGATGGAACCGTTCGACTGGACCGGCTCGATCCTCTTCCTGGCGGCGCTCATCCTCTTCGAGGGCGTGGTGCCATGGTTACGCGGCGGCTGCACGCTCGGCGGCAGCTTCACGCACATGACGATAGAGACCCGGCCGCGCGAAGGGTGGCTTCGCGTGGCGTTCTATGTGGCGCGCATGGCGACGCTGATCGCCGTGGTGTGGTGGCATAGTGGCGGATTCAATCTGCTGGTGTTCATCGGCCTCGGCATCTTCTGGCTGGTCAAGCGTCAGATGCCGTACGACCTGATATAAACCGGCGCTCCGCTGCTTGGCGTTACAGGAAAACCTCCGACCACTGGTCGGGATTCGGAATGCTGCGCAGCGGGCCGGCCAACGATACGGCCAATCCCGCTACGGAACAGACCACGGCTACGGCCATCACCGCCGTGAAACCGAGATCTGGCTGTTGCAACAGCCAGCCGACCATCGCCGGGCATGCTGCGCCCAGTATGCCGACCGTGGTTTCAAATACGGCAGAAGCCCGCCCCTGCATGTTGTCGGGTGTCTTGCCGTAGAGAAAGCCCAGCAGGCCAGCGTTCAACGCGGGGAACGGCAGGCCGGCCAGAATCTGGCAGATCAGAATGGCCGCGTAGCTGTGCAGGAATAGCAGTGGCATCTGGCTGACCACGAACAACGTCAGCGCGCCCGCAATCAGTTTCCCTGTGGGAACCATATCGACTAGCTTGTTGGCCAACAGCGAGCCGACCAAAGTACTCACGCCCATTGCCGTGCCGAGCAGTCCGATCATGACCGCGTTGGCGCCACGGGCGGCCAACATGATCTGCGCGCCGGTGATACTGGCTACGCAGGTGATGTTCACAATTGCACCGAGTATGATCGCGGATAGGAAATTCCTTTTGGTCAGGGCCCATCGCCAGCCTTCGACCAAGTGCGTGGGAAATGGCACAACAGAAGTGCCGTGGGCCCAAACGGCGACCACGGCTTAGCGCGACGAGTCAACGCGCATTAGCTGTCTGCGAACGACACCAACACCTTGTGCATAACAATGCCCCTTTGCAAAAAACAAACTCCAATTATTGTACCAGTTCGAGCATAGAACCAGGCGCGTCACTGGGCACAACATAATCGGCCATCAATGGTTTCTCGGCTTCGAGGGGCTGATTTCGTCCGGTGGGGACATCTACTTGGCTTTCGAGGGGCTGCTCAAACGCCAAACCGCGAGTATAAACGGCTTTGCGGCAACGCCATTACGCCATTGTGGAGCCTTGTCTACTCGGGCATCAGCCCCTTGAAACGGAGATAGATCTCCGGCAAGTGCCAAATCAGCCCCTCGAAATCGAGTTAGGCGTTGTTTTCGCGTTTGCGCTGCCGTTCGAGTGCGTAATAAGCCGCGTAGCAGCAGGCGACGAACGGGATCATGCAATACAGGGTCGAACGCTGCGTATCATCGAGCACCACGAGCACCAGCGCGCCGATGCACATCACGATGGCCAGCCACGGCAGCACCGGGAAACCGGGCGCACGATAGCCGAGCTCATCGGCGCTGTGCCCATCCCGCGCCCATTCGCGCCGGAAACGGATATGGCACACGCATACGGAGAACCACACCACCAGCGTCGCCAAACCTGACACGGCGACCAACACCAGATACACGGTCGAGGCGGCGATCACGGAAGACAGCAACGCCAGCAGCGAGCCCGCCATGCTGAACAGCACGGCCCACACCGGCACACCACGGAAATTCGTCTTGGCGAAACGTTCGGGAATCAGCCGCTCCTTGGCCAGCGACCATACCATGCGCGAACACACGTACAGGCCGGAGTTCGCGGCGGAAAGCACGGCCGTGAGCACCACGAAGTTCATGATGTCGCCGGCGAACGGCATACCGATTGACTGGAACACCAGCACGAACGGGCTCGTGTCCACGCCGGCCTGGTGCCAGGGGATCAAGGCCGCCATCACCAGAATCGAGCCGATGAAGAAAATCGCCAGGCGCAGCACCGTGGTGTGCACGGCTTTGGGAATCGCGCGCGATGGATCTTTGGTTTCGCCGGCCGCCACGCCCACCACTTCGGTGCCGGAGAACGCGAACACCACGGTCAGCAAAGTCGAGAAAATAGGTGCGATGCCGCTTGGGAACCAGCCGTCGGCCACGAAGTTGCCCAGCAACGGCGCGGAATCATGGCCGGCAATCGGTATGGCGCCGAAAATCGCCAGCAGGCCGATCACAATAAACGCGATGATGGCGAACACCTTGATCGACGCGAACCAGAACTCCGCCTCACCATACAGCCGCACGGACATGATGTTGAGCGCGAACACCACCACAATGAACACGGCCGACCACACCCAGGACGGCGAATGCGGGAACCATCGCTGCATCAACAGCCCTGCGGCCGTGAATTCGGAGGCGAGCGCCACCGCCCAGTTCAGCCAATACAGGACGGCGATGGTGAACGCGGTGCCGGGGCCGATGAACCGTTTCGCGTACATATGGAAGCTTCCGGCGTACGGCATGGCCACGGACAGTTCGCCGAGCGAGACCATCACGCAGTAGACGAGCAGGGAGCCGGCCGCATAGGCGAGAATCGCGCCCAACGGTCCCGCCTGATGAATCGCGTAGCCGGAGCTGACGAACAGACCGGTGCCGATCACGCCGCCCAGAGAGATCATCGTCAGGTGACGCGACTCCATCTTCCGTTCAAGGCCGGTATCGTCCTTGGGTGTGCCGGCTGCCGCCATGCTCGGGTCTCCTTTGGTCGGGTGAACAGTTGTGTCTCGTGTCGGTTGTGCGGGCGGCGCTCGATGCCGCCTACCATATGATAGCGGTAACACGAACAGCGAGTGGAACACGAGGAGTTTGGAATGACGGAACTGTATATCGGATCGCATCTGTCGACGGCCGGCGGATGGAATGCGTTGCTGGAACGTTCCCATGAGGAGGGCGGTACCGCGTTCGCGTTCTTCCCGCGATCTCCGTATGGCAAACGTTCCAAGGCGCTCGACCCGGCCGGCGCGGCGGCGTTCGGTGCGCGTCTGAAGGCTGAGGGCTATGGGCCGTTGGTCGTCCATGCGCCGTACGTCTACAATCTAGCCGGCAAGGATGAGGCCAAGCGCACATTCGCGATCGAGGCGTTGGCCGAGGACATCGAGCTGCTGACCGCCATCCGCGAGGCCGGCCAGGAGGTGTATATCAATATTCATCCCGGCGCGCATGTGGGCCAAGGCACCGAGACCGGCTGCCGGCTGATCAGCGAGGGACTGAATCAGGTGTTCGAGCGTACGACCGGCGTCATGGTGCTTCTGGAGACCATGGCCGGCAAAGGCACGGAATGCGGGCGCAACTTCGAGGAGCTCGCCACGATCATGAACGGCGTGGAGAACAAGGCGAACGTCGGCGTCACGTTCGACACCTGCCATGTGTTGGATGCCGGCTACGATTTGGTGCACGACTACGACGGTGTGATGCGCCAGTTGGATGAGGCGATCGGCTTGGCCGAGGTCAAGGCGATTCACGTGAACGATTCGCAGTTTGGCCTCGGCTCGCATAAGGATCGTCACGCCAACATCGGGCAGGGTCAGCTCGGCATCCCGTTCTTCACGCGACTGGTCAACGATCCGACCATGGCCAAGCTCCCGATGATTCTCGAAACCAAGGAGCAGACGCCGACCACGCACCGGGCTGGTGGACTGAATCACATCGGCAGTTCAGCACCACCACCGGCAGCAACGGCACCTACTGGTCCACCTACCAACGGTGACATCGTTGTCATGCGAACTTCATATACCACAATTCCACAATATGATTTCATAGTTATGACACTGTGATACATATATAGCAAACAATGATTCAGTGACGATCTCTCGTCAAAGATGTTCCGTCAAAACAGGCGCATGGGCTCGGTCGAATCCAACGGCTGAATCAGGCGTTTGCCGTCGCCCTGCAGCGGGGCGACCTCGTGAAATTGCAAGCGGCGGGATAACGCAGTGCCTGAGTTCCGCACGCCGGCGAGCAAGGATGCGCCGTCGATTGTGCGGTCCAGCCACGGCGTCCCATTCCAAGTCGAGCGCGAAACGTCTGTACATGCGTGCCAGTTTATGCCAATGTTCTGCCTAAGCCGGAATCGCCTGCGAAAGCCCAGAATGTAGGACGGGTTCGGCAATCGGGACAGGACGTGACCTAGAGTGGCGCATGACCGAACACCAACAAAGGGAGGACCATGTCGGTTTTGGACGAACTGGTGGCGGGAGCGCTGGAGGATCAGCGCACCCGTGAGCTCACCGTATCGCTTGAGGATGTGAAGAAGGCCACGCTGGCGGCCCCGGCTCCGATTGACGCGACACGATGGCTTAAGCGCGCCGACGGCATCCCCGTGATCGCCGAGATCAAGCGCGCGTCTCCGTCCAAGGGCCACCTGTCCGACATCCCGGACCCGGCCGCGCTGGCCCGCGAGTACGAGAAGGGCGGCGCAAGCGCCATCTCCGTGCTCACCGAAGGCCGCAAATTCCTCGGCAGCCTTGACGATTTCGACAAGGTCCGCGCCGCCGTGCACATTCCAGTGCTGCGCAAGGACTTCATCGTCACCGACTACCAGATCTTCGAGGCCCGCGCCCACGGCGCCGACCTGGTGCTGCTCATCGTCGCCGCATTGGACGACGCCCAGCTCAAGCACCTGCTCGACCTGGCGCACGAGCTCGGCATGACCGTGCTGGTGGAGACGCACACCCGCGAAGAGATCGAACGCGCCCGCAAGGCCGGTGCCAAGGTGATCGGCATCAACGCGCGCAACCTGAAGAACCTCAAGGTGGACGTGAACAAATACAACGAACTCGCGGCCGATCTGCCCGATGACGTCATCAAGGTGGCGGAATCCGGCGTATTCGGCGCGGTCGAGGTCGAAGACTACGCCCGCGCGGGAGCGGACGCGGTACTGGTCGGCGAGGGCGTGGCCACCGCCGACAATCATGAACTTGCAGTGGAACGACTAGTAAAGGCAGGAGCACAAGTGAAAGCATCCGAAACGACCCCGCTCAGCGAACATCAGGGACCGTATTGGGGCCAGTTCGGTGGCCGCTATGTGCCCGAGGCCCTCATCACCGCCCTCGACGAGCTTGAGCGCGTGTACACGCAAGCCAAGGCCGACCCCGAATTCCACAAGGAATTCATGACGCTCCAGCAGCGTTACGTGGGCCGCCCGAGCCCGCTGACCGAAGCCCCGCGCTTCTCCGCACTTGTCAAAGAGAAGACCGGTCTCGACGCCCGTATCTTCCTCAAGCGTGAGGACTTGAACCACACCGGCGCGCACAAGATCAACAACGCGCTCGGCCAGGCCCTGCTCGTCAAGCGCATGGGCAAGACCCGCGTGATCGCCGAGACCGGCGCCGGCCAGCACGGCGTGGCCACCGCCACCGTGTGCGCCATGCTCGGCCTCAAGTGCCGCATCTACATGGGCCAGATCGACGCCCGCCGTCAGGCCCTCAACGTGGCCCGCATGCGTATGCTCGGCGCCGAAGTGGTCGAGGTGACCCTTGGCGACAAGATCCTGAAGGACGCCATCAACGAAGCCCTGCGCGACTGGGTCACCAACGTCAAGGACACGCACTACCTGCTCGGCACCGTCGCGGGCCCGCACCCGTTCCCGGCCATGGTGCGCGACTTCCAGAAGATCATCGGCGAGGAAGCCAAGCAGCAGCTCCAGGACTGGTACGGCATCGACCATCCGGACGCGATCTGCGCCTGCGTGGGCGGCGGCTCCAACGCCATCGGCGTGATGAACGCCTTCCTGGACGACGAGCGCGTGAACCTCTACGGCTACGAAGCCGGCGGCAACGGCCCCGAATCCGGCAAGCACGCCATCCGCTTCGCCCCCGGCACCGGCCAGCTCGGCATGTTCCAGGGTGCCAAGAGCTACCTGCTGGAAACCGACGAAGGCCAGACGCTCGACACCTACTCGATCTCCGCAGGCCTCGACTACGCTTCCGTGGGCCCCGAGCACGCATGGCTCAAGGACATCGGCCGCGTGAACTACAGCTGGGCCACCGACGAGGAGGCCATGAACGCCTTCCGCGACCTGAGCCAGACCGAGGGCATCATCCCCGCCATCGAAAGCTCGCACGCCGTGGCCGGCGCGTACAAAGCCGCCGCCGATCTGAAGGCCAAGGGCTATGACAAGGCCGTGATGATCGTGAACATCTCCGGCCGAGGCGACAAGGACATGGCCACCGCCGGCAAGTGGTTCGGCTACCTGACCGACGACCAGGCCGCCGCGCTCGATGTGACCGGCGCCCACGGCAATACTGTCGCCTGAACCAGAAGAGGAGATTTTTGATTATGACCAACGAAGCAACCACGCCGTCCGGCCAGCCGCTGGGCATCAGCCACAAGCCCAGCAATTCGGGTGCTATGTTCACCAAGTTCAAGGCCGAGAACAAGCCCGCCTTCATCGGCTACCTGCCCTACGGCTTCCCTAACCCGGACGTCTCGCTTGACGCCTTCAAGACGATGGTCGAGTACGGCGTCGACGCCGTGGAAATCGGCCTGCCGTACTCCGACCCGGTCATGGACGGCCCGGTCATCCAGGCTGCCGCCTCCATCGCCCTGAACAACGGCGAGACCATCAAGCGCGTGTTCGAGGCCGTCGAAACCGTGGCCAACGCCGGCGGCGTGCCGCTCATCATGAGCTACTGGAACCTCGTGTACCACTACGGCGTCGAGCGCTTCGCCCGCGACTTCGAGAACGCCGGCGGCGCCGGTCTCATCACCCCGGACCTTATCCCGGACGAGGCGGGGGAGTGGATCGAAGCCTCCGACCGTCACGGACTCGACCGCATCTTCCTGGTCTCCCCGGACTCGTCCACCGAGCGCCTCGAAACCGTGGCCCGCAACGCGCGCGGCTTCGTGTATGCGGCCGCCCGCATGGGCGTCACCGGCGAACGCGCCACCATCGACGCCTCGCCCGAACTGCTCGTGGAGCGCACCCGTCAGGCCGGTGCCGAGAACGTGTGCGTGGGCATCGGCGTGTCCACCGCCGAACAGGGCGCCAAGGTCGGCTCCTACGCGGACGGCGTCATCGTCGGCTCCGCGCTCGTGCACACCCTGCTCGCGGACGACAACAAGACCGCACGCGACCCGAAGGAAGGCTTGAAGCTGCTCGCCGCCAAGAGCGAGGAACTGGCCGAAGGCATCCACAACGCCCGGTAAACACCCGGTGCGCCTCACGCGGGTTGTGCCGTGACACGGTAGGGTAGTCACAGAGCGTCAAGCACAACCCGCGCGTGGACACACACCATGAGCACCAGCAAGTAGAGGCACGATGAATCTGGCTTATATTCCCTCGCCGACCTTCTCCAAGTTCGAGATCGGCCCGTTCACTATCCACATGTACGCGATCTGCATCCTGATCGGCATCTGCGTGGCCGTATGGATCCTCGCCACACGTTGGAAGCGGTACGGCGGCACCTTCGACCAGATTCTCGATACCACGCTCGTCACCGTGCCCTGCGCACTGGTGGGCGCGCGCCTTTACCACTGCATCACCACGCCGGCCGACTACTTCCCGCCCACCGGCAACTTGGTCAACATCCTCAAGGTGTGGGAAGGCGGCATGGCCATCTTCGGCGGCATCTCCGTCGGCACCTTGGTGGCGTTCCTGTGGTGCCGTCACAAGCACTATCCGTTCGCGATCTTCGCCGATGCCATCGCCCCCGCGCTGCCCGTGGCCCAGGCCATCGGCCGACTCGGCAACTGGTTCAACCAAGAGCTCTACGGCTGGCCCACCACGTTGCCGTGGGGCCTGAAGCTCAACGACGCGGACGCCATCGGCAAATCCGAAATCTGCTATTCTGGCGCGCAATGCCCGGACTACAGGACCACGCTGTTCCACCCGACGTTCCTGTACGAGATGATCTGGAACCTCATTGGCGCCGCGCTCATCATCTACCTCGGCCACAAGCTTGCCGACCGGCTCAAGGCCGGCCAGCAGTTCGCCATGTACCTGATGTGGTACGGCCTGGGCCGCACCTGGATCGAGAACGTGCGCATCAACTATTCCACGGTGATCCTGGGCCTGAGGACCAACGTGTGGACCGCGATCATCGTCTTCGTGCTCGGCTGCATCCTGTTCGTCGTGCTCTACCAGTACGGGCCGGACCCCAAGGCGCAGGCGCGCGGGCTTGCGGCGGTCACCGCCGACGAGCTCGAACGCCAGAGCATCGAAGAGGAACAACTTCGCCAGAAAAAGCAAGCCAATCGCACTAAGTGACACCACGATAAACAGCGCCGAAACAGCGCGAAACACGGGGCTCCAAGTCCCATTGCACAGATAAGGTAGGAAACCATGAGCAATATCGCAATCGCACCCAGCATCCTGTCCGCTGACTTCTGCAACCTCGAACGTGATCTCAAGGCCATCGCCAACGCCGACTTGGTCCACGTCGATGTCATGGACCATCATTTCGTGCCGAACCTGACCCTGGGCGAGCCGATCGTCGGCCGCATCTGTCAGGTCACCGATCTGCCGGTCGACGTGCACCTCATGATCGAGGACCCGGACCGTTGGGCTCCCGAATACGCCAAGCTCGGCGCCGCCTCCGTCTCCTTCCACATGGGTGCCACCCACGCCCCCGTGCGTCTGGCCCGCCAGCTGCGCGAGATGGGCTGCAAGGCCTGCTTCGCCGTGCGTCCGGCCGAACCGGTCGAGCCGATCTTCGATATCCTCGACGAGTTCGACATGGTCCTCATCATGACCGTTGAGCCCGGCTTCGGCGGCCAGAAGTTCCTCGACAACCAGATGTCCAAAGTCCGCCGCCTGCGCGATGAGATCACCCGCCGTGGCTTGAAGACCCGCATCCAAGTCGATGGCGGTGTGAGCCCCAAGACCGCGCACATCGTGGCCGAGGCCGGTGCCGACGTGCTCGTTGCCGGTTCCGCCGTGTACGGCGCCGAGAATCCCGCCCAAGCCATTGACGACATCCGCACCAAGGCCGAGGCCGCGTTCAAGGCCTGAGCTCCAAGCCTGAACCGCAATCCACCTTTCATCCATAACCACAAGAAAAGAATCTGAATCACATGAAGACGTTTGAATCCCTGTTCGCCGAACTGTCCGAAAAGGCCCAGACCCGCCCCGAAGGCTCCCTGACCGTCGACGAGCTCGACAAGGGCACCCACTTCATCGGCAAGAAGATCATCGAAGAGGCCGGCGAGACCTGGATGGCCGCCGAATACGAGGGTGCGGACCGCACCGCCGAGGAAATGAGCCAGCTGCTCTACCACGTCCAGGTCATGATGATCAAGCACGGCCTGACGCTTGAGGACGTCTACAAGCACCTGTGAGAGGAACGCAAATGCTGAGAATCGCAGTGCCCAACAAGGGCATGCTATCCGAACCCGCGTGGAACATGCTGGCCGAGGCCGGCTACCGTCTGCGCACCAACCCTCGCCAGCTGGTCGTGCAAGATCCCGACAATGGCATCGAGCTGTTCTACCTGCGTCCGCTCGATATCGCCGTATACGTGGGCCGCGGCGCCATCGACGTCGGCATCACCGGCCAGGATCTGCTCAAGAACTCCGGTACCGCCGCGCTCGAGCACATGCCGCTCGGCTTTGGTACCTCGACCTTCCGTTTCGCCGCACCGAACGAATCCCCGATCACCACTCTGGAGGATATTCAGGGCAAGCGCGTGGCCACCACATTCGATAAGCTCGTACACACGTCTGGCCGTGCTGACCCGCCGTCTGCAAGGCGTGCTCACTGCACATCAGTATGTGCTGATGGACTATGACATTCCGATCAGCAAGGTCGCTGCCGCCGTGGCTGTGACCCCCGGCTTTGAAAGCCCGACGATCTCCCCGCTGCACGATAAACAGTGGAACGCCGTGCGAGTCATGGTTCCCAAGGCCAAGGTCAACCAGCTGATGGATGATTTGTACGAAGTCGGCGCACGCGGCATCATCGTTACCGCTCTACAAGCCTCCCGCATGTAGACTGTTAGTCGATATGACCAACCAGAAAGTCAACACCAGATACAGTCCGGAAGCACGTGACATCTATTTCACCGTGCCCAATTTGATCAGCGCGCTGCGAATCATCTCGATTCCTTTCATCAGCGTGCTGATTTCCAAGCACGAGATGATTGCGGCGTTAGCCCTGATCGCCATTTCCTCGGCTTCGGACGGACTCGACGGCATCATCGCGCGCAGATTCAACCAAGTGAGCAAGATCGGTCAGATTCTTGATCCGATCGCCGACCGACTGCTCATTTTCTGCTCGATTCTGGCCCTCAGCGTCGCTGGCATCATCCCATGGTGGATGCTGATTATCGTGGGACTGAGGGATCTGTGGATGGCGATTCAGGTGCTATGGCTTGCCCAGTACGGTTATGGTCCGCTGCCCGTGCATTTCGTGGGCAAGGCCGGTACCGCGCTGCTGATGATTTCCATCGTCAGTCTGATTTTCGCCGATTTGGGCACCAATACGTTCTTCCACTTGCTCTACATCGCCGCGCTGGCCGCCGGCATCTGGGGCATCGCCATGTATTGGCTCGCCGGATATATCTATACCGAGCAGGGCATCAGATTGCTACGCAAGGAACTGGGGGAGAAGTATGGCGCTTGAGGCCACGGCCCCGGTCTCATTCCCCGTACCCAAGGAGAATGAGCCGGTACGACGCCGCGCCGTGTTCTCCCACTCAGTCCGAGGCGCGGAATCACATCATGCGCTTTCCCCGGATGACGCCGCCGCCATCCGCACCAGACGTCGCCGTAAAACCAACGACGATTCGCTTCAGCTCATCGATGATCTTGTCAATCGTCCGATGGATCCGATGTTCTCCGACTCACGACTGGTCCATGAGCATCGTTCGACCTTCTCCATCTGGTTTAATCGCATCGTCGTATTCATCATCTGCGTCGGCGTTGGCTTTGCCTGCAGCCTATTCGTGCAACAGTTGCAATCCGATCCGCGTAAGCAGGTACGGCAGACTTTGGCCACGCAATTGGAGAATCGCAACTCGCAAATAGACGAACTCACCACGGACGTCAATAATTTGCGCTCCCAAGTTGACGAACAGTCCAAGAAAATATCCGGCAGCGTGAAAAGCGATACGCTTATCCAAGACGAAATGGTCAATGGTGCCACGGTGGTCGAAGGCGAAGGAATCACCATGACGCTGGCCGATCCAATCGCGGCAAGCCAGTCGGATCAATCCTCCTCGACGAGAGTCGGCACCTCCACGAACATCCGAGTCATCACCGATCTGGATCTGCAGCAACTGGTCTCCCTGATGTTCCAAAACGGAGCCGAAGCCATTGCCATCAACGGTAATAGGCTCGGCGCGCAAACCTCGATACGCAAGGCCGGCGGGCATATTCTCATCGGCATGACCGCGATACAAAGCCCCTATACCATTGAAGCCATAGGCGATAAGAGCGCCTTGGCCGAAGCGATGGGGAAGAAGAAACTTGCAAGTCTTTACGATTCCTTCAAGGAAGCCGGTATCTACCCGCAGGTGAGCAAATCCAATTCGATTACACTTGAGGCAGCAGTCACTGGCGAAGTGAAGTACGCGGAAAGGAATGAATAATGGCAGCCGTTCTGGGACTAATCATCGGCGTCGTCATCGGCGTGTTCGTCAAGCCGGACATTCCGATCATCGTGCAGCCTTATCTGCCGATTATGGTGGTCGCTGCTCTTGACGCCCTGCTGGGTGCCGCGCGAGCCTATTTCGAGCGCAGCTTCTCCGACCGCGTGTTTGTGATCTCCTTCCTCGCCAACGTGGTGACGGCAACACTGCTCGTGTTCCTCGGCAACCAGCTCGGCGTCGGTTCGCAGCTGCAGACAGCCGTCATCGTCGTACTCGGCATCCGCATCTTCTCCAACGTGTCCGCGATCAGACGCTTCATCTTCCGAGGCTGACAAGGGTACTGACGTATGGCACGTAAAGCACAATCAGACAACATGCTGGAGAAAATGCGCGACCAGCATGCACAAGACAAGGTCAACGACCGGATGGAAACCGGGTCGTTTCCCACGGTGCGTAAGAAGCCCCGGAAGGATCTCAACCGTGCCAGCAACAAATCACGGTTACTATCCTCGATTCTCATCGCTCTGATGTGCGCGTTGTTGGGTTTCGCCTACATGAGCCAGATCAATAACACTAAATCCACGTACGAAACGATGGACGAGAGTGAACTGGTAAGGCTGCTGAACGAGTCGAATACGCAAATCTC
>QWCK01005105.1_pt1 | contig 12236 bp, 7 predicted proteins | sample 1972571 | NCBI WGS metagenome assembly QWCK01 (sample SAMN09866710, study PRJNA288562) | Human gut metagenome isolate term2_stool, whole genome shotgun sequencing... | isolation source: gut | host: Homo sapiens | place: USA: California
GCGCGCCAGCACCGCTTCCCCGAAAGGACCGGGGAGCGGAAAAACCTGGTATTCCTCCGCTTTGAGCTGGTCAGCTAGCTCTTGGCGAACCTCATCCCAGAGCCCCCCGGAACGTTGCATCGCGAAGGCGGCAAGCTGCATCTGAGCGGTTCCCGACACTATCTCTAGAGCCAAGATATTGCCATTTGCATCTTGAACGGGAAGAACTTGTAATCCCGCGATCATGGGGATCCGTAAGACCCCCATATCTAGAAACTCGCTGCCCTCCGGCGACTCGCCCTCATTGTAAGGGCCTTGCCGCTTAGAGGTTTGCGCGTCAGGTGAAACTTCCTCATCAATTGGCGCCAAGGCCGATTGCCCTGCAGAAGACTCTGCTGTGTTAGCGGACTCCTCCGGCTTTTCGGAGGCCGGGATTTCTGCCGCTAGTGGCGAAGATTCGTCTTGATCGAAACGTTTACGTCGAGAAGAAAAAAATCTCATAAAGCCAGTTTATTCAGCGCAGTCGAGGCAAACCGGTTTGCCGTCTACCGCTCCCGCCAGGCGGGAACGGTGCTGTACTAAGAAGCAAACCGAGCAGGTAAACTCGTCATCTTGCGCCGGAATGACCTGCACGGAGAGTTCTTCGCCAGATAGATCAGCGCCAGGCAGTTCAAAATCTTCTGCAGCTGCGTTTTCGTCTTCATCGACTTCGGAAGAACCGCTGGCCTCCGCGCGGCGAGCCTTCAGTTCTTCTAGGGAGTCCTGCTCGACTTCCTCTTCATTTTTGCGGGGGGCGTCATAATCTGTTGCCACGGTTCGTCCCTTCTTAAAGTGGTGCTTGGGTCTACAGTTAAGTAAACAATAGACGCGGGGATATTAACACTTCAAGCCCTAAAATGCTAGATACGACAGACACACCGCGCCTAATAGGCAAAAAACGCCCCTGAACGTGGCAATCTCTAACCAAGGGAACGGAGGAATATGAAAGACCTAGAGCTGTTGGGATTGCACCCAGATGGTAATCAGCTGATTCTCAATGACGAGGACGGAACCCGCTATGCTTTGGCCATCACCCAGGAGCTACGCGACAAGCTCCGTCCGGAGCGCCCCAATCTGGAGGCAGTGCCGCAAAACCCGAAGAAAACAGTGCCCCCGCGTAAAATCCAATCCCTGATTCGCGCCGGCAGTACCACCAATGAAATCGCAGATAAATTTGAGCTTCCACTGGCAAAAGTGCAACGTTACGCTACTCCGATTTTGGCGGAGCGTCGCCACATTGCGAATCTGGCGCAATCTTGTCAGATAGGAGGGGAATCAGATTCTCCTCGTCTGGGAGAGCTAGTCGTAGATCGTCTCGCGGCACGGGGGGTTTCTGCAGCTTCCCTGCGTTGGGATGCAGTTCGCGGCGGTAAAGGACCGTGGGAAATCATTTTGACTTTCACCCAAGATGCCCGCGATTTAACTGCCCGTTGGCATATGGAGCCCGGCTCTTCCACCATTAGCGCTCTTGACCAGGAAGCTACCTGGTTAACCGAGGCCTCGCAGCCGGCTTCGAAAGTATCGAGTTTCGAAGAATTTTTCCCCATGTCTTCCCCGGAGACTGCGGCCCCGCAAAAACCTGATACTGGCACGGAGGCACTCCTAGAAGCACTAGCGGCGGCGCGCGGAAAACGTGATACCTCCCCGCAGCTGGATCTGCCCGAAGAAGCTGACGTAGAGGCGTCCTCCGATTTAGAGGAAGAACCGACCGATACGGAGCACAACACCCCGGCAGAAATAGTTTCCCTTTCCGGTAAGCGCCAAGAATCGCCCGCCGGGGAAGAAAACCCGGCTACGACCTCCTCCGCGCAACCGCAAAGCGATTTCAGTCCCGCAGGGAAGTCTGCACTGGGAGAAAAATCGACGATCCCCCAGGCGGAGCCAGACGCGCAGCTACCACCAGATAAACGCCGCTCCGACGAGGTATGGGATAGCAGCGAACCTACTTTTGTAGGTAATCTTTCCGAAGCCGAGGCTCTTAATCTGGATTTGACCAGACGCACCCCCGCAGGTTTAGGAAAAAACGAAGCTGAGGTACCTTCTCGCCCGGCACCTCCTCCCCCCAGCGCTGATCCCGGACAGGAAGCCCTCGTCCTCCCGGGGATGGAAAATGTAGAGGAAAACGATAAAACTATCCTTGCCTCCGGGGAACACACCGCTAAAAGCAAAGGTAAACATCGGCGTTCCCACCGTAAATCCATTCCCAGCTGGGACGATATTGTCTTTGGCACCAAGCCGCGGTAAAAACCAGTAAAGTCGGTATCTAGATAGCGTACTGCTGGTTATACCAGGATAAGGGGGATTTCCATCTCTGCCGGGGTTAATGACCCATGTACTCCCACCATTTGTAGAACTCCCCGGCTATGGAAACGGGAATCCACAAACTGATAGTTGTCGTTCGCAAAAATGGTGAAGTCCCCGATACGATCGGGTTCACTAATATCACCGTAAGCCTGGCGGTAATCAGCTATTATCTGACCACGCCCAGCAACTAATTTTTGCCACTGCACCAGCACCAGTGCGTTCGGGGCTTTCCGGGTACGATTACCGGCGGGATCCTCACCTAAATATTTTTCCTTAAGGTGAATATGGAGGGCGCGCGGCTCCCCAGAGATCGCTGCCACCTGGGAGGCAAGCTCTGCATCTGCTATATCAACCGTGGAAGCATCATTAACATTTACCATGCCATGATCTGCGGTTATCGCCATGACTACGTCAGAGGGTAACTGCGCACGCAATTCGGAAAGAGCCCGGTCAATCGCCTCCAGCTCTTGCAACCAACGGGGATGAGACCATCCCAGATTATGCCCCCAATGATCAAGATGCGACCAGTAAAGATATACGTAGTCAGCCCCCTGTTTAAAGGCGGTCGCCGCCTGGGCGCAACGCTCGGAAAGCTTCGTAGAAACTTTTAAGTTCGCGTCACGCAAAGTGATTTCACTAAGCTTAGATCCCACAAAGTCAGGCGGGACTAATGCTACCGATTCCAGAGCAGCATTACGGGCATAAGTAAAATGGGTCGGCTGGTCGCACCAGGATTGAGCCGAGCGCCCATAGCCTTCAAAAGTTATTAGGTTGAGGACGCGCCTAGCCACCGGATCCCAACACTGATACCCCAACATCCCGGTTTGGGCAGGCGAAAGACCGGTATGGAGGCTGGTGAGAGCAGCTACCGTAGTAGACGGGACGCAGGTTCGCAACGCTTGCCCCAGCGTGTCTGAGGCCTGCGTGAGATACGGGCGCATAAAAGGTAGATGTCCGCGCCGCGACAAGAGCAGCTGTTGCCCCATGCCATCAATGACTACGAGGCATAACCGGCGTTTATTTTCCCCGATTAGTGGCCGCAACTCCCCCGAAAACTCGGTTTCTTCCCGCCAGTTAAGCGCCCCGAACAGCGTGGGTAAAATATCCCATATTCGCATTCCAGTAGTGGTTTTCTCACGGTGACCCATACCTCTTATCTTCTCATATCCGCGAGCCGAATCTGACTAGTGCCCCGTTTTTTGTTTTGATATTAGGGTGAGCGAAAAGTCGAATGAACCCCGTCAGCCTGATCTGTTTTCTGCAGCCATGCCTGCAGCGGATGCCCTCGACCAGCCAGACCTAAAAGAAAAACGGGCAAGCTCGCCCTCGAAAACTGTGACTACCCGTCCGCCACGGAAAAAAGCGGCGCCTTCCTCCCCCGAACCGGTAGCGGAAAACATTACTCATATTGATGTTTCCGAGGAGATGCGCACTTCCTTCCTGGAGTACGCCTATTCGGTGATTTATGCGCGCGCCTTGCCCGATGCCCGGGACGGTTTGAAGCCGGTGCAGCGACGCATCGTCTATATGATGAGCGAAATGGGGCTCTGGCCTAATAAGGGGCATGTGAAAAGCTCGCGCGTGGTAGGGGAAGTTATGGGTAAGCTCCACCCTCACGGGGACAGCGCTATCTATGACGCGATTGTGCGCCTGGCACAAGACTTTAACCTGCGGATGCCGCTGGTAGATGGGCATGGAAACTTCGGTTCTCTAGATGATGGTCCCGCGGCGGCGCGCTATACGGAAGTGCGGATGGCTCCGACCGCCCAAGATATGGTGGCCAATCTGGATGAGGACGTCGTAGATTTTGTGCCCAACTACGATAATCAGTTCCTGCAGCCAGCAGTGCTGCCAGCGGCGTTTCCGAATCTATTGGTTAACGGCGCCAACGGAATTGCCGTGGGGATGGCCACCTATATAGCTCCCCACAACCTGGGAGAAACCGTGGCCGGCGCGATTCATCTGCTAGAAAATCCGGAAGCCACTACCGAAGATTTAATGCGTTTTATCCCCGGCCCGGATCTGCCAGGCGGGGGCATTATCGTGGGGCTGGACGGTATCCGCCAAGCCTATGAGACCGGGAGGGGAATCTTCCGCACCCGCGCTAAGACCTCGATTGAGCGAGTTAGCGCCCGAAAGATGGGGATTGTGGTCACCGAACTGCCCTATATGGTGGGCCCGGAAAAAGTGATTGAAAAAATCAAGGACGGGGTACAAAAAGGCCGGTTAAAGGGAATTTCCGCAGTCACTAACTTAACTGACCGCGAACATGATCTACGCCTAGTTATCGAAGTAAAATCCGGGTTTAACCCGGAGGCAGTGCGCGCTTCCCTGTTCAAACACACTCCCATGGAAGATTCTTTCGGGATTAACGCGGTAGCGCTGGTCGATGGGCAACCGCGCACCTTGGGTCTAAAAGAAATGCTGCAGGTGTTCTTAGATCACCGGATGGAGATCGTGATGCGCCGCAGCCAGTATCGCCTGCGTAAACGGCAAGAACGGTTGCATTTGGTACGCGGCCTGCTAATCGCAGTCCTCGATATCGATGATGTCATTCAGATTATTCGTGCCTCCGAGGACTCCGCCCAGGCAAAATCCCGCTTAATGGAGGCTTTTGACTTAGATGAGGTACAAGCTGAACATATCCTGTCCCTGCAACTGCGCAGGTTAACAAAGTTTTCTCGTCTAGAGTTAGAGGCAGAGCGTGATCGCTTAACCGCAGAAATTGCGGAGCTGGAAGCTCTGATTGCCTCGCGAGAAAAACGCCAAGAGCTGGTGGCCAGCGAGCTGCGGGAAGTAGCCCAAAAGCGTTCTGATCCTCGGCGGACAGTGCTGCTGGAAGAAGAGGGCGCTGCCCAGTTAACAGCCGACCAAGATACTCCCTTGGAGATCCCGGATGAGCCGGCAACCGTGGTCTTAGGGGCAGGCGGCCTAGTGGCGCGCTTCCCCGGGCATGAAGCTTTATCTACTGACCAGGGGCGCGAACCTTGGGATACCATTATTTCCACTGCCCTGACCACTGCCCGCGGCCAGGTGGGCGCGATTAGTTCCCTGGGAACTTTATATAAACTGGCTGCCCTGGAAGTACCGGCTTTGGTGCGTTCGGCAGCGGCGCCCTCCCTGCGCGGTACGCCTCCGATTTCGCGGCTGCTGAATTTAGAGGACGGCGAGGAAGTAGTAGGGTTGGTGCCTCTGGATGAAGAGGGTCCTACCTGGTGGGCAGCCACGGCTGGCGGGGTGATTAAACGGATCCGTCCCCAGGTGTTAGCTACCCAGGATTCTTATTCCATAATCACGCTGGACTCCGGCGATCAGGTAGTGGCCGCGGGCAGTGGCAGCGATAATGGCGCCTTTGTACTGATTTCTTCGGCAGCGCAACTGCTGCGTACCCCGGCAGATAAAGTACGTCCTCAAGGACGCACGGGCCAAGGTATTTCCGGGATGAAACTTTCCGAGGGCGACCAAGTAATCGCCGCCGCTTTGACCAGTGCCGATGCCTTAGAGTCTTCCCTGGTGGTAACAGTCGCGGGGATTGCTACTTCCGAGCCAGGCAGGGGACAAACCAGCGCCAAAGTCACCCCCCTGCTGCAGTATCCCCAGAAGGGACGCGCCGGACAGGGAGTACGTTGTCAACGTTTCCTAAAGGGTGAAAGCCGCTTGGCATTGGCGGCGATTACCGCCACTCCCCCGCGCGCCCTCAGCAAAGATGGCTCCCCTCTTTCTTTACCGGCGCAAATTGATAAGCGAGATGCCTCCGGGAGCGGATTAAAGCGGCAAATCTACTACCTGGGGTAGCCTCCCTAACCCTAGTAAAGTAAGAGCCTTATACGGCTATTTTCGAATCAAAGCCGACTGATTAATGATGGCTGTACTTCTGTGGTGAGCAGCTGGATTCAGCGTATAGATTAGGGCATACGCCCACTTGGATAAAAATACTGGTGGGGAGCCTTACAGCTCCCCACCAGTATTATTTAGTTTTCTATTAATTTGTCAGCTGGTTTTCCAGCTACGCGATACTAGCTGTGACGGCGGCGGAGCGCAGTTACGACTCCTCCAACGCTCAAAGCTGCTAGCGCGATTGCTAGAACGACTCCAGTTCCACTACCGGTTTTGCGTAGCGATTCACCCGGGTTTGTGGGTGTGGTCGGCTTAGCAGTAGGTGCGGGCAGTTTCTTGTAGATGTGGGTGACGTTACCGGCCTCATCTGTAACTGTGCGCACGTACTTATATCCTTTAATGTTGTGCTGCGGATTGGCACCTTTTTGCTGGGCAGAAATAACTTTTCCGTTTTCATCGACATAGTTAGTTACCACAGCTGCATCAGCTTCAAAAGTCCACTTACCAACAAACTCATGGTCAGCGCCCTCAATAGTAGCGTCCTTCTCGGTATAACCCGGAACAAACTTCCAAGTACCACCAGCAACCTTAACCTCAGTCTTGGCCGGGGCAGTCGGAGTCACCTTAGAACCATCAGCCTTATCTGGCTGATTCGCCGGAACCAAATCCAACACAGCCTTAGGCAAATCCATACCAGGAGTAGCCGACTCAAACTTATGAGTCACCTTAAACTTCTCAACCGGCACCAAACCAGCATCAATGTTCTGTTGATGCTCATTGATTTGCAACGGAATAATCTCAGAAGTCATAGTGTCAGGATCGGCATCGGAATTAACTTCAGCTGCGCCCTCACCTTGTAAAGTGAGCTTTTGCCCGGCGGGAGGTACGAACCGTACTTTGTAATTACCAGCAGCCAGATTGGTGAAAGAGTAAGCACCTTGATCGTCGGTTACCACATCGGCAACCGGGTTTCCGCTAGCGTCAACTGCCGGATTGCCTTGCTCGTCTAGCAGCTTAACCGTAACCCCAGCAACCTTGCTCTCAGTGGCAGCCTGCATACCGTCTTTGTTGGTATCATTCCAAACTTTTCCGGAAATCTGGGCACTCTTGGGAAGACGGAAACTCAGCCGGAAAAAGTCAAGATTCTCTTGGTTACTAGCTAGTTGATTGCCGATCATAATCGGTTTATTGTTCAAGACGTTATAACCGTTAATTCCATCTCCATAGGCAGGCCCGTAGCCGGGTTTATCGGCGTTATTTGCGTAAATGGCTGCTCCAGCTCCTTCAAAAGCACTGAAAGGAACAGCGTGGTGCAGGAGCTTGATTTTGACGGTGTCAAAAGTTCCTTGCAAACGTACAGACCCGGTACCGGCTTGAACCAGTTCAGGAGAGTAAAACTCTGGATATTGATAATTTCGATTTCCACAATCCAGGCGTCCAGACCACGGCAAACCGTTCGAGAGGTTGTAGGTGTTCCGTTCGGCCACTTCCAAGGTGTTAGCAGTAACATTAAGATTTTCACCATCGGAAGCCTTAACGAATTTAACCCCTTCGGTTAAAAGCTCCATATCGGTGGCGTTAAAGGAGGCTCTCACAAAATTTCCGACGGCATAGGATGCATCATTTGAGTGGTAGGAATAGCCACCCAAACCAGAAATATCAATAATCGGATCGGTTACTTTCTTGGAAAACTTGAAAGTAACTGTACCCACTTCCGAGGCGCCATTAAAGTTTAATTTCTGCCAGCTGCCCAACGGACCACCTGATCCGGTACTTCCCTGAGCAGCAATCCCCAATGCCGGAATGCTAGCGGGATCGGGCTCTCCCACAAATTGTTGGGCAGTAGCCTTATAAGCCGCTTGATTGGTTCCCTGGCGAGTAAGATAAGTAGCTCCCTCGTCCCTTTCTGCCTGCTTCTCGAAAGTAGAAACTACATCGACATCTCCGATGCTAGATGATGCTTTTGAGTAGGCACGGTTGTATGACGGACTTTTGGAGGTGAAATCAGTGGTAATATTGTCCTCTTCGGAGGTTGTCCAAGCCGTATTTACCTCAAAATCATTGGCCGTTACCGCCTGAGCTACCCCCCCCAAGGGATAAAAGCCGCGACTAAAGCGACGGCCAAGGGGGTACCTAAAAGTCCCCCTAAACGTCTGGTTTTCATTACTCTCCTTTTCCTTGAAATGGCACCACGAAAGAAAAAGATTCTAGCCCTCAACTAAAACCTCTTTCATGGGTATTACGGGTTTATTCTACTACCTTTTACACTCCCCCCCCAAAAAAAAATTGCCATTATTGCAGGTTAAAGACGTATAACCAATTGTTGCTAAAAGGTTACTCAGTTGAATGTCAACATCAATTCCTCACCATGCGAGCAATATAGTTAATTGACGCAGCGAATAGGTAAATCCGGGGTCACTTACTAAGAATTAAGATTCGCAAGAGGCAGGAGTCTCGATCGCGTATTGGGTGGAAGTGCCGATAACTTTAAATCCTGCCTCTAAAAACAGATGCCGAGTGGCGGGGTCGGCGGTCTCCGGCAGTAGCGCACCGACGGTGGCGAATCCTTGTTTTTTAAAAGCCGTCAGCACCGCCGCGATTAACGATTTTAGAATCGCTTCGTTTTCCCACCCCGGAAGGAGCCCTAATAAATCGATATAGCCTTGTCGATTCCCTACCGCGGTCCAATCTTGCCGATAGATAGAAGACAACACAAAGCCAGCGATCTCGGAACGATCAGTGGTTTTATCTAGCGCCACGAAAGAACAATCCGGGGTAAAGGCTCCCCGGCGAGTTGTCCAATCCTCTGAAGTGTACCCTGCCCCGGCTTTCCGATTTTCCAAGATCCGGTTGACAGCTTGCCGTAACAGGTCATCGAGTTCTTTGTCCCAGGTGACGATCTGGAACGGATAGGAAAGGGCGGGTACTTCGATTGAGCGGGACAGATCCCGAGACACATCCACGAAGGAATCGGTTTGCGTATAACCGGCATCTACCAGTAATTGCGACAATTCCGGGGCTATATCTTCCACATAAAAGAGGGCGCGTCCGGGACGGGAATGGTCTAGTAAGGCTCGAGCCTGATCGCGTTGCCAGGATATGGAGGCACGCCCAAGTCCTTGACCGCGGTAGCGCGGATCCACCCCGCCCTCACAAACCACTTCATTTAACAGTAACCGCGGACGCACCTGCGCATAGGCAACCAGGTTATTTTCTGAGCCGAATGCGCCGATCGTGCGCCAGCTGGAGGGAGCCGCAAAAAAATCTTCCACTTCAGAAATCGCGGTTCGAAAGGGCGGATTGTCGAACTCTTCGATCCGGTGGATCAAACTTCCCACTTCTGCCACGTTATCGGGGCCTAGTTTGCGCCAGGAAAAGTTTTCGCTACCTGCCGGCAATGACCATGCGGGTATTTCCATTACAGCTCCACCGTATAGATCATGCGGGCTCCGGCTAACTGAAAATCACAGGCGGTACATACCCGGGACAGATCACCAAGTTTCGGATAGTTATCCTCCGCAAAGACTTGTTTATAGCCCGAATCCGCGCAAGCTAAGAGTACTTGGGAAAGCACCTGTTTGAGTACCGCAAAATCGGCGCCGTGACTATCGGCATTTCGCCGGTCATCACCAAAAATGTCAACTGCTACTGCCGGAATGATTTGTTCAGATACTCCCTCAGATTCTAGGCTGCTGCTTTGGCACAGATTGCGGTAAACCACCAGACAATAGGCAAGAACCCGCCCGGAATTCATCGAGATAGCTACAAAAGAAAGATCGGGAGCCAGGTTCGCTATTACCCGCCCCCACCAGCGGGAAGCATCTCCTTTAGCCGCATATAGCCGGGCAGAATTTGCTACATGTAGGGCTTTTACTTCTTCCCATTGATCAGGCGAGAGGCGACGGGCAGAAACTATCCGCACGTCTTTAATAGGGAACTTACCGGGCAGCTCAGTGAGAGTGAGCGGATCTAAACGATGAGAAAAGACTTTAATCGTACGCTGCGCCGAGAACCCGGCCGCGGCATAAAGCATCCGGCGGTCTCCAGCGCGTTCATCAACCACGTTCCGGATTTGGGCGGGACGTTCATAGTCTTCTCCATAGTAACCCAGCATCAGTTCCCGAGCCCGCACGTCTTGCCAGGCCAGTAAGGCTCTGCCGATTCCGCGTCCTCTCCAATGCTCAGCAGTGACCGCGAATAGGTCGGCGCGGGCATAGGTTTTTTCATCTGGCTGCAGGGTAACTGAACCGAAAGCCGCCAAGTTACCGCGGGAATCTAGACCGATCAGACAGTCTTGCAGTTCCGGGTGACTCAGTGCCTGGGTTAGGCGGGTGATCTCGCCCTCGGAAGTAGGGCGCGCCGGATGGGAATGCTGTTCGGTTAAGTGAATCAGTTCCCGGATTCTCCAAGAGTCAGTTTCACGCGAGGGTCGCCAATACAACCCCAGGTGCACCGGGGGTACCGGGGCAGCTGGCAGGCTGCCTAACCTTTCGCGCAAAGTTGACATGTTTTTATCTTATCGGGGGTCAAGCGGCAAACCGAAACTATTACGCATCAATCTGTTCTGCCGCTAGCTCATCGGCACCGGCCACGATAAACTCCCGCCGCGGCGCGACTGTCGATCCCATAAGCAGCTCAAAAATATTCTCAGCTTGCTGCAGCGCGGCTTCATCGGCAAAAGTAATTTGGCGGAGCATACGTTTGCCGCGCTGCATCGTGGTTTCTGCCAACTGCGAAGCATCCATCTCTCCCAGACCTTTATAGCGCTGGATGGGTTCTTTATATTTGCGTCCACTCTTGGCGAGGTCGCGCAGCCGCTGATGCAGCTCATCCTCGGAATAGGTATAAATAATTTCTTTCTTTTTCCGTCCCTGAGCTGGGATTTCGATCCGATGCAGCGGGGGGACTGCCGCATAGACTCTCCCAGCGGCAATGAGGGGGCGCATATAGCGGAAGAATAGGGTAAGCAAGAGGGTGCGAATATGCGCGCCATCCACATCGGCATCGGTCATCATAATGACTTTGCCGTATCTGGCCGAGTCCAGGTCGAAGCTGCGCCCGGAACCTGCCCCGATTACCTGGATAATCGCTGCGCATTCGGCATTGGAAAGCATATCGGAGGTAGATGCTTTTTGGGTGTTGAGGATTTTTCCGCGAATCGGCAGCAATGCCTGGAAATCTGCGGAGCGTGCCTGCTTGGCGGTACCTAGTGCCGAGTCGCCCTCCACGATAAATAGTTCGCAATCTTCCACTTTATTGGAGCGACAATCCGCGAGTTTGGCCGGTAGTGAGGAGGTTTCCAGGGCGTTCTTGCGTCGGGAAATCTCTTTTTGATGCCGCGCGCTCACTCGCGCCCGCATCTCCCCCACGACCTTTTCCATTAGGGCAAATACTTGCTGTTTGTCGTCGCGTTTAGAGGAAGCAAACTTCTTTTCTAGCCACTGGGTGACTGCGCTGGAGACCGCTTGACGTACCTGGGGAGTACCTAAAACTTCCTTGGTTTGCCCTTCGAACTGGGGTTCGGGCAGCCGCACGGTGACTACTGCGGTCAGCCCCGCCATTATGTCCTCTTTTTCGATTCGGATCTTGGCTTCTTTTTGGGTGAGTTTCAGGCGCTTCGATTTCTTGTTTTTATCAATCTGGCTGCGCAGCACCCGCACTAGGGCGTTTTCAAATCCCATAATGTGGGTGCCGCCCATCGGGGTGGCCACAATGTTTACGAAAGAACGTTCTACGGTGTCGTAACCGTTGCCCCAACGCAGGGCAATATCAATATCGCAGGTACGTTCGACTTCTACTGGGCGTAAATGTCCGCTTTTTTGGTCTAACTGTTGCACAGTTTCGCTGTAGGTGCGCTGGTCGCGGATACACCAGGTATCTACGATTGCCTGGTCGGGGGCGAGGAAGTCCACGAAATCCTCGGTTCCGCCCTCGGCTTTGAAAGACTCTTCTAGAGGCTCTTCGGGGCGTTCATCGCGGCAAATAATAGTTAGTCCCGGCACGAGGAAAGCGGTTTGACGCGCGCGTTCTAACAGGTGTTCCCAAGAGAATCCAGTAGAGGCGGTTTTGGGGAAGAT
>QWCK01005109.1_pt1 | contig 12229 bp, 8 predicted proteins | sample 1972571 | NCBI WGS metagenome assembly QWCK01 (sample SAMN09866710, study PRJNA288562) | Human gut metagenome isolate term2_stool, whole genome shotgun sequencing... | isolation source: gut | host: Homo sapiens | place: USA: California
ATATTTATGGTACAAAGATTTGGAGGTTAGTACAATTTTATATACTTTTGTACCCAAGAAAAGAGAGCAGTTGTGCTTTCAACAGGTAGTCAGAATGGTGGTCAACAAGCGGTCAAAATACTGCTACAAAAATGCTACACTACCGATTTGTCAAAATTGATAGAACATTTAATTACAACGAGTTAGCAGAGTTTGGTTCATAAACCTCTCTCTCCGCAGAATGTTTGACCATTTTTATTTTTGAATTAATTCCCCATAGAGATGAAAAACTTGGTCAAACGTCTCATATTACCCTTCATTTTAGTCTTATGCTGTTGTTTCCTGCATGCACAAAGCACGCCCAATGTGCAAGGCAAAAAAGTGGATAAAAACACAGAAGTACACGCTGATTCAGCCGACTTGCAGGAGAGGGCTGACAGTGCGGCATCGGACGACTTTCTTGACGAAGTATTAACCGAGACAGACAGTGCCCAGATGACACCGATAGAAAGTGTCAGTTTTCACAAAGCCTTGAAGACCAAATTTATCGAGGGTAATGCCGGCTTCATGTCATTGGTAGCCCTTGCGCTGGTTCTTGGTTTGGCTTTCTGTATTGAACGCATGATCTATTTGAGTTTGTCGGAAATCAACGCTAAAAAATTTATGAATGATCTCGACAAGAAGTTGGCATCCGGCGATATTGACGGTGCCAAATCACAATGTCGTGAGACTCGCGGACCAGTGGCTTCAATCTGCTATCAGGGATTGGAACGCATAAACGAAACCATTGACAATATTGAGCGGTCTGTTGTAAGCTACGGTTCGGTCCAAAGTGCTAACCTCGAAAAAGGATGCTCCTGGATTACCCTTTTTATTGTAATGGCACCATCTTTAGGTTTTTTGGGAACGGTTATTGGTATGGTGATGGCCTTCGACCAGATACAAACCGCAGGCGATATTAGCCCAACGATCGTTGCATCTGGAATGAAAGTGGCTTTAATTACCACGATTTTTGGTATTATCGTGGCATTAATCTTGCAAATTTTTTACAATTACATTCTCTCTAAAATCGAACATTTAACCTCACAGATGGAAGAGTCGGCCATTAGTCTGCTCGACAGTGTGATGAGGTATAAGCTGAAAAACTCTAAATAACAGCTATGAACAACATGAAGAAATGGTCTGCCGAGAAGATGTCGATGCGTGTGTTCTACGTGTTGACAGCGTTGTGTATAGCCGTTTTTGCGTTGTTTTGGCTTGCTGGTTACGAACGTCCTTTTACTGATAATCCTAACTTCAACGCCCCGCTTTTTACGGATGCCGTTATCGTGTTAGGCTATTTGATCACTGCGACAGGCGTTGGCATATCCCTGTGGGCTGTTGTACGGGCTTTGAAAATCAGGGGACGAGGTGAGAGCTACGATAACAATATTGCTGTAAAGAAGATCAGTTACAGTATTACAATTGGGGTATTGGGGCTACTCTTGTTGACATTTATTGCTGGTTCGTCTGCTGAAATGACTATTAACGGCATACCATTTACCAACCAATTCTGGTTGAAAATGTCGGACATGTTCATCTACACATCGCTTATCCTGATGGGGGTTGCCATAGGAACGGTGATCTATGGCGCATCAAAATATACTCGTAGGAAATGAGATTCTACCATCGACGACATCGAGTACCCGAACTTAATACCACATCGACGGCAGACATATCCTTTATGCTGTTGATCTTTTTCCTTGTCACAACCAATATGGATGTGGACAAAGGATTGATGCGCCAGCTCCCTCCTGCCGAAGTGCAGGAGCAGGAAGAGTCGTTCGTAGCCAAAGGAACCATGATGACATTACGGCTAACAGCCGATAACAAGCTGTTAGCCGATGGTAAACCTATAGCGATGAAGCAGCTGCGCCGGCATACGGAAGCGTTTGTAAGAAAAATCGGAAAAAAGCACCTTATTAAAATAGATGCGGCACCAGAGGCGAAATACGACATCTATTTTCAAATGCAAAATGAGTTAGTCTCAGCTTATCGTAATCTTAGGAATGAAACTTCACGGCGCCTTTTTCATCAAGATTATGCTTCACTTTCCCAAGAGCAGCGCGACAGGGTGAAGTTGGAATGTCCCCAGCGCATTGCAGAGCAATATAATGGAATACCGACAGAAGGAAATCAGGTTTCGGCGGAAGGAGGCAAGGAATGAGTATGTTTTCTCACCGTCGGCATCAGGTTCCCGGACTCAACACGGCCTCATTGCCCGACTTGATATTTACGGTTCTCTTTTTTTTCATGATCGTTACACACATGCAAAAGAATGTCGTGAAGGTAAAATTCCATGTACCACAAGGTACAGAGCTGACACGACTCACCAAGAAAACAGCCGTCACCTATATATATATAGGACATCCCTCTACCAAGGTGCAAACCTCGGGCAAATACAATACTCGTGTGCAGATTAATGACAAATTTGTTTCTATTGATAAGATTGCCGATTACGTGTCGGCAGAGCAAGCACGTATGTCTCCTGAAGACCGTCGACATATGACTGTATCGATCAAGGCAGACAAGGACACCCCTATGAGAATTATTACCGAAGTGAAACAAGCCCTGCGACTGGCTAACGCCACACGAATTACATATTCAGCAGAAGAACGTAAAAAGCAAAGTCGCCGACCATAAGGCTTGACTTTCGTATCCAAGTGCTGGAATAATAGGGCTATATGATGGTGCCAAATCTATTTTTTAAAATTATAATCAGAAAACAAGGCACCCAACCGTCAACAAAGTATACGAAATATAAAATGTCGATAAAGTTAATCTGACATTTGACTTTCTTGCTTTTCCATTTTTTTTAGTATCTTTGAAGTCTAAAACAGTATAGTCAAATTACCTATGGACGACGATAAAAGCAAAGACAAAGATAAGAACGACAACATCCTACATGGAAACCATCATCAGGACTCAACACCCCAAGAGAATTCCGATGAAAGTACTGACGAATATAGTGGTGAGGAATTGCATTCGGATTACAAGGTAGCAGGGCAATTTGATGCATCTGCGGTGCACCACTTAAGTGGCATGTACAAGAACTGGTTTCTCGACTATGCATCCTACGTGATATTGGAACGTGCCGTGCCCGACATTGAGGACGGACTGAAGCCCGTGCAGCGGCGCATTCTGCACTCCATGAAACGCATGGACGACGGCAGATATAACAAGGTGGCCAACATCGTGGGTCACACCATGCAGTTCCACCCCCACGGCGATGCGTCCATTGGCGATGCCCTCGTGCAGCTTGGACAGAAAGACCTGCTCATTGATACGCAGGGAAACTGGGGGAACATTCTCACTGGTGACCGTGCTGCTGCCCCTCGCTACATTGAAGCCAGACTCTCGAAGTTTGCCTTGGAAACCGTATTCAACCCCAAGACTACGGAATGGCAGCAAAGTTATGACGGTCGCAACAAGGAGCCGGTAACATTGCCAGTAAAGTTTCCCTTGCTGTTGGCTCAAGGAGCTGAAGGTATTGCCGTGGGACTGAGTAGTAAGGTGTTGCCACATAATTTCAACGAACTGTGCGATGCCGCCATCAGCTATCTCCGGGGTAAGGAATTTGAACTCTATCCCGACTTCCCCACCGGCGGAGCTATTGACATATCAAAATACAATGACGGACAGCGTGGAGGAACGGTGCGCGTGCGTGCTAAAATCGAAAAACTCGACAGTAAAACGCTCGTTATCCGAGAAGTGCCCTTCACCAAGACGGCAGCATCGCTTCAGGAATCGATCACCAGAGCCATTGAAAAGGGGAAAATCAAAGCTCGCCGCGTCATTGATATGACCGCACGAGACGTGGAAATCCAAGTGCAGCTCTCCCCGGGGATATCATCGGACAAAACGATTGATGCTCTGTATGCATTCACCGACTGTGAAATCAATATTTCGCCCAACTGCTGCGTGATAGATGGAAACAAGCCGGCTTTCCTTACCATCAGCGACGTGCTCAAGCATAATGCTGACCGCACGATGGGACTGCTCAGGACGGAGTTGCTCATTCGCAAGGGCGAATTGGAGGAAATGTTGTTTTTCGCTTCCTTAGAACGAATCTTCATAGAAGAGCGGATGTATAAGGAGAAAAAATTTGAACAGGCACCCAGTCAGAAGGCTGTGCTGGCTTTTCTGGACAGCAAATTCGAACCGTTCAAGAAAGATCTCATCAGGGAAATCAGGGAGGATGACTACCTCCGGCTGCTTGAAATCAAGATGCAACGAATCCTGAAATACAATAAGGACAAGGCCGACCAACTGATGAAAAAGACGATGGCCGAGATCAAGGGCATCGACCACGACCTGGCTCACATGACCGATGTCACCATTGCCTGGTACAAGCATTTGAAGAACACATATGGCAAAGACTATCCGCGACTCACGGAGATTCGCAGCTTCGACACCATCGATGCGGCCACAGTAGTCGAAGCTAACGAGAAACTATATATCAACCGTCAGGACGGGTTTGTTGGAACTGGGTTGAAAAAACATGAGTTTGTGTGTAACTGCTCTGACCTTGATGACATCATTATCTTCTACCGTGACGGAAAATACAAAGTTATGAAGGTTGCCGACAAGATATTTGTAGGCAAAAATATTATATGGGTGCAGGTATTCAACAAGAATGACAAGCGTACCATTTACAATGCTGTCTACCGTGACGGTAAAAATGGGTATAGCTATATTAAACGGTTCAATGTGACAAGCATGACCCGAGACCGCGAATACGACATCACACAAGGCAAGCCTGGTTCAAGGGTTCTTTATTTCACAGCGAATCCCAATGGCGAAGCCGAAATTATCAAGGTGACACTCGACCCAGATCCCAAAAAGAAAAAACAAAACATATTCTTGGAAATGGATTTCTCGGATGTCAAGATCAAAGGGCGAACAGCTAAGGGCAACATATTGACGAAGCGAGGCGTGCATCGCATCACTTTAAAAAGCCACGGACGCTCCACGTTGGGTGGTCGTAAGGTTTGGTTTGATCAGGACGTTAATCGCATTAACTACGAGGATCACGGTCGCTTACTCGGAGAATTCAACGATGGCGACAGCATTTTGGTAGTGCTTGACAACGGCGATTTCTATATCTCTGACTTTGATGCGAACAACCACTATGAGAAAAATATCAAAGTGTTGGAGAAATGGGATGCCAATAAAATTTGGACCGCTCTGCTTTATGATGCCGACAACCAAGACTATCCCTATATCAAGCGATTCCGTATGGAAGCAACCAAACGACATCAAAATTATATCAGTGACAATCCGGAAAGTAAGCTCATACTGCTCACCGACACTGCCTATCCACGCTTCAAGGTGACTTTCGGTGGCGATGACGCGGTACGTCCAGCCATGGAAATTGATGCAGAAGAATATATAGGGGTCAAGGGTTTCAAGGCGAAGGGTAAGCGTGTGTCGACATGGAATGTGGCCAGAATAGAGGAGCTGGAGCCAATGCGGAAGCCTGAACCAGAAATCATAGAAGAAGAGGGCAATGAGCAGGAAAATCTTGATCCGGATGCGGGCAAGTCGCAACAACAGATCATTGACGAGATGACCGGACAGCTCAGCCTGTTCAATGACAATGATTAGCATGCCTAACAACAGATATAAGCAGATACTTGTCGCGACTCTGTGGCTTGCGATAAGCATGACTGTTATTGCACAGGACGACGTGAAAACATCGAAAAATCCAGTGCAAACAGAGCGATCGGGTATGCTCGCAGTGGGACATACCAGTATTCTCGACACTTACCTGTCACAGGAAACATTCCAAGGTACGGAAATAAGGTACACAGCGCAATCGCTACGACAACGAACCAATAGCAAAATTTCGCGCGAATCATCGCATCATCTCCTTTTGTCATCGGCAGGCACACGGGGTAATAACAAGTCACTGCTTACTGCGATGTACAACTTTAAGATAGGATGGTATCACGGCTGGGAGTTAGAAGGTTATGACATCAATGTCAGGATTGGGGGACTGGCTGATGGCACGCTGGGTGGGTCATACAATACCCGGAATTCTAACAATCCTGCACAAGCCCGCATCTCGCTCTCAGTAAATCCGGCGATTCGAACCATGTGGAAATTCCGTATATGGAAGTACCCTCTTAAATTAAACTATGAAGTGTCGACGCCCTTGATAGGTTTAGCTTTCTCGCCTAATTACGGGCAATCCTATTATGAAATTTTCTCAGAAGGAAACTATGATCACAACATTGTAGTGATCACTCCTTTCAAGGCACCTCAACTGTATCAAAGACTCACTCTCGACTTTAAACTTTGGCGCACAACACTGAGTTTCGGTTATATGGGCGACCTGCGGCAAATGGAAGCCAACAGCCTAAAATATCACCAATATACCCATGCTATTGTACTGGGTTGGAAATACTGATCACCCCCACCCTATACTTACCAAGGCTTGACTGCTATGAAAAATAAGTTCCTACTCTCTATCACTTCTCTTATCCTGCTGACATTGTCAGCTTGCGTCACTGAAGATGAATTTGCCGATAACCCTCGTGGCAACTTCGAAGCCTTGTGGAAGATTATGGACGAACACTATTGCTTCTTTAAAGAGAAAGGTGTGGACTGGAATGAGGTGTACTCAAAATACAGCAAGCAAATCAATGAGGAGATGACGAAAAACCAGCTGTTTGAGGTGATGTGCAATATGCTGGCCGAGGTAAAAGACGGGCATGTTAATCTGTTCTCTCCCTTCGATCTTGGACGGTATTGGGGATTTCACGAGAAATATCCAAGTAACTACAGCGACACGCTGATTAACAAATATCTGGGCACTGACTATAAAATCGCAGGCGGTTTTCGCTACCGAATCTTAGATGATAACGTGGGATACATCCAATGTTCCACATTCCAAAACAGCATTGGAGCAAGCAACCTTGACGAGATTCTCCTATATCTTGCTCCATGCAACGGACTCATCATCGACCTGCGACAAAACGGCGGAGGTCTTGTAACTTCGGCAGAGGAATTGGCAGCACGATTCACCAACGAACCTCTGCTTGTGGGATATATGAGACATAAGACAGGGAAGGGTCACAACGACTTCTCAAAAATGACAGAGCAAACACTGAAACCGGCAAGGAGAGTAAGATGGCAAAAGAAAGTAGTAGTGCTGACCAACAGACAAGTGTTTTCTGCTGCCAATGAATTTGTAAAATACATGAAATGTTGTCCCAAAGCAACCATCATGGGAGACAAGACTGGCGGAGGTGCCGGACTGCCCTTTTCAAGTGAAATACCAAACGGCTGGAGTGTACGCTTCTCGGCATGTCCCATGTATGACAAGGACAAACAAAGCACCGAAGACGGTATCATGCCTGACATTTCTGTATCACTCAGCCTTGTGGATTTCTGGCGTGGACAAGACACGATTATTGAAGCTGCACGAGCATTTCTCCGCAACCCATAAGTCAATGTGAATAAAATCTTTGGTTCAATCATCAAAAGTATATGGATAAAACAAAGCGTTACCTATTATCTTTAGCACTGTTGTGCCTTGCCATGGGGAACCAGGTCTCTGCACAACGTCCGAACAGTTATCGTTCCAATCTATCGGTTTACAACTTACCCAAGAATAAAATCTATCGACAAGGTTGGATAGACCTGAACAAGAACGGCAAGAAAGACACCTACGAGGATGCTTCCGCACCATTGAACGACCGCATCAATGACCTTCTTGAACAAATGACCATAGAGGAAAAGACCAACCAAATGGTGACCTTATATGGATACAAACGGGTCTTGGAGGATGATCTTCCCAATGCCGGTTGGAAACAAAAATTATGGAAGGACGGCATTGGAGCCATTGACGAACACCTGAATGGCTTTGTCCAATGGGGGTTGCCACCATCGGACAACCCTTGGGTTTGGCCGGCTTCAAAGCATGCATGGGCTATCAATGAGGTGCAGAGATTCTTTGTTGAGGAGACCCGATTGGGCATACCCGTAGACTTCACCAATGAAGGCATCAGGGGTATAGAAAGTTATAAGGCAACTAATTTTCCTACGCAGTTGGGACTGGGTACGACATGGAACCGCCAACTGATTCGCCAAGTAGGCTATATCACGGGACGCGAGGCGCGGTTGCTCGGATACACGAACGTCTATGCACCTATTCTCGACGTAGGCAGGGATCAGCGCTGGGGACGCTACGAAGAGATTTATGGTGAAAGTCCGTTCCTCGTTGCCGAACTGGGTATTCAAATGACAAGAGGCTTGCAAACTGATTTTCAGGTGGCCTCGACGGCAAAGCACTTTGCTGCATACAGCAACAACAAAGGCGGACGGGAAGGCATGTCGCGCGTAGACCCGCAAATGCCACCGCGCGAGGTGGAGAACATCCACCTGTATCCTTGGGAAAGAGTGGTGCAAGAAGCTGGACTTCTTGGTGCAATGAGCTCGTACAACGACTATGATGGCATCCCCATTCAAGGAAGCTATCATTGGCTAACAGAAGTTCTGCGCCATCGTTTTGGCTTCAGGGGTTATATCGTCTCAGACAGTGATGCCCTCGAATATCTGTTCTCCAAGCACCATACTGCTGCCGACATGAAAGAGGCAGTTTATCAGGCTGTCATGGCCGGACTTAATGTGAGGTGCACATTCCGCTCGCCAGACTCTTTTGTCCTGCCATTGAGAGAGCTAATCCGCGAGGGAAGAATTCCAATGTCTGTCATCGACCGGTTGGTTGGAGATATCCTTCGCGTTAAATTCATTACCGGCATCTTCGACAATCCTTACCAAATGAACTTAAAAGCAGCGGACCAGGAAGTGAACAGTGAGCGCAACCAGGCTGTGGCACTGCAAGCTTCGCGCCAATCTATCGTATTGCTCAAGAACCAAGACAGGCTGCTTCCCCTGGACCGTTCCAAACTCAGGCGTATCCTGGTGTGCGGCCCCAACGCCGACGATGCCTCCTACGCACTCACCCACTATGGTCCACTCGCCGTCGACGTGACAACCGTCCTCGAAGGTATTAGAGACAAGGTGGAAAACAACATTGAGGTCTCTTACGCCAAGGGTTGTGATGTTGTAGACCCTCACTGGCCAGAATCAGAAATCATCGGCTATCCCATGACAAGCCAGGAACAGCAAGATATAGACCATGCCGTCGCATTGGCCAAGGAGAGCGACGTAGCCATCGTTGTTTTGGGTGGCAACAGTCGCACCTGCGGAGAAAACAAATCAAGGTCTTCATTGGATCTGCCAGGGCGCCAGTTGGATTTGCTGAAAGCTGTCCAGGCTACCGGCAAGCCCGTTGTCCTGGTGTTAATCAACGGACGTCCACTGTCTGTTAATTGGGCTGATCGGTTCATTCCCGCCATCGTGGAGGCATGGTACCCAGGCTCTCAGGGTGGGACGGCCGTGGCAGACGTTCTGTTTGGTGACTACAATCCCGGTGGAAAGCTCACGGTTACTTTTCCTAAGAGTGTGGGACAGATTCCGTTCAACTTCCCGTCGAAGCCGGCCTCACAAGTTGATGGAGGAAACAAGCTGGGATTGCAAGGCAATGCTTCACGTATTAACGGCGCTCTCTACTCCTTTGGCCATGGGCTGAGCTATACCACTTTCAAATATTCTAATCTTCGGCTGTCGAAAGAGACCATGACCCTCAACGATTCCATCAACATCAGTTGTGACGTGTCCAATACAGGTGACAGGGAAGGAGACGAGGTTGTGCAACTATACATCCGCGATGTAATAAGTTCAGTAACAACCTATGAGAAAAATCTCCGGGGATTTGATAGAATACACCTGAAACCAGGAGAAACAAAAACTCTGACATTCACTATCAAGCCGGAGCATCTTAAGCTGGTCAACAAAGACTTCGAGAAGGTAGTTGAGCCCGGGGAGTTCAAAATAATGATAGGCGCCTCTTCAGAAGATATCAGGCTGGAAGGAGTATTCAGCGTTATCGACACCCTGCAAACTCAGCCTGCAGGCTCAGGTACTGCCCGACTGGTCGTCGAAACTGATCCTGCATCCGATGACGCTTACAAGGCTGTCGATCATGACATCTCCACTTATTGGTCAGCTACTAAAAAATCATCCATAACAGTTTCAGTTCCTGCCGAAGAACGAACCAACGTTGTGGTTATCCATTGGGGACCCGGCACGTCGAAGGGCGCACCCTTTACACTTCAACTATCAAGTGGTGGCGGCCAATTCTTAGATGTCTATTCGGGAAAAGTTACTGATGATACTTTCAAATGGAAGGTCAATCGATCCGGGGTGAGCGATGTAAGAATCCTCTGCCCATCAGGAAACATTCAGGTTGGAGAAATCAGTATTGAATGATGAAAGGTTCCTTATTATCCTCAATCGGGACCTGTTCGCCCTGAACTGATATGTGCCAAGCTAATTCCGATGCTTAACCAAGCAGTTTTGAGAATACAGCTATTTTGTTTTATTTCTTTAGTTTCAGATTAACTTAAATGACATGAACATATTCACTCCATTCATTGTCTCTAAACTCAACATTCAGGAGCCTCAGGTGGATGCCACGCTCGACCTTCTTGAGGCCGGCTGCACCATTCCCTTTATCAGCCGTTACCGAAAGGAAGCCACGGGCAACCTCAACGAAGTACAGGTTGCAGCAATCAGTGATCTCAACGATAAGCTCAAAGAACTGCAAAAGCGCAAGGATACCATTTTAAAAACTATATCCGAACAAGGCAAGCTCACTGATGAACTGAGTCATCGCATCCATGATAGTTGGAATGTCACGGAACTGGAGGATATCTACATGCCTTTTAAGCCGCGTCGCCGTACACGCGCTCAGGTTGCACGAGAACAAGGTCTCGAGCCCCTTGCCAACATCATCATGCAACAGCGCGAACATACGCCAGAAAACATAGCTGAACGTTTTGTCAAGGGAGATGTCAAAGATGTTGCGTCTGCCCTGAAAGGCGCACAAGACATCATAGCTGAAAACATCAGCGAAAGTGAAGGCTCCCGACAAAATGTGCGACGTGTGTTCCGGCGTGATGCCACAATCTCCTCGCGTGTTATCAACAAGATGAAGGATGAGGAAACAGCACAGAAGTATTCTGACTATTTCTTCTTTAGCGAGGAGTTGAGACGATGTTCGTCCCACCGCCTGTTAGCCATGAGACGCGGGGAGAATGAAGGAATACTCAAAGTTTCTATCACAGCCGATGACGAGGAATGTGTGGACAGGCTCAAGCGTTATTATGTACACGGCTCCGGAACATGCCAAAGATTAGTAGAGGAAGCTGTAGAAGATAGCTATAAACGTCTCATACGGCCATCAATTGAGAATGAATTTGCTGCCCTGAGTAAGGAAAAGGCTGACGATGAAGCTATAACAGTGTTCAAGACAAACCTGCGACAGCTTTTGTTGGCGGCACCACTGGGACAAAAAAGAGTGATGGGTGTAGATCCCGGCATACGAACCGGTTGTAAAGTGGCGATGCTCGATGCACTGGGAAACTTGCTTTATCATGATGTAGTGTTTGCCGTAGGACACCAGGCCGACAAACCTAAACCGAACAGCAAGTCGCCTTTGCAGCGCTTTGAAGAAATAGCAACAAAATTCAAGGCAGAGGCCATCGCTGTAGGCAACGGTACGGGTTCGCGCGAAACGGCAGACATCCTGCGACAGATTAAAGATATTCCCACATACGTTGTGAGTGAAGACGGAGCAAGCATTTATTCAGCTTCCGAAGTGGCCCGAGAAGAGTTTCCCGACCAAGATATCACTGTACGGGGAGCCGTCAGCATTGGCCGACGCCTCATGGATCCTTTAGCAGAACTTGTAAAGATTGACCCGAAAAGCATTGGAGTGGGACAATATCAGCACGATGTTGACCAAAGCAGGCTAAGGCACAGTCTCGACCAAACTGTAGAACTATGTGTCAACTCGGTTGGTGTCAATGTCAATACGGCCAGTAAAAATCTCCTGACTTATGTAAGCGGACTTGGATCATCTTTAGCACAAAACATTATTGACTATCGACAGGAGAATGGTCCGTTTGACTCTCGGAATCAATTCAAGAAGGTACTCCGTCTGGGACCAGTAGCCTTCCAACAATGCGCTGGTTTCCTGCGCATACCTAATGCTAAAAATCCATTGGATAGCAGTGGCGTTCACCCGGAAAGCTATGCTCTTGTAGAGGCTATTGCCGCCGATTGTGGGTGCACAGTT
>QWCK01005112.1_pt1 | contig 12223 bp, 10 predicted proteins | sample 1972571 | NCBI WGS metagenome assembly QWCK01 (sample SAMN09866710, study PRJNA288562) | Human gut metagenome isolate term2_stool, whole genome shotgun sequencing... | isolation source: gut | host: Homo sapiens | place: USA: California
AAAAAATGGGGAAAGGCTTTAAAGCTGTTGTCGGCTGATCCGGGTTATCCGAGTCTTCAAACCCATGAAATAGAGCCATTATCCAGACGTTATGGAATGTTTCACTTTCGAATTTGTAGAATAAAACTGAATATGGAATTTAACACGAGCAGTTAGTCTATGAAAAATAGGTTAGTTGCTTTTTTCATGCAAAACGGGAGGTGCCGTGTATGGGATACGCACGTAAAGATGTAGAGAAAACAAAGAAACTAGCAAAAAAATTTGTACGCTATCAAAAAGGAGCAGAGCTTTATAGCATTGGACTGACGAAATTCCAGGAGTTGGTGAAAGAAGCTAAAGCAGTGTATAAGATTGACAAGGTTGCTCTTGTAAACTGTGAGATATTTGAAAAATATCTGGAGACATTTTGGATTGCGTAGGGAACAGAAAAAAATTGTGGAAGGACGAAAAATAGGGACTGGAAAAAGTATTGAACAGACCTGAATAATATGTAGTCCTTCCTTTATTTGAAAGAGGATTTTTATGGCACAGACAAGAAAAGATCTGCGGGGCAGAGTCCTGCGGAAAGGCTACAGTAAATTTTAACATGTAAAACAGGTGAAATCTCAATCGAAATTTGGAGGCTATTGGAAATGACTGAAAAAGAAAAAATGCTAAGTGGGGAGTTATACGATCCAACGGATAAAGAATTGGAGCAATTACGCCTGAATGCACGTAAATTAGAAAGAAAATACAATTCGACAGATGAAGATCAGCCGGAAGAGCAAGCGCAGATATTACAAGAATTACTGCCAAAAACAGAGGAGCTTCCGTATCTGCAGGCACCTGTTTATTTTGATTACGGATGCAATACATTCTTTGGAAAACTTAGTTCTGCTAATTTTAATTTTACATGTTTAGATGTATGTGAAATACATATAGGCGATAATGTGATGATTGGTCCAAATGTTACATTGGCAACTCCTATACATCCATTATTACCTGAAGAACGCAATATCCGAAAGAGAGAAGATGGCAGTTTTTATAATCTTGAATATGCGAAACCAATAACTATAAAAGATAATTGTTGGCTGGCATCTAATGTAGTTGTATGTGGTGGTGTTACCATAGGAGAAGGGTGTGTAATTGGTGCAGGAAGCGTTGTAACAAGAGATATTCGCATACTACAAGATAAAGCTAAAACTTCATATACTCTAAGAACAAGGAGGCCTCGGTTTGACTATGAATAACAGTTTAGCAGAAGTACGCCCGGAACTTGTTCCTGAGCGGTCAGAGAAGAACTTACCGCTTAAACCTGATGAGATTACTTTCGGTTCAAATAAAAAAGTATGGTGGATCCGCACAAAACGTTTTGATGGCACATGCATCAGAAAGCGCCGGAAAAACTCAACCCCGGAGAGGGTTAATTCTTTCCACTGTTCTTTATTACGGTAGCAGTTTTGAGGTTATGAGGTTGTTTGGTGTGGTAACTTAACAATACATCATAAATTAAAAAACTGCTATCTTTATGAAAAAAGTAGAAATTTCACGTACTTAGGGCTAGCCGAAGCATTAGCATCTTGATACAATTAAACTGTATTGATTTTGAAAAAGATTTATAAATTCTTGTTAAAATGGCAAAAATGGAATTGTGACACCACTGAGGTCAAAATTCGGAAGGTGGAATATAGAGATTGTTGGAGGAAAATCCCTGTCGAAGAATAGAAGTCCAGTTACTTTTCTGATAAAGAAAACGGACGATGATTACAGTCTGTTTTTCTTCATCAATCGTATAAAAGGCAAGATAATTATTGATTATCACAAAACGAATGCCCTAGCTTGCCAGTACCGGATCATCTACCAGATGGAACTTCTGTGGCAGGTTGGCTAACTTTGTTATGAAATCAATGAATGTACAATTAATGCTAGCAGGATAAATGCAACTATTATCAGGAAGGAATAAAAAGTCAGGATGAATATAATGAAAAAAATGTATAATGAATCAGACATTAGAAATGATTACAAAAAACTGACGAAGCTCTTGATTGAGCTGGGTATGACGATTACAACAATGGAATCTGCGACTTCAGGGCAGATTGCGTCACTGATTACGGACACCGAAGGCTCATCGGCAGTGTTAAAAGGAGCTTTTGTCACCTATTGCAACGAAGCAAAAATCATGCAGGGCGTTCCTGCCGAGATTCTGGAGAAGTATACGGTATATTCAAAAGAGACCGCAGAAGCAATGGCGAAGGCCTGCACAAAAGCGTATAAGGCCAATATCGGAATCGGTGTGACCGGAACAATGGGGAACGCAGACCCGGCGAATCTGGAAGCATCTGTGCCGGGGCAGGTATATTTTGCAATTGAACTTAATGGAGAGGTTATGTCTTATTATCGTGAATTGCAGCCACAGCCTACAAGACTTGCTTATAAGCTGGCGGTTGCAAAGGAAATTTATGATGCCTTGATGGAGAGATTATAGGATTGTGGGAGTACGCTTGCGAACAATCCGTGGGTATCATAGTAGGGAGCTCTTGATCCCTGACATTGGATATTAAAAAAGGAAGGATTTCTTCTGCTATAGCAGAAGAACCTTCCTTTTGCATGTCCTTTTTTAATATTATTTATTCAACTTCTTCCGGTTCCATGCTTCGAATATGTTCCTCAATTTTTATGAGTTCATATTTCTGACTATATTCTGCCAGATAGGTCTTATATTCTTGAGTGTCGGAAGGATATACTCTTGAGTTGTGAATGTGGATATCCACAGGCTTTTCGCTATTCTTTGACAGTGCTACCATTGCGCTTGCGCAGTGGGCAGAGATACGTGTGAAGCTGTTCAGGATATCCGAATATACCGTCCCTTCTTCCAGACCGCAGGCTCCGTTGCTCATGCGTTCAACGTGGCGGATCTTGAGTTCATCACACAAAGTTGTAATGACCATTCCAAGTGGAGCAACTCTCTGAGAGAGTTCTTTATCATTTTCCAAAAACGCTTTGCAAGTTGTATTAATCTCCTCGCGGACAGCTTCCATAACAACATTCAGTTCATCCCATGCTTCTTCGGAAAATTGTGTTTTGTTCTGATTCATTTCATTAGACATGTGAGCAATACAGGAGGCATGATCACCAATCTGTTCGAAGTCATTAATCATATGTAGATAAAGAGAAACCTGTCTTGTCTGAACAGAATTCATCGGATGCTTGGTAAGCTTAATCAGATAGTCACCCAGACGGGATTCATAGCGGTCGATCAGGTCTTCTTTTCTCTGTACCTTGTCGAACTTGCCAAGTTGGAAATCATTCAAAAGGTTCATGGCGCGGTTTACATTTTTACGAAGTTTTCTTGCCATACCGCTCATAGCACGGTGACACTGTCCGAGTGCAAGTGCAGGGTAGTCAAGAAGACGCTCCTCAAGAAGATCAAAGTCTGCTTCATCTTCCAGTTCTTCCGCACTGTCTTTCACGAACCAACATACAAGCTGCTCCAGTTTTGGGATAAATGGAAACAAAATACAGACTGTTACAAGACGGAAAACCGTATTTAAAAGTGCGATGGACACTGGCGTCATAATCGTATTCAGGAATGAAAAATGTACAAATGCATTGATGATATAGAATCCGATTGACCAAAGCAACATTCCAAAGGTATCATTCAGCAAGTATACAAGAGCAGTTCTTTTACCATTTTTATTCGCTCCGATTGCGGAAATCAGAACCGGGCAGGAAGCTCCGACACCGATACCGAGGATAATCGGAAATGCACTGGAAAATGTAAGCAGTCCTGTTACAGATAAAGCCTGCAATACACCGACTGTTGCTGAGGCACTCTGCAGGATGGCGGTAAATACAATACCTACCAGGATACCAATGACTGGGTTTGAAAATGTTGTTAACAGATCCATAAATACTTTGCTTTCTCGAAGCGGTGCGACGGCTCCGCTCATGGTCTGCATACCAGTCATGAGGATCGCAAATCCAAGCATGATGTCCCCGATATTCCGGTGGACGGTTCTTTTGCTCGCCATTCTAAGAATAATACCGATAACTGCTACAACCGCAGCGATTGTGGCAGATGACAGGATACTTGCAATTCCGTTAGATCCTTCTATATAAGAAAGACATAAGATCCAACCGGTAATACTGGTTCCGATGTTGGCTCCCATGATGATACCGATGGCCTGGCGAAGCTTCATCATACCAGAGTTAACAAAACCGATAACCATGACAGTCGTTGCTCCGGAAGACTGGATAACGCTTGTAACGGCTGTACCAAGTGCGACTCCCTTCAGTGGCGTATTGGTCATTTTGTAGAGAAATGATTCCAGTTTATTACCGGCAACCAGTTTGAGTCCATCCCCCATCAAAGACATACCGAACAGGAATAAAGCAACTCCGCTTAACAATGACAATACCATAGAAAATATTCCCATAATTTCTCCTTTGTCGTCAGTTATTTACATACACTTAACTTTCTTTTTAAATTTTCTTAACACTACCTTTCTATTATGTCACGTTAAAACCAGAATTACAATTTAATCTTATTGAAAGAATTAAAAAATGTAAGATTATACAAAAAAATACCTGCTCACAGGGAACAGGTATGACAAAATCATGAGATATTTTACTTGAAAACAGGTTGCTTTACTATAGCAATGTTGATATATTTTTAACGCGTCAGAATCTTTACAGATGTATCTTCATATCCTTGCGCCAATGAAAATATATCCTTTAATCCATCTGTGATGTAAACAGTTCCATCGGTTGCTACGAACACGGCTTCGAAATCATCACTTTTCGCCCAGAGGTCATAGGCTTTATCCAGACCCATAACAAATAGCGAAGTGGAGAGGGCATCGCAAATTTCTCCTTTGTCCCCTACGACTGTGACGGACAGAAGCCCGCTCTTGGCAGGGTGTCCGGTAGCAGGATCCATAATATGCCAGTAAGTATGTCCGTCCTGTTCAAAATAACGCTCATTTCCAGATGCTTCGTCATATTGGATCTGTGTGTAATCTACTTTAGTCAGAAGCGTCTGAATTGTCTCCTCGTCAGGAACCTGATAGCTTCCGGTTGTAAATCCCCATGCTTTTACGATTGGGTAGATGGAAATATCCAGAGCACCATTGGTACGCCGGCACATTTCAAGAGCATTTTTCATCAGAGTGTCAGCTCCACCGCTTAGAATTCCGGAACCATTTTCATTGATTTTATAAATCTCACTGTCAGAATCTGTGACAGACACTTTCTTTTCCAGATCTGTGATAACATTCTGTGCGTCCTGTAAAAGACTTTTATCACCGTAAATACGAAAATCCATAGTCGTATCCATGGCGAAAAATGTATCTGAAACCGGCTCAGATGTTGATTCCTGAGCCTGTTTGGAACATCCACATATTAATATTTAAGCATAAGTAACACAGGTATGCACTTTTTCATGTCACGTCTCCTTAGAGTAAAATAAAACGAAATAATATTGTTACAATGTAAATTATAAAATAAATAAAGATATATATGTTTAATTAAGAACAATTATCAATAAATTAATATAAAATTGACAGTTATGGGAATTATTGGTAGCATTTTGTATTACAGTTAGAATCTACTAACAAGGCTTTGATTAATATAGCATGAAAAGAGGATTACGGCAATATATTTTGTGTGATTAAAACGAAAAAAATTATCAACAAAATTCAGAAAATAATGAAGGAGAGACAAATGAAAAAGAATTGGAAAAGAATTGCATCACTGTTTCTGTCAGTGTTACTTTTACTGTCCATGACAGTTACACCTGTAATGGCAGCAGAGGGGAAAGCAGCACCGACGGAAGTAAAATCATGTACAAGTAGTGGTTTATGGACCACAGTTTTGAATTTGGAATTTGAAGACACGACCTGGATGAATGCAATTGATGGTGTCACAGTTAATGAAGAAGCATATAAAAAACAACCAATCAGCAGCTTTGGTTCAGATACGAAAATCTGGGAAGTTGGAAATGTGATTGGTGGGGTGTATGGAAGCTATACAGCGCTGAAGCTTGCAATTCCAAGTGATCTTACATTCCCTGCAACGGTCAAAGTTACGGCAAAGGGATATCATGATTTAACAGTAGAAATTGCAAAAGAAACAGTAAGCTATAATGATGTGTACACAGCAACTGTAAAGAAAGATACAACTGGCGGAAATACAGAGGCTACATACACAGCGATGGCAAAGAAAGCTTCTAACGGTACGGTAGCACTGGATAAAGATAAAGACCTGAAAGCAGGAGATACCGTGACTGTAACAGCAACACCGGCTGAAAACTACGAGATTGATGCAGTGACAGTAACAACTGAGAACAATAAAAATGTTGACGTGACCGGTTCTGGAGAAACTTATACATTTACAATGCCGGCAGAAAATGTCACAGTATCCGCGGCATTTAAGGAGAAAGCACCGGTACAGAATGGTGTAATTGAATTAAGCCAGGTCAGCATTGGAACAGATTACTTTGGGAATAACTGGGAACTTGAATTCAAAAATGCAGATGGTTATGTAGGGAAAATTACAGATGTGAAGGTCAATAATACAGCATGGGAAGAGAAGTCCTATAGCTTGTCAGCAGGTGGAGCATACAAAAAAGATACAGATAACAATAAACTTATCTTTGCAACAAAAGACTTTGTCGCTAATCCTGAAAATCCAGCATTGAAGAGCGGAGATGTAGTTGCAATTTCTGCAAATGGATATGATGATCTGACATTTAAGCTTGTCATTGATACAAATGGAAACGCTTCTCTTGTAGAAGATGATGGTAAGGGAGATCCATACGAGCTTCATGTAAAAATCGAAGGAGAATTTGAGGCGGCAATCGTAGGACAGAAAGATTACGATGGAGTGTCCAGTGCCAGCGTCGGCGGTTCCTCAAGCAATAAGAACAGTGCAGTGAAAGTATACGGCGCACTGGTAGAAAAAGGAAAAGACGTTGCTGACAAGGATTGGGAAGAGCTGGATAATATGGCTAAGATTAAATTGAATGGAAGCAAATGCAGTGTTAGCATCGTTCCGGACACAGAAAAAGGAACATCTGCAGACAGTGACAGCGGTATGCAGGGCGTATATATGACAATCAGCAGTGATCTGACACTTAGCGGTACGCCAAAAAATCCTGGAAGTTATCTGGTTTCCGTGTCTATCGAGGATCAGCAGGGACGCAGCGCAGTCAGCAACACACTGCCATTCAGAATTTACAGCGGCGAGGAAACGCTTGCAGACCAGATGAAGAAAGAGAATTTTAAAGATTATGGAAATGGACTCTATGCATGGGATATTATGGAACCATGGGCAATCAGTAAATTTGGAAGTAATGTAAACGGTGAGGAAGAGAGCGTCCGTGTGCCAGCGTATTTGGAGGCATGGTTCGGTTCCCACGAGAGCGGAACTTACGGATATCTGGGGTATGACATTCCGTGGAAGCAGGTCGTAGCTGGAAATATTCCTCAGACACTTTATATTCCGAGTGGATGCAATCTGACACTGACAAATATGGAAGTACTCAGCAGTGTACATATTATTGTAGAAAATGGTGGTAAACTGACGCTTTCTGATTCTGTTGTACAGGGAATTATCGATGTACAGAGCGGAGGAACATTTTCTATGAACTATGATTCTTTCAACAACGAATTTACAACAGGAGCGTCTCTGTGTGGACAACTTCGTCTTGCAGACGGTGCTGTTTTGGAAAATGCAGCAATTTACTCTCACGCAAATTATCTTGCAAACGGAGATCTGACAGACCGTACAACTTCTGAGCCGGTTGTAGTGGCAAATGGAAATGTAACCGTAAAGGGTACGGTAGCTATATTAGGTGATGATGGCGGAAGCGATATCGGACAGACAGCACTCCGTGTAAATGGAACATTAACTCTGGCAGATAAGGACACAACACTTGTAGCTTACGGCGGAAGCGGAAAGACTTTGCTTTATACAGACGGTGGAACAGCCATTGACATTACAGAAGGCAGCCAGATTACAGGAGATGGAAAATTAGTTGCAATCGGTGGAGATGTTCTCTGGGGAAATGGTGGAAATGCTGTATCCGGAAAAGGAACAATTGCAACGAAAAAAGTATTCCTTCAGGGAGCAACCGCTAATACATCTAACAAAGCAGAGGCTGGAAAAGCAATTGATGGAGATGTAAAAGTTATCAGTTCCAGCACTCATATTGAAGACGGAACAATGATCAGCGGTGCTGAGAATGATCCGTTAGCCGATTTGTACTGGAAAGCTGGAATTAATGTACTGCCTCCATTAGAAAAATTTACAACAACAGATAACGGAAATAATGGTTCCGATAATGGCGATAATGGGGATAACGGAAATAACGGTTCCGATAATGGCGATAACGGGGATAACGGAAATAACGGTTCCAGCAACGGAAATACTGGCAATAATAGTAACTCCGGAAACAATGGTAACACAGGTAATAGTGGTGATTCTGGAAATAATGGAAAGATTACATCAGCAACTAAGACTGCAGCAAATGTGAATACAGTTAAGACAGGAGATACAAACAATGTATTACTCTGGGCTGCACTCTTTGTAGTTTCCTGTGCAGGAATGGCAGGTATTACAGTAGTTGCTAAGAAAAGAAAATAGTATACAGCAGATGTAAATTTGCTAATATAAAAATGCGACCGGCATGAATGTCGGTCGCAAAAATATTCTATACTAGAAGTCCTTCCTGATTTGCTAATGAGAAAGCAGTGCTTGCATAGCCTAAAATATTAGTCGGTGATTTTTGATTCTCTGTAAGTATGTATCAACAGTGGTAATTCTGCCACCAGCATCCCAATCCAGCCTGCCAGGTAGGAGAATGGCAGTGCTTCAATTCCAAATCCCCATACAAGAACGAGCGGTGCGGCAACAAGAACCCGAAGCCCCATATTGACAAAACTGCTGATCAGGGTAATCTTCAAATCACCGATTCCACGGAAGAATCCCTGAAGTCCATTGGTGATAGCCGGCAAGATATACATTATGGAAATCAGGTGCAGATAAGTAACACCGTGCCCGATAACTTCCTCATCTTTCACAAAGAGCATCATCAGATGTCTTGCAAAAACAAAACAGACAATAAAAATGAGGATGCCGTAAATGGTCTCCAGTACCAGTCCACATCGGAAGCCTTCACGCATCCGGTCATTTCTTTTCGCCCCCTTATTCTGCGCCATAAGTGCTGTCATGGCGTGGGCTATATTCTGCTCCGGGGTATAGGCAAAGTCATCAATCCGGTTGACCGCGGTAAATGCAGCGGCAACAGACACACCCATAGTATTAACAATTGCCTGAACACCGATTTTTCCGAGCTGTACAGTTGCCTGTTGCATTGCAGATGCCCAGCCGTATGCAATTGTACGCTTTAACAGGGAACGGTCGAAAATGAGCCATTTCTTTCCTAATTGAAGGAGTGGTACTTTTTTCTGCACATAGATAATACAGAAAATACAACACAGTGCCTCACTGATAACAGTGGAAACAGCGCAGCCATTACTTCCTGCTTTCAGTACAATGATAAAAAACAAATCTCCGAAAACATTAAGAATCGCACTTATGATCAAAAAATACAGTGGTGAATTACTGTCTCCGAGGGCTCTTAATGTACTGGAGAAAAAATTATATAAAAATGTAAACATAAGTCCTACAAATATGATGCGAAGGTAAGAAGTCGTCATATCCAAAATAGATGCGTCTACCTGTAGCAATCTGAGAAGTGATTTCGCAATTCCAATACTGAGAATGGTTAGAATTACAGAAAATACAGATCCTGAAATCATAGTCGTACTGATCTGGCGTGAGAGAGTATCGTAATCTTTCGCCCCGTAATACGTGCCGATCAGAATACTCGCGCCCATGCACAGACCATTCAGAAACAGAATGACCAATGTCGTGACCGGATTGCAGATACCGACCGCAGCCAGTGCCTCTTTTCCGATAAAATGTCCCACAATAATGCTGTCTACGGCGTTGTAGGTAAGCTGGAACAGATTTCCCAGTACAAGTGGAATTGTAAATCTAATAAGCATGGGCATAATCTTACCCTTCGTCATATCCTGTGTCATAATATCTCTCCCTGGTGTAAAACTAAACAGCGCAGGATATCCGCTCATATAAATGAAACGGTTTTCCTGCGCTTTTGATGATATTACTTCCATGTCCATTCGTCAATTGAAATCTTTACCTGAGATGAATTCCATTTATTAATCATTGATCATAATTCGAATGATTTCTTCATTTGTCTCTTTCATGCCGTCTTTTCCGAGACGTCCCACATTATCAATGGTTCCCTCGATTCCTTTTGTGATGATGCCATCACCGGCGTAGAACTGCTGCCCCTGCAGGTACATATTGTAACCAAGTATTCCGGCATCTACGGAAGCTGCGATTTTGGCTGCACAGGAAGCTTTTGCTCCGTCGCAGACCATACCGGATACGATCGCGAGTGCGTTGACAACAGTATGGATCACTTCTTCATATCCACCGCCGCACAAGTATGCGATTCCGGCTCCGGCAGCGGCTCCGGCGCTGACAGCTCCGCAGTAAGCAGAGAGGCGCCCGATTCCGGTTTTCTGGTGGATTGCGATCAGATTGGAAAGTGCCAGTGCGCGGTAAGTCTTATCTTCGTTAGTGTGTAGCTCTTTTGCATATTCCAGAACAGGCAGAGAACAGGTCATTCCCTGATTTCCACTTCCGGAGTTGATAACGACCGGAAGCTCACAGCCATTCATTCGCGCATCAGATCCGGCAGCAGCGCGAGCTTTTGCGCGTGTGCGGACGTCGTTGCCGTAAGTATTAAGAAGTACAGTTCCAATATTTGCACCATAATTTCCGGCGAGTCCTTCATCGGCGATTGCGCTGTTATACTCAATCTGACGGGACAGGACTTCACGGATATCGTCGATGTCAGCCATATTAATAAAATCCCAGATAGACTTTACATCCAAAAGAGTACGGTCAGTCAGTCCTTCTTCGCTTGCACCTTCAACTGGTACATAGTGAAGGATTTTTCCATTTTTTTCAATTCTTACAATGTTTGTATGATAGTTGGCAATACGGACTTTAGCAGAATCCTTTCCGGCAAATACTTCAACGATGATGTCGAAGATACAGCCGTTATCAATATGCTCGACGGTAATCTCAGTTTCTTCGAGATACTTTGCCATTTCTTTTGTCTGTGCTTCTGTTACATCAGAGATAACTTCCAGTTCTTTAGAAGCATCTCCGGCAATGATTCCGGCTGTAGCAGCGGCCGGGATTCCTTTTAAATGATTCGTGTTCGGAACGATTACACTTTTTACATTTTTAATAATGCTTCCGCTTGCTCCGATATGTACGCGCTCCGGTATGCAGCCCAGCACTTCACGGGCTTTGGCAGCAGCGTAAGCCAGAGCAATTGGCTCGGTACACCCCATAGCCGGTATTAATTCTTCTTTTAATATCTGGATATATGCCTGATATTTAATATCTTCTTTTGTCATAAAAACCTCCAAATGCCAGTTTTCTCCTGGCAATAATAAAAAACGTTCGACTTGAATTTATTGAACCATATTTTCGGGGAAAATGCACCTGTTATTTAAAAATTTGATGAAATTAAATGTTGGAACCTGTATTCCGCTTTTCTTTACCGCAGTCCAGATCGGCGTATTTGCGAAAGAGCCAGTCGTAGAAGTCAGGCAGGAAGTGACAGATGAGAGTGCTCCGGTACTCCGCGTGGTGGTTGATGATGGGTTTTGCCCAATGTCATTTTATGAAGCAGGTATGAATGAACATCTGACAAAACCTGTAGATGGTGAAAAATTACTTCAGGTACTTTACAAGTATAAAAAAACGGGGCTTTAATATAAAAGAACAGGAATAACACCGGCAGAAATACCGGTGTGAGAGGAGAGATTTATGAGCCACATAGCAGACTGGCTTACGGCAATCGGACATAATTATTTCAAATTGAAGCTGAAGTGTTGAGAGATGGCAAGAACCGGAAAGTAAAAATTATACTTCGTTATGAGTGGATTTACAGAAAGCCTGAAAAAAATAGATAAAAATGTATTTAAGTTTTAGTATATCCATGTATTGACATGAGGTTATAATATTTATAAAATACATAGGTAATTGCGAAACACATTCCTAAAACTTGCGTAAAAGAGATAAACGTTCTATCTTACAGATATTTTAATGCAGAAAATAAAAAACACTTGATTTT
>QWCK01005117.1_pt1 | contig 12209 bp, 11 predicted proteins | sample 1972571 | NCBI WGS metagenome assembly QWCK01 (sample SAMN09866710, study PRJNA288562) | Human gut metagenome isolate term2_stool, whole genome shotgun sequencing... | isolation source: gut | host: Homo sapiens | place: USA: California
CCAGAAATTATATATAAAATTTTATCTGGATAGCTAGCTTGATACTTATCTTTTAATCTTTTTGAGATATCAAAGTCCTCCCACATATGCATAGGGAAGAAGTGTTTTGCATCAATTGTTTTTAAAATATAATCAGCTGTCAAATCATAATATTCATTAAGCCTTGGATCAACTGGCATCATAACAATATCTGTTTTCAGGTCTTTAAATTTATCAACTTCAGATTTAAACCAGACATCCATCTCTTCAATATCTTTTTTAGTATAGTGAGGCCACATCCAATAATTTAGGTCTCCGCAGTGGATAGCTCCAAAATCATCAGCTTCCACATAAAAACTAACTCCCTCATCTGTTGAGCCATGACTAATAATTTTTAAGTCGTCAAGTTTTAATTCTTGGTCTGGACTTATCAACTTAATCTTGTCATCTGCTTTTACAGACACATCATCAGAAATTACATAAGCTTCTGCTGGGTAGTCAAAGATTTTAGAAGAGAAATGGTCTTCGTGCCTATGAGTTACAAAGAAAAAAACTTTTTTATTTTTTGGGATGTCTAGTTTTCCGCCTATATAATCAAAGACTAAATAATAATTTTTTGTAGTTAATGTATAGCAAGAGTGTTTTATAAATTTAACTTTAATTTTTTCCATAATATTCCTCCTCACTTATTGATACCAATATTAAAGAAATTTAAAATAGATTTCATTTATTATTCACATATAATAATTATATTAATAGTAGTTAAGGGGGCAATAATATGTTTGAAAATAATAATAAAAATTATAACAACTACGATAACAATGATAATACTAACTATAATAATTATGAAAATAGATACCAAGATCAGACTTATGTTCCAGAAAGAAGGCCTAAGAAAAAATCCAATAAGTCTGTAATTATTCTTGCACTAGTTTTTTCCATTCTTGGAGGAATCATTGGATCTGCTATAACCAATGTAATCTTAACAGACAATGCAAGCTCTTCTAGTTCAGAATCAACAAGTCAAAAAATAACAATCAATTCAGATAAGAAATTAGATGTTGCAACAGCAGTTGCTAAAAAAGCCATGCCTTCTGTTGTAGGAATCACAACAAGGGGACAAGTTGACTACGGATTTTTTGGTTCAGTCGAAGCATCTGGTACAGGATCTGGAATAGTCGTTGATGGAAAGGGCTATATTCTTACCAATGCCCATGTTGTAAAATTAAATGACCAAGTTGTCAGTGAATGTTCTGTAATAGTTGATGATGGAACAGAATTAAGAGGAAAACCAATTTGGGTTGATAGTGGGATAGACCTTGCCATAGTAAAAATTGATCCAGCTGGCAAAAAACTTGTGGCAGCTGATCTTGGAGATTCGGATTCACTTCAAATTGGAGAAACTGCAATAGCAATTGGAAATCCAATTAATATTGCCTTTGAAAAATCTGTATCACAAGGGATTGTTTCAGGACTAGATAGGTATTTAGGTCAAGTTGATGGTGGCGGATTTATGATGGGACTAATTCAAACTGATGCATCAATCAACGGAGGTAACTCTGGTGGACCACTACTTAATTCTAAGGGACAAGTTATTGGAATAAACACAGTAAAAGTTTCTTCAGCAGAAGGTATGGGATTTGCAATTCCTATAAATTTTGTAAAACCAATTATTAAACAAGTAATTGAAACAGGAGACTATACTTCTCCATCACTTGGAATTTTATCCGTCGATGTTGAAGGTGCTAGAAGGTATCTAAACCAAGAAATAAAAGTCCAAAATGGAGTCTTTGTAATAAAAATCTATGACAGTTCACCAGCTGCAGTTGCAGGCATAGAAGTTGGCGATGTTATAGTTAAAATTGGAGACCAAGATATTGATTCAACTGCAAAAATGAAGTCAGTTTTATACCAATATACACAAGGCGATAAGGCCAAGGTAACCGTTATAAGAAATAAAAAACAAATGGAAGTAGAAGTTGATTTTGGAAATTATAGCGTAGATAATGACAAGCAAGCCAAGGAAGATATGATCAGGGGACAAGAAAGAAGTCAAAAATCTGGTCTGGGTGGATTTGAAAATTAAAAAAATATTTTAAAGCTAATCGGCATTAAGTTTTTACTTTTTGCCGATTATTTTATTTAGATAAAGTTTTAAGGGGTAATATAATAAATATCAAATAGTTAAAAATGATTTTAAATTTAATATTAAGATATTACAAAAGGAGGAAATTATGGGACATTTAAAAGGAAAAACAGCCATAATAACTGGAGGAGGAAAAGCCCTTCTAAAAGATGGAACAGCAGGAGCGATAGGATATGGAGTTGCCTTAGCCTATGCAAAAGAGGGAGCAAATTTAGTTATCACTGGTAGAAATGTAAAAAAATTAGAAGATGCGAAAAAAGAACTTGAAGAAAATTATGGAATAAAAGTTCTAGCCTTGCAAGCCGATGTTTCTGCTGGTAATGACAATGAAAAAACTATAAAAAATGTTGTAGAAAAAACTATTGAAACTTTTTCTAGAATTGATGTTTTAATTAATATAGCACAAGCTTCTGCATCGGGAGTTCCTTTAGCCGATAATACAACCGACCAATTTAATCTTGCTATTTATTCTGGACTTTATGCAAGTTTTTATTACATGAAATATTGCTATCCATATTTAAAAGAAAGCAAGGGAACAGTAATAAACTTTGGATCTGGAGCAGGACTTTTTGGAAATTATGGACAAGTTGCCTATGCAGCAGCCAAAGAAGGAATCAGGGGAATGTCCAGAGTAGCAGCAACAGAGTGGGCAAAAGATGGCATAAATGTAAATGTAGTATGTCCTCTTGCATACACTGCGGCTCTTGAAAGATTTAAAGACGAATATCCTCAAGCCTACGAAGAAAATGTTACTATACCACCAATTGGCTATCTTGGAAAACCAGAAGAAGATATAGCTAGGGTTTGTGTTCAGTTAGCTTCACCAGACTTTAAATATATGACAGGAGAAACCTTAACTCTAGAAGGTGGACTTGGACTAAGACCATAAATTTATAAAAAATAAAAGTCTAATTTACAAACCAATGTAGATTAGACTTTTTTAATAATTATTTTTCTATATTTTCTATTATCTCATAAATTTCTCTTGGACTACTTGCTATATAGCTTGCATCTTTTAATTCTTCTTTTTCTCCAAAGCCGTAGGAAATTCCAATTGAAATAAGATTATGCTCAGTCGCAACCTTTATATCGTGGAACCTATCTCCAACAATTATAAAGGGTCCTGGATATTTCTTTTCAATACTTTCAAAAATTTCTTCCTTGCTTATGAAGTCATAAGCCTCTGCACAAAAGTATTCGTCGATATATTTATCAAGCTTGAACTCTTGTCTGTGAGCATTCATATAGGAATTTTTGCAATTACTCAAAATAAAAAGTTTTCTTCCGTCCTTTTTTAAATTTTCAAGAACTTCAATAACTCCTGGATAAAGTTTTGCCTTGTGGTTTTTAATAAGATTTAGCATCTCATCTCCAATCATATTACTAACTGTATCGACTATATCTTGTTCAAGATTAGGTGCGAAGCTAGACCACATTTCATATTTATTGTAGCCAAGCCACTTTGTAACTTCTTCTACTTTGAACTTTCTTTCTGGCATATAATTATTTTCTACAAGATAATCATAGGCCTTTGTAAAAGCTTGGTAGTAGATATAACTTGTTTCATGAAGAGTGCCGTCGTAATCAAAGATTATATTATGCATTCTCAATTTCCTTAATTAAGTTTATCATTTCAATTACATTTAATGCACAGTCGTAACCCTTGTTACCAACTTTTGATCCAGATCTTTCAATAGCTTGTTCTATATTTTCAGTTGTAAGAACTCCAAAAGCAACTGGAACTTCTGTCTTTAAAGATACTTGAGCAACGCCCTTAGCAACTTCATTGCAAACATAGTCATAGTGAGTAGTAGATCCTCTAATAACTGCACCAAGTGCAATTACTGCATCATATTTTCCATTGTTAGCAAGCTTTTGTGAAATTAGAGGAATTTCAAATGCTCCTGGCACCCAATATACATCTATATTTGCTTCATCAACTCCGTGACGAGTTAGTCCATCGATTGCGCCAGAAAGTAATTTTGATGTTATAAATTCGTTAAATCTTGCAACAACAATACCAACTTTGACATCACCAGAAACTAATTTACCTTCAAAAATTTTAACATTCATTTTATATCTCCTTTAGATTAAGTATATGTCCCATCTTTTCTTTTTTAGTTCTTAAATAATTTGTATCTTCTTTTCTAAGAGGCATTTCAATTGGAACTCTTTCTACAATTTTCATACCATAGTCTTCTAATTGGTAAACCTTGTCTGGATTGTTTGTTAAAAGTCTCATGCTCTTAACTCCAAGATCTCTTAAAATTTGAGCTCCTATATAATATTCTCTTAAATCGCCTTTGAAACCTAGGGCAATGTTAGCTTCTAGAGTATCCATGCCTTGGTCTTGCAATTGATAAGCCTTTAATTTATTTATAAGTCCGATACCTCTTCCTTCTTGACGCATGTAAAGAAGAATACCTCTGCCTTCAGCATTAATTTGTTTCATAGCAGTTGCAAGTTGGTCTCCACAATCGCATTTTAAAGATCCAAAGCAATCGCCAGTTAAACATTCTGAGTGAACTCTAACAAGAATATTTTCTCCATCTCCAATATCGCCCTTAACTAGAGCAACATGGTGTTCATCATTTAATACATTTACGAAACCATGAGCCTTAAACTCACCATATTTAGTTGGAAGTTTTGTAACAGCAACTTCTTCAACTAAATGATCATATTTTTTTCTGTAATCTTGTAAAGCCTTTATAGTTATAAATTTAAGATCAAACTTTTTAGCAAGTTCTATTAAATCTTTAGTTCTCATCATTTGACCATTATCATGCATAACTTCACAGCAAAGTCCGCATTCTTTTAGGCCAGCAAGCTTCATTAAATCAACAGTTGCTTCAGTGTGTCCATTTCTTTCTAAGACCCCATTTTTCTTAGCTAGAAGCGGAAACATATGACCAGGTCTTCTAAAATCTTCTGGTCTTGAATTTTCATCTATAACCTTCATAGCTGTCAAAGATCTTTCAACAGCTGATATACCAGTTGTAGTATCCACATGGTCAATAGAAACTGTAAAGGCAGTTTCGTGGTTGTCTGTATTATTTTGCACCATTTGAGGAAATAAAAGTTTGTCAACATAATGCTTGCTCATTGGCATACAAATTAGTCCCTTGCCATGGATAGCCATAAAGTTGACATTTTCTGTTGTTGCAAATTCAGCAGCACAAATCAAATCGCCTTCATTTTCTCTATCTTCATCATCTGTAACAAGGATTAACTTTCCTTGTTTTAAGTCTTCTATCGCTTCATCAACTGTGTTAAATTTAAACATTTTAATCCCCCTTAATATCCATGCAGTTTAAGAAAATCTTCATCAATTATATTTTTTGATTTATTTTGATTAGTAAATTTTTCCACATACTTTGCGATCAAGTCGTTCTCTAGATTAACCATATCTCCGATATTTTTAAACTTCAAAATAGTTTGATCGATAGTGTGGGGAATACAAGAAACCATAAAACTATCACTTTTTACATCTGCTACTGTTAGGGAGATTCCATCTATTGCAATTGAACCCTTTTGAATAATGTAATTTAGAATCTCGGCAGGACAAGCTATATCAAACCAAATTGCTATATCGTCCCTTTTAATATTTTTTATTCTTCCTACACCATCAATATGTCCACTTACAATATGTCCGCCAAACCTTCCATTAAGAGGCATGGCTCTTTCCAGATTTACCCTGTCATTTACAGCAAGATTTGAAATAGAAGAACGCCTTAAAGTTTCATGCATAACATCTGCACAAAAACTATGGGAAGAAAAATCAGTAACAGTTAGGCAAATTCCATTAACTGCTATTGAATCTCCAAGATTAACATCAGAAAGAATTTTTTCTGCAGCTATCTCTATTCTAGATGAATGTCTTCCACTTTTTATAGCCTTAACAGAGCCAAGTTCTTCAACAATTCCTGTAAACATTAAACTTCTCCTTCAATTAGGAAATCAGATCCTATATTAGTAACTGATAAGTCTTTAAGTTTTATAGCATCTTTTAGGTAAGGTATACCAAGACCACAAATTGGAGACTTAGCATCCTTTCCGCCGATGAGTATTGGTGCCATGTAGACATAGACTTTATTTAAAAGTCCTGTTTGCATAACGCTTGAATTAAGAGTTCCGCCACCTTCTACAAAAACAGAATCAATTTTTCTTTTTCCAAGTTCAACAAAAAGCTCGTGAATATCAATTCCAAGACCAGAATTGCCAAGGAAGATAAATTCTATTCCTTTTTCTTTATAAGCAGCAATCTTATCACTATTTTCATTATCACGAGAAGTTGCAATTATTGTTTTAACCCTGTGAGCAGAATTTGCAATCTTTGAATCTAGAGGAGTTCTTAAATTACTATCACAAATAACCCTGATAGGATTTTTTGTTTCATTAGGTAGTCTACAATCTAGCATAGGATTATCAGCAAGCACTGTTCCAATGCCAACCATGATTGCAGAATACTTAAGTCTTAACTTGTGAACATGACGTCTAGAAAATTCTCCACTTATCCATTTTGAATCGCCAGTTGATGTTGCAATTTTTCCATCAAGACTCATTGCAAACTTCATAGCAACATATGGAAGATTTTTAGTTATAAAGTAAAAGAAAATTTTATTTAGCTCTAAACATTCATCTTCTAAAACTCCTACTCTTACCTCGATACCATGATCAGTAAGTTCTTTTATTCCTTTTCCAGCAACAAGTGGATTAGGATCTTTAACTCCAATTACAACTCTTTTTATTTTAGCTTCGATAATTTTTTTTACGCAAGGTGGTTGTGATCCATAGTGAGAACAAGGTTCTAAATTAACATACATAGTTGTTCCCTCAAGATCCTCTTTAGCGTTATTAATAGCATCTACTTCGGCATGAAGATCGCCGTATTTTTTATGGTAGCCGGTTGAAATTATTTCACCATCTTTAACAATAACAGCGCCTACTAAAGGATTCGGACTCACATAACCGGTTGCTTTTTTTGCAAGCTCTAAACAGAGCTTCATATATTTTTCATCTTTCATTGAATCCTCCAAAAAAAAGGCCCTGAAAATACAATCAGGGCAACACAAAAATAGTATATATATAACTATATTATTCAAAAAATAATTATCTTCTCTCATCCAGACTTTACTGTCGGCTTTGGAATTTAACCAAATCAGCTTTCGCTCGCGGGCTTCACCGCCGGTAGGGAAATTAGCCCTGCCCTGAAGATCCTATTAAACTAAGAAAATTATAGGATAAGTAAAGTTTTTTGTCAACAGATGAGAATAATAAAGAAAAAAATGGGTAATAAATAAAATTCATAAAAAATTTTAAAATAAAACATTAAAATTGCAGTATTTAGCAAATGATATTATACTAATTTTAAATAATTTTAATTTTTAATTGGAGTTAGATTGGAGAAAGTTTATGAAAAAACTTAAAGAAAATAAAATTCTACTACTAACAATAATAGGATTTATTATTATATCTTTTGTAAATACAATATTAATTGCAAAAAGACCAGACATAGCATACATAAAAGAAAATTATGGAAGTGTATTTTTAATAACATTCGATATATTTTCAATAGTAGCATCAATCTTTATTCAAATATTCTTGCACGAACTAGGACATTCACTAGCAGCAATATTTTCAGGTTATGACTTCACATTTTTTAGGTTGGGATCATTTGCCCTTGTAAAGAAAAATGGAAAATTAAAAATTGCAAAATTTGAAATCCCAGGAACGGGGGGCCAGGCACTTTTTGCACCAAAAGGCAAGGCCTATGAAAATTTTCCCTACAAAATATACATGTATGCAGGAATTATAAGCAATTTATTTTTTTCCATATTAGCCTTTATAATAATGTATTTTAATAAAAATTACTTCCTAGACCAGTTTTCATATTTTTTCGCCAGCGTGGGAATCTATATATTTTTAACAAATGGCTTAAAAATTGATGCAAATATTTTAAACGATGCCATGCAGGTCAAACTTTTAGATAAATACGAAGAATATAGGATATTTACAAAATATAATTTAAAAATAGCAAGACTTCTTGTAGATGGAAAAGAAATAAAAGATATGGACCAAGATGAAGTAGATTTTATTTTATCTTGCGACAATCAATTTGCAGAAATGGGCATCCTAAAAGGCGACTACTATTCTCAAAATTTAGACCTAGATAAGGCAAAAGAAGAATATGAAAAAGCCCTGGATAAAGAAGTCCTATCAGGCAAACTACAAAAACAAGCCCTAATAAATGAAATAATTTACCTAAGCCTAATAAAAAAAGACCAAGTAAACTACGAAAAATATTTCACCAAAGAATTTGAATTTTTCTTAGATAATTTTTTAATGAAATTAGTAAACGGCTACTATACCAAATATGCCAAGCTGCTACTGATAGATAAAGACCAAAAAGCAGCCGAAAAATTAAAGACACAATACATAAGATTTAGAAAAAACTATATATTTGAAAGCGAAATAAGACTGGCCGATAAGAAGATCCAACTTGTAGACCAGCTAGCAAAAGAGGGAATCCAATGAAAAGTTCAATAAAAAGAAAAATAAAAGAATTTATTTTAATACTATTATTAAGCATATTTTTAACAATAAGCTCAAGCTTAATATCCTGCTACGGCTTTTATGACGGACTTATTAAGAATATATTTGTAGAATATCAAATATTCTTATTAAATCTTTTACCAATAATTTTTTTAGTTTACATACTTAGCTATCTATTTAAATCATTAAGGGCAAGCTTTTTATTTATGTCCTTGCTTTTAAATATCGGAGCCTATGCAAACTTTGTAAAAATTGTATACAGGCAAGAAGCCTTAAAAGCTGTAGACTTAACCATACTATTTGAAGCCTTTAAGATGAGTCAAAAATATAGTCTCATGCTAAATAGTCCAAATGCAAAAATCTTATTAGCAAGTTTAATAATAACTTTTATAATATTTTTTGCCCTAAAAGATTATGGCTTAAGCAATCAAAAAAGACTTGGAAAAATAGCAGTATCAACCTTGGCATTAATCATATTGACAAAAACATTTTTATTTAATCCAGCTATCTATGCAAAACTAGGAAGCAACCTAGAAGAATTAAACACCTGGATAGAACTAAATTCTTACCAAGCAAAAGGTTTTGTATATCCATTTATCTATAGTATAAAATCAACAATGCCCTATAAATATAAAGAATATGATGAGAAAAGAGCTGAAGAAATATACTCAAGCTATGACTACCAAGAAATTCCACAAGGTAAAAAAGTAAGCGTTGTAGTAGTTATGCTAGAATCATTTAAAGATTTTTATAAATTACAAAATGATAACATGACCTTTACCAGCGACCCCTATTGGTATTTCCATGACTTGCAAAAAGAAAGCATAAGCGGCGATCTTTTAGTAAACAGTTTTGGCGGTGGAACCTTTAAAACGGAAATAAATGCCCTAACAGGCTACAAACACACACCAGAATTTAACAGGCAAGTTATTTCTTATCCAAGATACCTAAAAGAAAATGGATACACAAACTACGCCTTCCATCCAAATACAGGAATTTTTTACAACAGAAAAAATGTTTATAAAAATATAGCATTTGATGAATTCTTTGAATTAGATGACACTTTTAGTGAATTTGCAAAATATCCACTCATGGATGAACAATTTTACGACTATATAAATCAAAAATTCAACTCAACACTTGGGCCAAGATTTTTCTTTGCAGTAACATATCAAAATCATGGACCCTATCCATCGGACCATGCAGAATATGAAGAACCCTATATAGAATGGAAAGACAACTACAATCAAGAAGATTATATATACTTTAATAACTATTTACATGGAATTGAATCAGCATCAAACTCTCTTAAAATGATAGTTGATAACTTACAAGAAAGTCCTGAACCGACCGTATTTGTAATCTTTGGCGACCATTCTCCTTCCATGGGCGAAAATTATAAGATAAATAAAATGCTTGGCATAAATTCAGACACAGGATCACAAGAAGGAGTTAGAAATATTTATCAAACCCCTTATCTAATTTGGGCAAACCAAGAAGCTAAAAACATATTGAACAATGACTTTAAGGGAGAAGGCAGAGAACTAGAACCAATATTTTTATTTAGTGAACTTTTTAGAACTATGGGATATGAAGCAAATCAGTATAATCAATTTTTAAGAGATTTTTCTGATGATTTTCCTGTTATTAAAGAGACTCTTTTTAAGACTACAGAAGGATTTACCACAGACCTTAATTATAATCAGAAAAAAAGATTGACAGATTTTTATAATGTTGAGTATTACACATCAAAAAAGAAAATTTAAATATTATAAATTAATAAACAATAAATATAGACTTGAATTTGAAAAATGGACCAATCTAATTAAAGAAAGCATGATAAATAATTAAATTTATTAGCATAAGAAAAATGGATGCTGGCTAAAAAATATAGCTTGCATCCATTTTTTATTTTAATTTTTCGCCACATTCTGGGCAATATTTAAAGGCTTTTTCCAAGTGGTAACCACAATAGGGACAATATTTATATTGTTTTTTACTTGGTCTAAAATATTTGGTTTTTGAAGGGTCTTTTTCTATTGAAAAGTCATCTTCTCTATTTGCATATTGGTCTTTATTAAAAGATTTATCATTGGTTATAAAATCGTCATAGTCAAAGGAAGAATCTTCTTTTCTATCAAATGAATATTTTTTTGCAGAGATATCTTTTTCTAAATTAGAAGATAGATTATCTATATTATCTCTAAATTCTTGATGAGAAAATTCAAATCTACCTCGATTAGATTTTCCCCTTGAAAAAGTCTTTTCGCTTTCGTCATCAAAAATCTGGTTTCTTTTTATTTTTTTCTTTTTTGGTTTGAGATAGGAATTTATTTCAAGCACTCCCATCAGAATAAAAACTATTCCCATGATTGGGAAAATATATCCCATTATATAATCGCCTGCTTCTCTAAAGTGGGCAGTTTTATTATAGGAAAAATAAATCCAAAAGAGGGCGAAGATAATAATTAATATTCCCCTAAATAAATTTAATATATTATTTTTCTTGTCCAAGATAAACACATCCTTTATCTTTTGCTTTATAATATTTTATAATATAGATTATATATTTAAAATGATAAGAATAAATTAAAAATTTCTAAAGATTTATTTAATATAGAATGGAGTTATAAATGGAAGAAAGTAATATAAGACCCTTGGTTGATATAGAAAGGTCCTTGATAAAGAAGTACAGAAAATATATTTGGGCAAATTTTGTAAAGGCTATAAAGGATTATGAATTAGTGAGCGATGGAGATAAGATTGCAGTTGCAATTTCTGGCGGAAAGGATTCTCTTACTCTTGCTAAGTTATTTCAAGAATTTCAAAAACATTCTAAGAGCAAGTTTGACCTAGAATTTATAGCTATGGATCCTGGATATAATGAAGAAAATAGGAAGGTGCTTGAATATAATTGTGAAAAATTGGGAATTGATGTAAAAATTCATAAGTCTGATGTTTTTGAAGTTGCAAATAAATTAAATGAGGGAAATCCTTGTTATATGTGTGCGAGGATGAGAAGGGGAAACCTTTATTCCAAGGCTCAAGAACTCGGTTGCAATAAGCTTGCCCTTGGTCATCATTTTAATGATGTTATTGAAACTATACTTTTAAATGTTTTATTTGCAGGAAATTATAAGACCATGATGCCAAAATTGCATTCTAAAAATTTTGAAAATCTTGAACTGATTAGGCCCATGTATTATATAAAGGAAGAATCGATTATAAGTTTTATGAACTACACTGGACTTCACGCTATGGATTGTGCCTGCACTGTTACTCAAGAAGATGAAGGATCAACCAGGGCCTATATAAAAGATTTAATAAAAGAGATACAAAAGAAAAATAAGAATGTAGATATAAATATCTTAAGGTCGGCAGAGAATGTGGATCTTGGAGCAATTATTGCCTACAAGTATAAGGATAAGAAGATAAGTTTTTTAGATGACTATTATGAAGAGGATTAAAAGTTGAGAAGATAGAGCTTTTTCTATCTTTTCTTTATCTTTTATTTCTTTTAAAAATACTGGTC
>QWCK01005125.1_pt1 | contig 12195 bp, 7 predicted proteins | sample 1972571 | NCBI WGS metagenome assembly QWCK01 (sample SAMN09866710, study PRJNA288562) | Human gut metagenome isolate term2_stool, whole genome shotgun sequencing... | isolation source: gut | host: Homo sapiens | place: USA: California
GGTCCCTTAATTGCAAGAATGTCATTCGGAGTGATGACACCATCAGACAATGGTGTACCTGCTCGTACCGCATCATGTTCTTGAACCAAAATCTGTTTACTCAAAGAAACAAGATACTTCTTCTGCTCACCTGTCTTAGAGGTGACAATGATTTCGCGGTTTCCACGCTTTACTTTGCCCATGGTAACCTCACCATCGATTTCAGAAACAACAGCAGGATTAGAGGGGTTGCGAGCCTCGAACAATTCTGTGACACGAGGAAGACCACCAGTAATGTCACCCGCACCTCCAACGGCACGTGGTATCTTCACCATCGTTTGACCCGTCTTAATTTCAGCGCCGTCTTCAACTACCACGTGACCACCTACTGGGAAGTTATAGGTACCAAGCACCTCGCCGTTCTTTCCAATTACGTCACAAGTAGGAACTAAAGACTTATCCTTAGAATCGCTGATAATCTTTTCGGTCAAACCTGTAGTATCGTCCGTCTCAGCGTGATAAGTTTTTCCAGCAACCACGTCATTGAACTTCAACTTACCTTCGTATTCGGAAACGATGACAGCATTGAATGGGTCCCATTTTGCAATAAGCGTTCCCTTTTCAACGGTATCACAATGCTTATAATACAACGAACTTCCATAAGGAACGTTCATCGTACTAAGCACAATATCAGTATGAGGATCGATGAATCGAATTTCTGCCAGACGACTAACAACCTTCAAGCATTTAACATCTTTCACTCCATCGTTCTCTACGTAAGGAACTGTACGCAACTCGTCAAACTCAATTTTGCAATCATTTTTAGCAACGATAGAAGCATTGGCAGCTGCGTTACCTGCCACACCACCGGCGTGGAAGGTTCGAAGTGTCAACTGTGTACCTGGCTCACCAATAGCCTGTGCAGCAATCACACCAACAGCCTCGCCTTTCTGTACCATGCGTGCCGTTGCCAAGTTTCGACCATAGCATTTCTTACAAACGCCATGCTTACTTTCGCAAGTCAAGACCGAACGAATCTCTACGCTCTCAATAGGAGACTCGTCAATGAGTCGTGCCTTCTCTTCTGTAATCTCTTCACCAGCAGCAACAATAAGTTCGCCCGTTGTTGGATGTATGATATCATGAACGGATACACGACCTAAGATTCGCTCATAGAGTGTTGAAATGATTTCATCACCACTCTTCAAAGCTGTACAGATAAGTCCTCTTAAAGTTCCACAATCTTCCTCGTTAATGATGACATCATGAGAAACATCCACCAATCGACGTGTCAAGTATCCAGCATCGGCTGTCTTCATAGCCGTATCAGCCAAACCTTTTCGAGCACCGTGTGAGGAAATAAAATACTCGAGCACAGACATACCTTCCTTAAAGTTGGAGAGAATAGGATTTTCAATAATCTGTTGTCCCTCTGCTCCTGCCTTCTGAGGTTTAGCCATCAAACCACGCATACCCGAGAGCTGCTTAATCTGGTCCTTAGAACCACGAGCTCCCGAATCAAGCATCATGTAGACAGCGTTAAAACCTTGGTCGTTCTCGGTCATCTCTTTCATGAGGACATCACCCAACTCGTTATTCACATGAGTCCAAGCATCAATCACCTGATTGTAACGCTCGTTATCGGTAATGAATCCCATTTCATAGTTAGCTTTGATTTGGTTGACTTCATCCTGTCCTTTTTTCACTATTCCCACTTTACTTTCAGGAATGATAATATCATCAAGGTTGAAAGACAAACCTGCAACATACGCCATGCGATAACCTAAGTTCTTGATTCCATCGAGGAATTCGCATGCACGAGCCATACCAACAACCTTAATTACATCTGCAATAATGGTGCGCAAAGTCTTCTTAGAGATGATGTCGTTGAAGTAGCCCACCTCATCGGGAATGATACCATTCACAATGACACGACCCACAGAGGTTTCTACCACACGGTCTTGCAACTTGCCATCCACCAAGTCCTTCACCACTACTTTGACACGTGCATGTAAGTCGCACTTCTTTTCGTTGTAAGCGATAATGGCTTCTTCAGGACCATAGAACGAGAGACCTTCACCCATTGCTCCTGGACGGATTTTTGTAATATAATACAAGCCTAACACCATATCCTGAGACGGAACAGTGATAGGAGCACCGTTAGCTGGGTTGAGGATGTTATGACTCTGAAGCATCAGTATTTGCGCCTCGAGAATTGCCTCGTTGCTTAAAGGAAGGTGAACCGCCATTTGGTCACCATCGAAGTCGGCATTGAACGCTGTACAAGCCAAAGGATGCAACTGAATAGCTTTACCCTCAATAAGTTTGGGTTGGAATGCTTGGATTCCTAAGCGGTGCAAAGTAGGAGCACGGTTCAACAGAACGGGATGTCCTTTCATCACATTCTCTAAAATGTCCCAAATCACAGGCTCACGTCGGTCAACTATCTTCTTGGCACTCTTCACAGTTTTCACGATGCCACGCTCAATGAGTTTGCGAATCACGAATGGTTTATACAGTTCGGCAGCCATCAATTTAGGCAGACCGCACTCGCCCATCTTCAATTCTGGGCCAACCACAATTACCGAACGGGCCGAATAGTCTACACGTTTACCAAGAAGGTTTTGGCGGAAGCGTCCTGCTTTACCTTTAAGAGAATCAGACAAAGACTTCAAAGGACGGTTGCTCTCACTCTTCACCGCACTACTCTTGCGAGAATTATCAAACAGAGAGTCGACAGCCTCTTGCAACATACGTTTCTCATTACGTAGAATCACCTCAGGGGCTTTGATTTCCATAAGTCTCTTCAAGCGATTATTACGAATAATGACACGACGATAGAGGTCGTTCAGGTCGGAGGTGGCAAAGCGTCCACCATCCAATGGAACCAGCGGACGAAGTTCGGGTGGAATGACAGGCACTATCTTTAGAATCATCCATTCTGGACGGTTGATATCTTTGCTCTGACGGAAAGCTTCTACTACCTGTAAACGTTTCAAGGCTTCCGTTTTACGCTGCTGACTTGTGTCATTGTTAGCCCGATCGCGCAATTCGTATGAAATTGAGTCCAAATCCAAGTTAGCCAACAAATCATACACTGCCTCGGCACCCATCTTAGCGATAAACTTATTGGGATCGGTATCATCTAAGCGGTCATTGTTAGGATCTAACTGATGATCAAGAATATCTAAATATTCATCTTCTGTCAGTAAATCCATTACATGAGAGCCATTCATCTCTATTCCATCGCCATCCTTGCGACCTTCCATGACACCAGGCTTGATAACGACATACTTCTCGTAGTAGATAACGGAATCAAGTTTTTTTGTGGGCATTCCCAATAGATAACCTATCTTGTTGGGTAATGAACGGAAATACCAAATATGGGCAACAGGAACAACCAGCTCGATATGACCCGAACGCTCACGACGAACCTTCTTCTCGGTCACCTCAACTCCACATCGATCGCAGACAATCCCTTTATAGCGAATTCGTTTGTATTTACCACAAGCACACTCATAGTCCTTCGTTGGTCCAAAAATGCGCTCACAGAAAAGGCCATCACGCTCAGGCTTGTAGGTTCGATAATTGATGGTTTCGGGTTTTGTCACCTCACCATACGAATTTTCGAGAATTTCCTCAGGAGATGCCAAGCTAATGGTTATCTTGGTAAAATTATTTTTTATTTTTGTATCTTTCTTAAAAGCCATGTTCTATATCTTTATTGTGTGAATACAATGTAGGAAAAATTAATCGAGTTTCACACTCAATCCGAGTCCACGCAATTCATGCAGCAGCACGTTCAACGATTCTGGAATTCCTGGTGTTGGCATTCCATCACCCTTCACGATAGCCTCATATGCCTTGCTACGTCCTACAGTATCATCTGACTTAACTGTCAAAATCTCCTGTAATACGTGGCTGGCACCAAAGGCCTCAAGTGCCCATACCTCCATCTCACCGAAACGTTGTCCACCAAATTGTGCTTTACCACCAAGTGGCTGTTGGGTAATCAATGAATAAGGGCCTATTGAGCGTGAGTGCATTTTGTCTTCAACCATGTGACCGAGCTTCAAGAAGTAAGTAATACCTACGGTAGCTGGTTGGTCAAACTTCTCTCCTGTCTCACCATCGTAGAGGTGAGTAGAGCACAAGTGAGGTAACCCCGCTTTCTCGGTCCATTCAGACAGGTCTTCAAGTTTTGCACCATCAAAAATCGGAGTTGCAAACTTGACGCCCAACTTCAATCCGGCAGCACCAAGAATCGCTTCGAAAATCTGACCGAGGTTCATTCGAGAAGGCACGCCCAATGGGTTGAGTACCAAGTCTACTGGACGACCATCCTCTAAGAATGGCATATCCTCGGCACGTACTATCTTTGATACGATACCCTTGTTTCCATGTCGACCAGCCAATTTGTCTCCGACACTAATCTTACGTTTCTTCGCAATATAAACTTTTGCCATTTGCAACACGCCAGAAGGCAGCTCATCTCCAATCGAAATAGCAAACTTACGACGCTTCAGCTCGGCATCTAACATTTTATATTTACGGATATAGTTCATGATTAAGGCTTGAATGAGCTTATTGGTATGCTCATCATCGGTCCAATCATTCGACTGTATGCCATCATACTCTAAGTTTTTCAAAGCAGCAGCGGTGAAGCTACTTCCTTTCGTAATGATTTCAGCACCCGTATAGTCTTTAACTCCTTGTGACTTTTTGTCTTCGGTCAACGTAAGGAGTTTGTCAACCAATATATCTTTCAGGTCATTATTCTTCGCTTCGTACTCTTCATCAATTTTAGCTAAGATAACCTTGTCATGTTTCTTTGATTCCCTTGTTTTAATGGCACGGCTGAAGAGTTTCTTGTCGATAACCACACCACTCAATGAAGGATTGGCTTTCAAAGAAGAGTCTTTTACATCGCCAGCCTTATCGCCAAAGATAGCGCGTAACAGCTTTTCTTCTGGTGAAGGATCACTCTCTCCCTTAGGAGAAATCTTACCAATCAAAATATCTCCTGGCTCCACCCTTGCGCCAACACGGATGACACCATTTTCGTCCAAATCCTTGGTTGATTCTTCACTGACATTAGGAATGTCGCTGGTGAATTCCTCCATACCGCGTTTGGTTTCTCGAACATCCAGAGAATATTCATCTACGTGTACAGATGTCAGCACATCGTCACGAACTACCCGTTCAGAAATTACGATAGCATCCTCGTAGTTATATCCTTTCCATGGCATATAAGCCACCAAAAGATTTCGACCGAGAGCCAATTCGCCATTTTCCGTAGCATATCCTTCTGTTAAAATATCACCAGCCTTGACACGTTGCCCTTTATTGCAAATAGGACGAAGGTCAATGGTCATATTTTGGTTAGTGCGTCGGAACTTTGGAATGCGATATTCTTTCAATGCAGGTTCGAAACTTACAAATTCTTCGTCTTCTGTCCGATCGTAGAGAATACGTATCGTAGTAGCATCCACATATTCCACGACACCATTGCCTTCGGCTGTTATCATCGTACGTGAATCTTCACATACCTGTTTCTCTAAGCCTGTCCCAACGATAGGAGCATCGTTATGGAGCAAAGGAACAGCCTGGCGCATCATGTTACATCCCATCAATGCGCGGTGTCCATCATCATGCTCTAAGAAAGGAATTAACCCTGCGGATACGGAAGCAATCTGCTGTGGAGAGACGTCTACCAGTGCAACCTGATCGGGGTCTACCACAGGATAATCTGCATCTTGTCGACATTTCACGTAATCACGGATAAACGAACCATCTGGACGCAATGGTGCATTTCCTTGTCCAACAATCAAGTCTTCCTCTTCCTCTGCAGTCATGAAAACGATATGGTCGTTATTCATATCTACCTTGGCATTCTTCACCTTACGATAAGGGGTGACGATAAAGCCAAGATCATTAATTTTTGCGTAGATACATAGCGAGGAAATCAAACCAATGTTCGGTCCTTCAGGACTCTCAATTGGGCACAAACGACCATAGTGAGTATAGTGAACGTCACGAACTTCGAAGCCAGCTCGCTCACGAGACAAGCCACCAGGTCCCAATGCAGACAAACGACGTTTGTGTGTTACCTCTGCCAAGGGGTTCGTCTGGTCCATGAACTGTGACAAAGGATTGGTTCCAAAGAACGAATTGATAACGCTGGTTATGGTTTTGGCATTGATCAAGTCAGTAGGTGTAAAGACTTCATTATCGCGAACGTTCATACGCTCACGAATGGTTCTGCTCATACGAGCCAAGCCTACAGAGAACTGGTTGGATAGTTGTTCGCCAACGGTGCGCACACGGCGGTTTGACAAGTGGTCAATATCATCAACCGTAGCATTTGAGTTAACTAACTGAATCAAATATTTGATAATCTCGATGATATCATCTTTCGTCAGAACACGGATATCCATATCCGTTTCAAGACCTAATTTCTTATTGATACGATAGCGGCCTACTTCACCTAAATCGTAGCGTTTATCTGAAAAGAAAAGATTGTTAAAGACCTCTCTTGCACTGGCATCATCAGCAGGATCGGCATTGCGAAGCTGGCGATAGATATAATTAACAGCCTCCTTCTCTGAGTTGGAAGGATCTTTCGATAACGTATTGAAAATAATCGCAAACTTGTTAGCCAATTCAGAATCACGGTGTAATAAAATGGTGGATGCACCACTGTCTATAATGTCTGCCACATTATCTTCCGTGATTTCTGTTTCGCGCTCCATGATAACCTCATTTCGCTCAATAGATACAACTTCGCCTGTATCCTCGTCTACGAAGTCTTCATTCCAGCTTTTCAAAACGCGAGCAGCCAAACGGCGACCAATCGAAGCTTTCATGTTCTTCTTATTCACCTTCACTTCCTCGGCAAGGTCGAAAATCTGAAGAATATCCTTATCTGATTCGTAACCTATGGCACGCAATAAAGTAGTAACGGGCAATTTCTTCTTTCGATCAATGTAAGCATACATCACATTGTTAATGTCTGTAGCAAACTCAATCCAAGAGCCCTTAAATGGAATAATACGAGCAGAATAAAGGGTAGTACCATTGGCATGGACGCCTTGTCCGAAGAAGACGCCTGGCGATCGATGCAATTGAGAAACAACCACACGTTCGGCTCCGTTGATAACAAATGTACCATTGTCCGTCATGTAAGGAATAGTACCAAGGAATACGTCCTGTATAAAGGTACCAAAGTCCTCGTGATCTGGATCTGTACAATAAAGCTTCATCTTGGCCTTCAAGGGTACACTATAGGTCAACCCACGCTCTAAACACTCATCAATAGAATAACGGGGCGGATCTATAAAATAATCCAAGAACTCAAGAACGAAGTTATTTCTTGTATCGGTAATAGGGAAGTTCTCTGAGAACACCTTATAGAGACCGTCATTCTTGCGTTCCTCGGGAGGAGTTTCCAACTGTAAGAAATCCTTGAAGGACTTTAACTGCACATCGAGAAAATCCGGGTAAGGTACCGGATTATGCACGCTTGCAAAATTAATTCTGTTATCAACACTTTTTGTAGCCATAAATAAAATCAGTGGGAGGAGTCTCCCCTTTGCTCGTTAACAATTTGTTGTCTTAAGACACAAAAAGGTCAGGATTCGCCTACTGGACAAATCCTAACCGTAATCATAATAAGTGGGTTTAGGAGATGCGACTATTCACGCAGCCGCATCTCCTAAAAGAGAGAGATTTACTTCAATTCAATCTTAGCACCAGCCTCTTCGATGGCCTTCTTCAAGTTCTCAGCTTCTTCCTTAGACAAGCCTTCCTTGATGGTTGCAGGAGCACCATCAACAAGATCTTTAGCTTCCTTCAAGCCAAGACCACAAGCTTCTTTTACAGCCTTAACAACCTGAAGCTTGGTAGCTCCAACTTCGGTCAATACAACGTCAAAAGACGTCTTCTCTTCAGCTGCACCAGCTGCACCACCAGCAGCAGGACCAGCAGCTACAGCAACAGCTGCTGCAGCAGGCTCAATACCATACTCGTCCTTGAGGACTGTTGCCAACTCGTTTACTTCTTTAACTGTCAAATTTACTAATTCTTCAGCAATAGCTTTAATATCTGCCATTTTATTCTAAATTTAATTTATTTTTAATTCTTTATTTGATTTGACTTTTGGTAGATGACTCTACACATCAACAGGAAGAGTCAACGGAATAATTTATTCTGGACGTTCTCCCAATGTTTGGAGTACACCATGAATGGTATTACCACCAGATTGAAGTGCAGAAACAACATTCTTTGCGGGTGATTGCAGCAATGCAACAATCTCTGCGATAACTTCGTTCTTGCTCTTCAATGCGGCCAACTCTGCCAGCTTATCAGCACCAATATAAACGCTTTCCTCAGCATAAGCTGCCTTCAGTGCAGGAAAATCTTGCTTATCATATTCCTTCAGCAGCTTGGCAGGTACGTTTGCTGTCTGTGCAAACATCACAGCAGTGCTTCCCACTAAGCAGTCATATAAAGGTTCGAAATCAACATCAGATGCGTCAAGAGCTTTGCGAAGAAGTGTATTTTTAACTACAACCATCTTCACTTCATTCTTGAAACACTTCCGACGTAGCTGAGAGGTAGCCTCTGCATTCAACCCAGTAACATCTACTAAGTAAAAATGAGGATACTCCTTCAGTTTCTCGCCTAATTCTACAATGATAGTATCTTTTATTTCTTTCTTCATTTTACAAAACTTTTAGAGTTATTCAACTGATTTAGGATCAATCTTGATACCCTTACTCATAGTGCTTGAAATAAAGATACTCTTGAGATATGTACCTTTAGCAGCAGTTGGTTTTAACTTGATAACGGTAGAGATAAACTCTTTTGCGTTATCATAAATCTGCTCAGGAGTCATGCTGATTTTGCCGATAGAGGTATGAATAATACCAGACTTATCAACCTTAAAATCAATTTTACCTGATTTGATTTCTTTCACTGCCTTAGCAACATCCATCGTCACCGTTCCACTCTTGGGGTTAGGCATCAAGCCACGTGGTCCAAGTACACGACCTAAAGGACCAACTTTACCCATACAAGATGGCATCGTAATAATCACGTCTATATCTGTCCATCCACCTTTGATCTTTTCGATGTATTCGTCAAGACCAACGTAGTCAGCGCCAGCTTCTTTCGCAGCAGCTTCTTGGTCAGGAGTACAGAGACATAGCACACGAGTAACTTTACCAGTTCCATGAGGAAGTGTAACGACACCTCTCACCATCTGGTTCGCTTTTCGTGGGTCTACGCCTAAACGCATATCAATATCAAGAAACGCATCAAACTTGGTGGTAGTAATATCCTTCACCAATTCTGAAGCTTCTTTTAATGTGTATGCCTTCCCTGCTTCAACCTTATCAGCTACTGATTTCTGATTTTTTGTCAGTTTACTCATTTTTTAATTGAAGTTTAAATTTATTTTCCAGGGAAGTCCCCTTTTACTGTGATACCCATACTGCGAGCAGTACCTGCCACAAGTTTCATAGCGCTCTCAACTGTAAAACAGTTCAAATCAGTCATTTTATCTTCAGCGATAGTGCGTACTTGATCCCAAGTAACGCTCGCTACCTTTTGACGATTTGGCTGTGCAGAAGCGGTTTTCACCTTTGCAGCCTCCTTCAACTGAACAGCTGCAGGAGGAGTTTTGAGAACAAAGCTAAATGACTTGTCAGTATAGTAAGTGATAACAACAGGAATAATCTTCCCTGCTTTATCCTGGGTTCTGGCATTGAACTCTTTGCAAAATCCCATGATATTAATACCCTTAGAACCCAAAGCAGGTCCTACTGGTGGAGAAGGATTCGCAGCACCACCTTTAATCTGTAATTTGATTAATCCAGCTACTTCTTTTGCCATTTTTTTGTTAATATTAAAATTGAAAAATATAAAAAAGAAAGTCTAACACCGTAACAAAGTCGTTAAACCTCTTTTTGCACTTGCATAAAACTTAACTCCAATGGAGTCTTTCTACCGAATATCTTTACCATAACTTTCAGCTTATGCTTCTCGACATTCACCTCTTCGATGACGCCACTAAAGCCACTAAAAGGACCGTCGGTAACGGTGACAACCTCATCAACCTCATAAGGAACTTCTACATCGTTCTTTATTTCGGTCTCTTCGACATCACCAAGCATTCGATTGATTTCGGACTGAGGAACAGGTGACGGATTATCCAAACCACCTAAGAATCCTAAGCAATTGGGCATAAAGCGCAAGGTATGCGCAACATCGCCAACCAGGGAAGCCTCTACAAAGATATAGCCTGGGAGACTTATTTTCTCCTTTTCTACTCTTTTGCCGTTACGCAAAGTGGCATGTTTCTCCATTGGAATCAATATTTGAGAGACATGCTGTTGTAGCAACGTGTTGTGTTTCATTTCAGCCTCGATGTATTCTTTCAGCTTAGCTTCTTTTCCACTGACAGCACGCAGTACATACCAATTCATTTTTGTATCAGCCATTTCTTAACGATTTAACCTGGATAAACAATGCCCATTAGATGCTGGAAGCACCAGTCCATACAGAACACCACCAATGCAATGACAAAGGAAGCAGATAATACAACCACTGCACTGTGTGTTAGTTCTCGACTCGTTGGCCAAGTTGTTTTATGCGCAAGTTCATCATAACATGCCTTGCAATAATTTACGATCTTCTTAAACATATTATCTTTTATTTTGCACGGGTTGAAAGACTCGAACTCTCGACACCTGGTTTTGGAGACCAGTGCTCTACCAACTGAGCTAAACCCGTAAAAGAAGTTCCCGCAACCGCTATTACGGGAACTGTTATGAAAAGGGAATAGATCGTCAAACGATTCAATCCCGTATCTTCAATTACTGAACGTCGTCCAAAATCTTTGTAATCTGACCAGAACCTACGGTACGACCACCTTCACGGATAGCGAAACGAAGACCTTCATTCAAAGCAACCTTGTAAATCAGTTTAACTTCGATTTCTACGTTATCGCCAGGCATAACCATTTCTACGCCTTCTGGCAAAGTGATTTCACCCGTACAGTCCATGGTACGAAGATAGAACTGAGGACGATATTTGTTTCCGAATGGAGTGTGACGTCCACCTTCTTCTTTCTTCAATACATAGATAGAAGCCTTGAAGTGATCGTGAGGAGTAATCGCTCCTGGGTGTACAACAACCATACCACGTTTAACTTCATCCTTATCAATACCACGGAGCAACAAACCTACGTTGTCACCAGCTTCACCTTCAGAAAGGATCTTGCGGAACATCTCAACGCCTGTAACAACAGACTTCTTGTCTTCACCAAGACCGAGCAACTGGATTTCGTCACCAACCTTTACTTTACCTGTCTCAATACGACCTGTTACAACCGTACCACGACCTGTGATAGAGAACACGTCCTCAACAGGCATCAAGAATGGTTTGTCCAAATCACGCTCAGGCTCTTGAATCCATTCATCAACGGTATCCATCAGAGTCATCACGCTGTCAACCCACTTATCTACGCCGTTCAAAGCACCGAGTGCAGAACCACGTACAATAGGAGTATCCTCTTCAAAATCATACTGCTCAAGAAGTTCATGAAGCTCCATTTCTACAAGTTCCATCATCTCCTCATCGTCTACCAAGTCACACTTGTTCAAGAAAACAACCAAACGAGGAACGTTTACCTGACGAGCCAAAAGCACGTGCTCACGTGTCTGAGGCATAGGACCATCAGTTGCAGCTACTACCAAGATAGAACCGTCCATCTGTGCAGCACCAGTAACCATGTTCTTTACATAGTCAGCGTGTCCAGGGCAGTCTACGTGTGCATAGTGACGCTTCGCTGTTTCATACTCAATATGTGAAGAGTTAATGGTAATACCACGCTCTTTCTCCTCAGGAGCGTTATCAATCTGATCGAACGAACTTACACTTTCACTACCAAAGCCCTTATCGTGAAGAGTCTTAGAAATGGCAGCTGTCAAAGTAGTCTTTCCGTGGTCTACGTGACCAATTGTACCAATATTAACGTGCGGTTTGGTACGTACGAATTCTTCTTTAGCCATAGCTTTACTTTTTTTATTTATATAAATGAATTATCTTGTTATATCTGTTTTTCTACAAAGGATCTATAAAATAGAACCGAAGTAGAGCTGTAACTGAGAGTTGAACTCAGGACCTCTTCCTTACCAAGGAAGTGCTCTACCA
>QWCK01005126.1_pt2 | contig 12193 bp, 10 predicted proteins | sample 1972571 | NCBI WGS metagenome assembly QWCK01 (sample SAMN09866710, study PRJNA288562) | Human gut metagenome isolate term2_stool, whole genome shotgun sequencing... | isolation source: gut | host: Homo sapiens | place: USA: California
CGGGAGAACCGCCGCACCGGACCCCCATGAGCATACCGGAAGAGGAACAGGCCGGTGTCTTGCTCGCCTTGGCGTACCCGGATCGCCTCGCCCAGAAACGGAGCCGGGGCAGTTATCGTATGGCCAACGGGCGCGGCGGCTTTCTGGACGATACGGACTCGTTGGCCGACGAGCCCGTGCTGGCTGTTGGGGCCGTCAACGGTGGCTCCGGCAATGTGCGCATCTGGCAGGCTGCGCCGCTTTCTCAGGAAACGGTTGCGGCATTGTACCAGACTCAGTTTACCAAGAACGAAGAGGTCGTGTGGGACAGCCGGGAACAGGCTGTAGCGGCGCGGAAGCGCGTGAGCTTCGGGGCATTCATTATAGAAGAAACCCCGTTGAGAAACGGTGACGCGTCCCTTGCGGACCGGATGGCGCAAGCGGTGCTTTCGGGTATCCGGGAACTCGGGATGTCGTGTTTGCCGTGGACGGAAGAGCTGTATCAGTGGCGGCTGCGCGTCGAGTTGCTGCGGGCCGTGGATAAAGGCGGGGACTGGCCCGACGTTTCGGAAGAAGCGCTCTTAACGGGGCTAGAAGACTGGCTTGTCCCCTTTTTGCAAGGCATATCCCGGCGTTCTCAGTTCTCGAAAATCGATCTGGCGGCGGCCCTTCATGCGTTGCTCCCGTGGCGCAAGCAGCGGGAGCTTGATGCGATGGCCCCCACTCATATAGAAGTCCCTTCAGGATCCTTTATCCGTCTGCTCTACGAGGCCTCGGCGGAAGGGATAGTGCCGGTTCTTGCGGTCAAGCTCCAAGAGATGTTTGGTATGCAGGAATCCCCCGCGATAGCTGAAGGGAAGGTTCCGGTTCTTGTCCACCTCCTGTCCCCTGCGGGAAGGCCCTTGCAGATCACCCGCGATCTCAAAGGTTTTTGGAAGAATGGGTATCCAGCCGTCAGAGCGGAAATGCGGGGGCGGTATCCGAAGCACCCGTGGCCTGAAGATCCTTTTGCGGCCCTCCCCACACGGCTGACGAATCGGCGTCTTCAGAACAGATCGTAGAGGGAAAATCTTTCGGCTGGTCCCGCAGGGGGGCTGCTTTTCGAAAAGGCCCCCTCCTTTTTCGTTGCCCGGCAAGGTCGCGGGCAGTCCCCGAGACGGCTTACTTTACTTTTGCGGGTGTTGCGGTAGAATAACCGCTTTACGTCTATCTTTATTAACCGTTCCGATTTCGAGGTATTACATGCGCGCCGAACAGCATCTTGAGGCTTCTTTCAGGGCTGTACTGAAAAATATGAACCTTCCCTGGCCGGATAAGGCCGTCATCGAACCTTCCAAAGATCCCAAGCACGGCGATCTGGCTTCCAACCTGGCGTTGGTATCCGCCAAGGCCGCAGGGAAGCCGCCGCGCGAGCTGGCCGCAAAAATGGCCGAAGCCCTGCGGAATGAGGATACTTCCTTGGCCTCCGTTGAAGTGGCTGGCCCCGGCTTTCTGAACGTGACGTTCAGCCCCGAGTTCTGGCGTGAAACGATCCGGCGCATTGATGATGCCGCCGATCGCTTTGGGCAGGCCACTGTTGGGAAAGGCTGCAAGGTACAGGTGGAGTACGTTTCGGCCAACCCCACCGGCCCTCTCCATATCGGTCATGGCCGGGGCGCGGCGGTGGGCGATACCTTGGCGCGCATCCTCCGTTTTGCCGGTTATGACGTCACGACGGAATACTATATCAACGACGCTGGCCGTCAGATGCGGCTCCTTGGCCTTTCCATTTGGCTGCGTGCCAAGGAACTTGCCGGAATAGCTGTGGAATGGCCTGAAGATTACTATCGAGGGTCCTATATCATTGATATTGCGCGCGAGATGATGGACAAAGATCCAGGGCTGACCTCGCTTTCCGATGCGGAAGGGCAGGACAGGTGTTTTGCCTACGGTATGCAGACCATCCTCGACGGCATCAAGGAAGACTTGCGGGAATTCCGGGTTGAGCATCAGGTGTGGTTCTCCGAGCGTTCTCTTGTGGAGCGCGGAGCTGTTGAAGAAACCTTTGAGCGCTTGAAGAAGGCTGGCCTTTCCTTTGAAAAGGACGGAGCCCTGTGGTTCCGTACGACGGATTTTGGTGACGACAAGGATCGCGTCCTGCGCAAGTCCGATGGCTCGCTGACCTACTTCGCTTCGGACATCGCCTATCATGACGATAAGTATCGCCGTGGGTTTGATCGCGTGGTCGATGTCTGGGGCGCGGACCATCATGGGTATGTCCCCCGCATGAAAGCGGCGGTTCAGGCCGTGGGCCGGAAGGCGGAAGATCTTGACGTCGTGCTCATCCAGCTTGTGAACCTGCTGGAGAACGGCACGCAGGTGGCCATGTCCACGCGCGCCGGGCAGTTCGAAACCTTGGCCGATGTGGTCAAGGAAGTGGGCGTGGACGCCGCGAGATTCATGTTCCTGTCCCGCAAGAGCGACAGCCATCTTGATTTCGACCTCGCCCTGGTGAAACAGCGTTCCATGGACAACCCGGTTTATTATGTCCAGTACGCACATGCCCGTGTACGGTCCGTGTTGCGGAAGGCCGCCGAGGCGGGGCTGACGCTGCCTGAAAAGACGGATCTGGCGCTGCTGGTTCCCCTTTCCGAGGCGGAAGATCTGGCTCTCCTGCATTTCCTTGATCGGTTTGAAGATGTGGCCAAGGGCGCCGCACAAGCCTTGGCGCCGCATCACATCAGCTATTATTTGATGGAACTCGCTGGGATGCTGCACAGCTACTATGCCAAACATCCCGTCCTTCAGGCTGGCGATCCTGAGTTGGCCTTGGCTCGTCTCGCGTTGCTCCGTTCCGTGGGGCAGGTGGTAAAAAATGGTCTTGAACTTCTTGGCGTAAGTGCTCCTGAAAGCATGTAGGGGGATCGCCTCGCTCTCAGCCGGACCCTGTCCCGTGGGGTCCGGCCTTCCGGTTCCCTCACTTGAGACGCCATTCAGACAGCAGGATAGAACATGTCTCTGATGCCATTTTCCAGTCGCTCTTCGTCGCGCTCATCCGGGGGCGGCGATGCTGGTGGCGAAAAAAAGTTGTCTAACCGGAAATACACGATCAGTTTGAGTTTTTCCGGCCTCATTACGAGCGGGATCATTACGATCATCGCCATCGGGTGGATTTTTGCCTTCGGAGTCATCGTCGGCAGGGGGTATAATCCCGAAAAGAAAATGCCCGAGCTGGCGCGCTTGTTGCCGCCGCCTGAAGGGCAGGACGCTCCGAAAGAAGCGAAAGGGATCTTGAAGCCTGAGGAACTGACGTTCATGACGGATCTCAAGCAGACGCAGCCCGCGGCCAATGCGGCTCCCAACAAGCCCGAAGCGAAGGCGGCGCACCCAACCGCTCAGCCCGTGGCCGCTGCGACGCCCAAACCGGAAGCCGCTTCTGCGGATAAGGCCAAATACGATTTCGTCTTTCAGGCTGTGGCGTACAAGAGCAAAGACAGTGCCGACAAACTGCGCGAACGCATGGAAGGCGAAGGGTTGCGCACTCGTATGACCATTGAGAAGGACAACAAGGGACGTCCCAAATGGTTCCGCGTGCAGGTCCTCGTCCGTGGAACGGATGCGGATGCCTCGGCCGCCAAGCAGGTCCTCGTCAAAATGGGATTGAAGGATGCAACACAGGTTTCGAAAAAGCCTGTTCGGGGGCGGTGAGCGAATGGATATCTTGTCTCGTTTTTTTGCTGTTCCGGGTGCTCTCTTCCTGCGTTGGATAGATGCCCTTGGGGATACGTTTTTATTCCTGCTGGAGGGATTGCGGCAGATATTCATAGCTCCTAAGCTGTTCATCAAGGTCCTTCAGCAGTTGTATGTGATCGGCACGAAATCGTTGTTCGTCATTTGCCTGATTGCGCTGTTTACGGGAATGGTCCTTGGCTTGCAGGGATATTATGTCTTGGTGAAGTTTGGCTCGGTGGGTTTTTTGGGGGCCGCTGTTTCGTTGACGCTCATCCGGGAGCTTGGTCCCGTCCTGACGGCCATCATGGTCACGGGGCGTGCGGGCTCGTCCATGGCCGCTGAAATCGGGGTCATGCGCATCACGGATCAGATCGATGCGCTGGAAGTCATGGATATTCCCGGCATGGGGTATCTGGTCGCGCCCCGTTTTGTCGCTTCGTTGATAGCTTTTCCGCTTTTGACGGCCATTTTTGATGTGGTCGGGATCATCGGGGGCTACCTGACCGGCGTACTGCTGTTGGGCGTTAATGAAGGCGCCTATTTCCACGGCATAGAGAGCAGTGTCCTGATGCCCGACGTCACGGAAGGGTTTATCAAGTCGTTTGTGTTCGCGCTGCTGATAGCGTTGATCTGCTGCTATCAAGGATATAATGCGCACAGGCGGCGTGACGGCATGGGGCCCGAAGCGGTCGCCAATGCAACGACCTCCGCGGTTGTGATTTCGTGCGTGTTCGTTCTCGTGGCCGACTATGTGGTCACTTCGGCCATGCTGCGCTAGGAGGTTCAGGTGAAGGATCAGCATTCTTCTTGGGATATACGCCTCGAACACCTCCGAGTAGGCTACGGGTCTCGCGTCGTCCTCGACGATATCAATGCGGTTTTGCCCGGAGGCAAGATCACGGTCATCCTCGGCGAGTCCGGATGCGGCAAGTCGACCTTGCTGCGGCACGTCATCGGGCTTTCGCGGCCCATGCAGGGGCATATCCTTTATGGGGGGCAAGATCTGTTCGCGCTCCCAGAACGCCAGTTCCGGCGGGTGCGGCGGCGCTTTGGCGTGCTGTTTCAGGATGGGGCCCTGCTCGGTTCGCTGACGCTCGCTGAGAATGTGGGGTTGCCGCTGCATGAGCACACCCGTTTGCCCAAAGCGACTATCCGTTCTACCGTCCTGCGTATTCTGGATTTGGTGGGGCTTGCCGAGTTTGCCGATTATTATCCTAATGAATTGTCCGGCGGGATGAAGAAGCGCGGCGGATTGGCCCGCGCCATTGTCACGGAGCCGCCGTTGCTTTTTTGCGACGAGCCGACCTCCGGGCTCGATCCGATCAACTCGGCCCAAATGGATCAGCTTCTGTTGGATATGCGCAAGGCATACCCGGAAATGACCCTGATCGTGGTCAGCCATGATCTGGCGAGCGTGGCCCGCATTGCGGAACACGTGCTGGTCTTGCGTGACGGGCGCGTCGTTTTTTCGGGTTCGTATGAGGCGCTGAAGGCTTCTACGGATGAATATCTTCGGCGCTTCATGGACAGGAAGGCTGAAGAAAAAGCCAGTCGTGTCGCAACCACCGCGACGGATCCGGACGTTCGGGCCGCGCTGGATGCGTGGCTCGAAGGGTAAACGTTCTCATCAAGGACAAGGAAGGAACCCCCATGTCGTTTTCCAAAGAAGCCGCTGTTGGTTTTTTTGTCATGCTCGGACTGGTCTGTGTCGCTTACCTGACGGTAAAGCTTGGGCGCATGGAAGTTTTTCATTCCGAGGGATACGTTTTGACGGCCTCGTTCAATTCCGTGTCCGGCCTGCGCCCCGGTGCGGAGGTCGAGATCGCCGGCGTCCGCGTCGGGCGGGTCAAGTCCATCCGGCTGGATGACAAACAGCCCCGTGCTGTTGTAGAATTGCAGCTAGGGGATAATGTGCATCTTACGGATGACGTGATCGCCTCGGTCAAAACCAGCGGGCTTATTGGCGATAAGTACATCAGTCTGGAGCCCGGCGGTTCTGGGGAACCGTTGAAGAACGGCGACGAAATTACGGACACCGAATCGGCGGTGGATATTGAAAGCCTCATCAGCAAGTATGTGTTTGGGAAGGTGTGATTATGATGCGTACAATCAGACATATGGTTTTGGCGTTGTGCAGTGTGTTTATCCTTTGCGGTACCGTCCATGCCGCGGAATCTCCGCTCGCGGTTTTGCAGACGCAGATCGATCAGATTTTGAATGTGCTGAAGGAACCCAATTATAAAGATCCGATTAAGCGGGTTCCTCTCCGTGCTCAAATCGAGAAATATGTTCATGAAATTTTTGATTTCAGTGAATTCTCCGCGCGCACGGTGGGCAGAAATTGGCCGAGTTTTTCCGATGCCCAGAAAGAACGGTTCGACAAGGCCTTTGCGAATCTCCTGCTCATAACCTACCTTGACAAAATTCAGGGATACAACGGGGAAAAGATCGAATATTCCGGTGAAGTCCTCTCGACAAAGGGTGATCGCGCCGAGATCCAGACCATCGTCACCCTGTCCGACGGCAAGCCCGTTCCGGTGGCGTACCGGATGATGTTGAAGAACGGAAAGTGGGTCGTGTATGACGTGCTGATCGAGAATGTCAGCCTGATCAAGAACTACCGTTCGCAGTTCCAGGATGTCTTGACGCGAGGGACTCCTGAACAGCTGATCGAAAGGGTTGAAGCCCGCGCCAGAGAGCTTCAGGCCCAATCCACCGTCAATTAACGGACTATTTCATGACTGCTGAGCAACGTTTTTTCCCAATCTGGAAGATGTGTCTGTGTGCCGCCGTTGTGTTGTCCCTGATGGGATGCGCGGCAAAGCATGGCGATAAGGCCGTTAACTCTCCTGATGTGCAGGCGGTTGAAACGTCGTCGGTTGGAGCGGCTAGCGTGGCGGATTCCGATTCTGCCTTCGAGGATTACGACGATGAAGAATCTGAGGCCATTGCCGACCCCTTGGAAGGGTGGAACCGGTTCTGGTTCGGCTTCAATGACGTCCTCCTGTTGAAGGTCGTTAAGCCCGTCTACACGGGGTATACCTATATTACCCCGTCGCCTGTGCGGACCGGGCTCAGCAATGCTTTTCACAATATCCAGATGCCTATCCGTTTTCTGAACTGCGTGTTGCAGGGACGTTTCGGGGAAGCCTGGATTGAAGTCGGGCGTTTCGTTGTGAACACGACTGCCGGTTTTGGCGGTGTTTTCGATGTCGCCAAGCAGAGTAAGCCGCTCATCCCCGTGGATAATCGAGATGCTGATTTTGGCCAGACGCTCGGCGTATGGGGATTTGGCGAGGGGATTTATCTTGTATGGCCTGTCGTCGGGCCGAGTACGGTACGTGACACGGTAGGCCTTGCCGGAGACTGGACGACGTCCGCATTCTTCTGGATTTCGGAACCCATCGGTCCCCTTGAGTTTGAACCCGCGCTGGCGGCAAGCCTTGGCCTCCGCTTCAACGATATGGGGACGGTAATCAGCACATATGAATCGCTGAAAAAGAGTGCTGTGGAACCTTATATCGCGGCACGGGATGCCTACGTCAAATACCGCCGTGCCGGAATCATGGGTAACCGATTCCAATGGTAATGTGTCATTGAACAGTAAAAAAGCCCTCCTAGGAGGGCTTTTTTACTGCGATGGGAAAACCTGCAAGGCTACGTGAACTTTTCAAGAAATTCAGCTTTCGAAAAGTAAGACATCAACAGGCGTTCCTGCCTCAAGGCCTTCTATCCGTGCGGAAATGCGTACCAGCCCTTCCGAATCCAGCAACGTCCGAAGGAGCCCCGACAGCCCGGGGACCGGGACGGCGCGCGGAAGGCCGTTCGCCTGATGTTCCAACCTCACGCGGATATAGTCTTCGCGTCCTTGGCGGGAAGCGATGTTGCGCGACAGTATGGCCTGGCGCGAAGGCCAGAATGTCTGATCAAAAGCGTGTCCGTATCGGAAATTCCCCTGCCCAAAAAACTGTGCCATGAGGGAATGCCCGGCAAGGTGGCGGAGAAAGGGAACCCCCAGAACGTGCATGACGACCTGCGCGGAGGCTACCTGTCCTGGAAGCCCCCAGACGAGTGTCTGGCCGCAGCGGGCCAATATCAACGGTTTGCCCGGACTGAGCGCAACGCCGTGGCAAAGGATTTCCGTGTCGCCCAAGGATTGCAGGGCTTCCAGGGTCAGATCCCGGACGCCTATGGAGCTTCCTCCGGACAGGAAGACGACATCCGCCGAAAGGCCGTTTTCTCCTGCCAGGGCCGCTTTGAGGGAAGCCGTCAGCGGTCCGAGCCGATCCGGCGCGATGCCGAATGTGGAGACATCGGCAACCGGACGGAGCATGGCTGAAAGGGCGAGTGTGTTGACGTCGCGGATCTGGCCGGGACGTGGGGTTTGCTCAGGGGATACAAGTTCGTCGCCCGTGGAAAGGATGGAAACCCTCGGACGCCTGATAACGGGAACCTCGGTGATGCCAAGAGCCGCTAAGAGCCCGATTTCTTGTGCGCGGAGTTTTGTTCCCCGCTCAAGGAGGGGGGTACCTTCTTGAGCATCATCCCCTTTTTGCATGACATATTCGCCTGGAGCGACGGAACGGCGCATTTCAATGACGCCAGCGCCGAACGGCTTGGTATGCTCGACCATAATGACGGCATCCGCTCCTTCGGGAAGGTAGCCACCCGTCACGATAGCAGCACACTGTCCGGATTGGAGCGTGAAGTTGGGCGGCCGGTCGATGGCGATTTCCCCGACGCAGTCAAGCCACACAGGATTAGCCTCCGAAGCCCCGAAGAGATCGGAAGCTTGCACGGCATAGCCATCCATTCCCGAGCGGTTGGCTGGCGGCAAGGTTTCCGTGGCCATAATCGTTTCAGCCAGTATGGGGCCGCCGGAAAGCTTGTCCAGCCCTTTGCTTTCTTGGGGAAGGGGAGAAACGGCGAGTAGCCGGGAAATGACTTCCTCGACAGGAAGGACGTGGAGAAAATCCTTTTGCATCCGTGTAGCTCCAGAACAAGGTGAGAGGGGAGGCTCGAAAAAACGGTCCTTTGTTGAGTGGCTTTTTTCGTTTTATCCCATGCAAGGGAAGACGACAATACTGACCCCGCAAACAGTTATGACCGAAAAGGGGAGGGCACGGTGGATTCGGACAACTGAGAGGGGAAAAACCGCAGCCGGCATGTAAGGTGAGCTCCAACGATGATTCCTCTTGCCTGCGGGGGAAGAGACGCTTATTTAACACCTATGAATACAACCGAAACTCCACTTTTCAAGCTGCGGACCGAATACGTCCCCACAGGCGATCAGCCTGCGGCCATCGAGCAGCTCGCTTCCAACATCGAAGCGGGCGTCAGGGATCAGGTCCTGCTTGGTGTTACCGGATCGGGGAAGACCTTCACCGTGGCCAACGTCATCGCTCAGGTCAACCGGCCCGCGCTGGTGCTTGCCCCGAACAAGACCCTGGCAGCACAGCTTTACAATGAATTCCGCGCGTTGTTTCCGGAAAACGCCGTTGAATATTTCGTCAGCTACTACGACTATTATCAGCCGGAAGCCTATGTTCCCGCGTCCGATACGTATATTGAAAAGGACTCGGCCATCAATGACGATATCGACAAGCTTAGGCACGCAGCTACCCATGCCCTGTTGACACGCCGGGATGTTATCATTGTCGCGTCCGTGTCCTGTATCTACGGCCTTGGCTCTCCGGAATACTATGCCCGTTTGATCATTCCGGTCGAGGTCGGTCAACGTGTCAGCATGGACGCAATCATCACCAAGCTTGTGGATGTTCAGTACCAACGCAATGATATGGATTTTCACCGGGGAACGTTTCGGGTTCGGGGCGACGTGCTGGAAGTGATTCCGGCGTATGAGCACGAACGTGCCTTGCGTCTGGAATTTTTCGGAGACGAGATTGAAGCCGTCCGGGAGATCGACCCGCTGACAGGTGAAATCTTGGGGAATATCGGAAAAACCGTCATCTACCCGGCAAGCCATTACGTATCGGACAGGGATAACCTGGAGCGGGCCATGTCCGACGTCCGGGACGAGCTTGGTGAGCGGCTGCGCCTGTTCCAGTCCCAGAACAAGCTGGTTGAGGCGCAGCGCCTGGAGCAGCGCACGCAGCTTGATTTGGAAATGATGCAGGAATTGGGCTACTGCACCGGCATCGAGAACTATTCCCGGCATCTGGATGGCCGCAAGGAGGGAGATCCCCCTGCCACCTTGCTCGACTATTTTCCGGATGACTTTGTGCTGTTCGCCGACGAGTCCCATATCAGTATTCCGCAGGTCGGCGGCATGTTCAAGGGAGACCGTTCCCGGAAAACGACGCTGGTGGATTTCGGCTTCCGGCTGCCGTCCGCTTTGGATAACAGGCCGTTGGAATTTCATGAATTTTTGGAACGCCTGAACCAGGTAGTCTATGTTTCGGCAACGCCGGGCAAATGGGAACTGGAGCGTTCGCAGGGGATCGTGGCGGAACAGATCATCCGCCCGACAGGCTTGCTTGACCCCGAAGTCGAGGTCCGCCCCGTAAAGGGGCAGATCGACGATCTGCTTGGGGAATGCCGGGCCCGTGTGGAAAAGCATGAGCGCGTGCTGGTCACGACGCTGACCAAGCGCATGGCCGAGGACTTGACCGAATATCTGAATTCGATGGGCGTCGCGGCCCGCTATCTGCATTCGGACATCGACACGATGGAACGCATGGCCATCATCAAAGCCCTGCGGGCGGGTGAGTTCGATGTGCTGGTGGGTATCAATCTGCTGCGCGAAGGTCTGGATATTCCCGAAGTTTCCCTTGTCACTATCCTGGATGCGGATAAGGAAGGTTTTTTGCGGTCCACCGGATCGCTTATCCAGACGTTCGGACGGGCGGCACGTAATGCCGGCGGAAAGGTTTTGCTGTATGCGGACACGGTGACGGCGTCCATGCGTGCGGCTATGGGCGAAACGGCCCGTCGGCGCGCGAAGCAGCAGGACTGGAACGAAACGCACGGCATTACGCCGACGACCATCAGTAAGCCGCTTGCCACTCCTTTTGACTCCCTGTACACCTCCTCAGGAGAAGGAAAGGGAAAGCGGGGGCGGGGGAAACAGTCCAAACAACCTGCGGAAGCCTCTGCATCCGTGGACATCACGGCCCAGAATGTGGCCCGGTATTTGAAGCAGTTTGAGCGCGAGATGCGCGATGCCGCCCGGGATCTGGAATTCGAGAAGGCGGCTGCCTTGCGGGATCGCATCAAGCAGCTTCGGGAACAGTTTTTGATTGCTTAGCCTCGGCAGCGGGGCAACGAAGGATGACGCCATGAATCAAGGGACGCTGCAATCCCTTTTGGTCGAGGATGCCGATAAAAAACGTTTGGAAGAGCTTCGTGCGTTTGTGATTTACCATAACCATCGGTATCATACGCTGGATGCGCCGGAAATCACCGACGACGAATACAATGCCGCCTTTCAGGAGCTTCTGAGGCTGGAAGAGCGGCATCCCGAATGGCGATCGCCCGATTCTCCGACGAACAGGATCGGCGGACAGGTGTTGTCGTCGTTGGAAACCAAGGCCCATACGCGGCGGATGTACAGCCTGGACAACGTGTTCGATGCGGAGGAGTGGCAGGGCTTTCTCAAGCGCCTGGACAACGCCCAGGCAGGGCTTGAGCATGCTTTTTGGTGTGATCCGAAAATGGACGGCCTCGCCCTTGAGCTTGTGTATGAGAACGGGCGGTTTGTCGAAGCACTGACGCGCGGAGACGGCGAAGTCGGCGAACTCGTGACGGAGGCCATGCAGACGGTGCGCAACCTGCCCAAAGTGCTGCACGGCGATGCCCCTGAGCGTCTTGAAGTGCGGGGGGAAGTCATTTTCCGCAGAAGGGATTTCGCCTTGCTCAATGAGCGGCTGCGGAAGGAAAATCTCAAGACATTTGCCAATCCGCGCAATGCTGCGGCCGGCTCCATACGCCAGCTGGATACCTCGGTTACAGCGTCCCGTCCGTTGCGGTTTTTGGCGTATGGGTTTGGGGATGTCCGGTTCGGTGGGGTGCAGCCGTGGAGTACGTATGAGGAGGTCATGGGACGGCTCCGTGACTTTGGGTTCGAGACGCCGCCCGGAGGCCACCTCTGCCTGGGTTCCGAAGAAGTGGAAGCCTATTATGCCTCGCTGAGTGAAAAACGGGAGTCGCTGGCGTACGAGATCGACGGCGTGGTCATGAAGCTCAATGACCTTGAGGCACAAGAGGCGCTGGGCTATACGGCGCGGGCTCCGCGGTTCGCCGTTGCGTGGAAGTTTCCGGCGCAGCAGGCGACGACCCTGTTGCTGGATATTACCGTTCAAGTGGGGAGGACGGGGGTCCTGACCCCGGTGGCCGAATTGGAGCCGGTGAACGTCGGCGGTGTGCTTGTCAGCCGGGCAACCCTCCACAATGAGGATGAAATCCGCAATCGGGACGTCAGAATCGGCGATCGTGTGGTGGTCCAGCGCGCCGGGGATGTCATCCCCGAAGTGGTGCGGGCCGT
>QWCK01005137.1_pt1 | contig 12175 bp, 9 predicted proteins | sample 1972571 | NCBI WGS metagenome assembly QWCK01 (sample SAMN09866710, study PRJNA288562) | Human gut metagenome isolate term2_stool, whole genome shotgun sequencing... | isolation source: gut | host: Homo sapiens | place: USA: California
GACCGCTCCGGCCCCACACGCATCACCGCCAGCGGACTTGCCGAGCCGAAAGGGGTGAAGCTGGCCGCCTTCGTCGCGTTCGGAGTCGCCGGGCTGCTCGGCATCATCCTGTCCGTGCTGGCCGGGGCGTGGTGGCTGATCCTGGTCGGCGCGGCCTGCATCGCGGCCGCCTGGTTCTACACCGGCGGCAAAAACCCCTACGGCTACATCGGACTTGGCGAGGTCAGCGTCTTCATCTTCTTCGGCCTCGTCGCCGTGATGGGCACCGAGTTCGTCCAGACCGGGTTCCTGTCCTGGGAGGGCCTGCTGGTCGCGGTGGCGGTGGGCGCGATCTCCGCATCCGTGAACCTAGTCAACAACATCCGTGACATCCCCACCGACGCCGCCTCCGGCAAGCAGACGATCGCGGTCCGCCTCGGCGACAGCCGCGCCCGCGCCCTGTTCACGGTCCTGACCTGCGTCCCGTTCGCAGTCAGCGTGCTGTTGGCCCTGGTGTACGCGCCCGCCCTGGTCGGACTGGTGGCGCTCCCCCTGGCGATCGCCGCCGTCATGAAGGTTCGCAGCGGCGCGACCGGAAAGGCCCTCATCCCGGTGCTCGGGCTCAACGGCAAGGCCATGCTGGCCTGGGCCGTGCTCACAGCTGTTGCGCTGGCGTTCGGCGGGATGGTCGTGCCGTACGCGTAGGGCTGGTTGTATTGGATTTCCGCACCAAATTCCCTCACGCAGTTTGCGTGACCTGGGCTTTTCCAAACCGCCGCGCGAGAATCCTGGAATTTGGTGCTCTCTCCACAGAGTGAGTGCCAAAGGACGCAACCCCTTTTCACGACCTGGTCTTTTGCCCCCTTCCCCGCCAAAAATTGCGCCCTTTGGCACTCCCCATTCACGCAAGACACCAGATTCGCCCGCCCGGTTTACGCGACCTGGGGAAACGCTCCGACACCGCTCCGAAAAACAGGAATGTGGTGCACGTGCTACGCTCGGAACTCATAATTGTATACGGAATCTCATACATTTTGTTTATACGTTTGAAGGCGTCCCCATGAAGCGTCGCATCACAGCTGCAGCTCTGGCTGGCGACACCACACTTTCCCTCGCCGTCGTCCCCGCTGCCGAGGCAGCAGAAAACCAAGACATCCTCGACACGCTGGATAAGTTTGATGGCAAGGTGCAGGAGGCCAAAAAGAAGGTCCGAACGGAAGTCGAGCGCGCCAAGCTCCAGAAGATCCTGCGAGAAAAGGGTACCGGCGCCGCACCAGACACCCAGACCACCAGGGATTGGGTGGACGGTTCCGTGGAGAACGGTTCCTCCGCCGAGGAGGCCTACCGGGCAACGCAGGCCGGCTGGATCCTGACCTGGATCGCCGTTGCCGCAGCGGGCCTGGGCGCCATCGGCTACGGCGCGAAGGTCGCCGGTGTGCTGCCTCCACAGGTTGCGCAGGCGCTGCCGTTCTAGGCAACCAATACTCTCCCCACGGGGTGTCGCTGGGGCATAATATTGCCCATGTCGACATTCACTGATGCCATCGAAGAACTCCGCAAGCTGCCGTCGAAGTCAGAGCAGGGTCTGGCGTTTGAAAAGTTGATGGTCAACTATTTCAAGACAGACCCGACGCTGTCCAGTGAATACTCTGAGGTGTACCGCTGGGTGGACTGGCCGTTCAACGGCGGCAAAGCGGACGTGGGGATTGACCTCGTCGCGAAGCGGGTGGATGACGGCGAGTGGACGGCAATTCAGTGCAAGTTTTACCTGCCCACGACGCATATCCAGAAGGGGCAGCTGGATTCGTTTTTTGAGGCATCGGGGCGCTCGTTCCACACTGACCGCGGGGTGGAGCAGTTTGCGAACCGCCTGATCATTTCGACGACGGACCGCTGGTCGTCGAATGCTGAGGCGATGCTGGAGAACCAGTTGATCGCCACGAATCGGATCGGTACGTCGGCGATTGCGGAGTCCCCGATTAACTGGGATATCGCCTACCCAGGCAGTGAGATGTCGGTGAACCTCACCTTGCGGGAGACGTTTGAGCCGCGGCCGCATCAGGCAACGGCGATTGAAAAGTCGCTGGAGGGGTTCAAGGCGCACGATCGCGGCAAGCTGATTATGGCCTGCGGTACGGGGAAGACGTTTACGGCGCTGCGCTTGGCTGAGCGTTTTGCGGAGGAGCACTATGGCAAGGCGCGAGTGCTGTTTTTGGTGCCGTCGATTAGTTTGCTGTCGCAGTCGTTGAAGGAGTGGACTGCGCAGGCACGGATGGATCTTCGCAGCTACGCGGTGTGTTCCGACAGCAAGGTGGGGAAGAAAGCGGAGGATATCGCCTCGTACGACCTTGAGGTGCCCGTGTCGACGAATGGCGAGGATATTGCAGAGCGGTTGTCGAAGCGCAAGCGCGCGGCTGGGTTGAGCGTCGTGTTTTCGACGTACCAGTCGCTGCCCGCGATCCACGACGCGCAAGAAGCTGGCCTCGAGGAGTTCGATCTTGTCATTTGCGACGAGGCCCACCGCACCACTGGCGCAACGTTGGCTGGGGAGGACCCGTCGAACTTCTCCCGCATCCATGACAATGACTACATCAAGGCGAACAAGCGCCTGTATATGACCGCCACCCCACGCCTTTTCGACGAAACCGTGAAAGGCAAAGCCATCGAGCATTCGGCGGAGCTCTACTCCATGGATGACGAGGCCGTGTACGGTCCTGAGTTTCACCGGTTGGGGTTCGGAGAGGCCGTCGATAAGGGGTTGTTGACGGACTACAAGGTGCTCATCATGACTGTCGACGAGTCGCTGGGTGCTGATGCGATGGGCAAGTTCAATGCTGCTGGTGGCAAGGATATTAACTTAACGACGGGCTCCGCGATGATCGGCGTCTGGAATGCGTTGGCGAAGCGTTCGGGCAGCTTGCAAGGCGAAAAGGGCGGCTTTGATGAGGGCGCGGAGCCGATGCACCGCACGGTGGCGTTCGCGAAGGATATTAAAACGTCGAAGGCGATTACGGAGGCGTTCCCACTAATGGTGAAGTCGCACCGCGAGTTGTTGCAGGAAAAGGCGGTGATGAACGACATCCAGACGCTGAATATTGATCTTGATGTGCAGGCGCAGCACGTCGACGGCGCGATGAATGCCTTGGAGCGCAACACGAAGCTAACGTGGCTTGAGTCGGATATGCCGACGAATGAATGTCGCGTGCTCACGAACGCTCGGTGCTTGTCCGAGGGTGTCGACGTCCCCGCCCTCGACTCGGTGGTGTTCTTCAACCCGCGTAATTCGATGGTGGACGTGGTGCAATCCGTGGGCCGCGTGATGCGGAAGTCCGAGGGGAAGGACTATGGGTACATCATCTTGCCGGTGGCGGTGGCGCCGGACGCGTCGCCGTCAGAGGCACTGAACGACAACCAGCGGTTCAAGGTCGTATGGCAGATCCTCAACGCGCTGCGCGCGCACGACGACCGCTTCAACGCGAAGGTGAACTCAATTGCGCTCAACGAGAACCTGCAGGATGATTTGCCGATTTCCGTCCAGCCAGTCGTTGATCCTGCGCAGGAGGCGAAGAAGAAACTTGCGGAGACCGAGCGGACCGAGGCCCACGAATCCGACCAGGTCACAGCCCAGCAGATCGCGCTGTTCTCGCTTGAGCAGTGGCAGGAAGCTATCTACACCAAGCTGGTGGATAAGGTGGGCACCCGCACCTACTGGGAGGATTGGGCCGACGACGTCGCGGACATCTCCAAGGCACAGGTGACCCGTATCCGGGCGCTACTTGACCAGGCGGATGCGAAACTACGCGGTGAGTTCGACACGTTCGTGGAGGGCCTGCGCGGCAACCTCAACGACTCGATTTCTGAGGACGAAGCGATCAGCATGCTTTCGCAGCACCTGATCACCGCCCCGGTATTTGACGCGCTGTTCAGCGATCACGATTTCGCAGCCCATAATCCGGTCTCCCAGGTCATGCAGCGCATGGTTGATGCCCTCGACGATAGTGACCTGGATGCCGAGACTGATTCGCTGGAGAAGTTCTACGCCTCGGTGCGTGTGCGTGCTTCTGAGGTCACGAGCGCTTCTGGTAAGCAGCAGGTGATTAAGGAGCTTTACGAGCGTTTCTTCCAGAAGGCGTTCAAGCGTGACGCCGACAAGCTGGGCATTGTGTATACCCCGGTGGAGATCGTGGACTTTATCCTGCGTGCCGCCGACGATGTGTCGAAGCAGCATTTCGGCCGGGGCTTGACGGACGAGAGCGTGCATATCCTGGATCCGTTTACGGGCACGGGCACGTTTATGGTTCGACTGTTGCAGTCCGGGTTGATCGACCCGAAGGACCTGGCGCGTAAGTACGCCAACGAGTTGCACGCGACCGAGATCATGTTGCTGGCATATTATGTGGCGTCCGCGAACATCGAAATGACGTTTAATGCGTTGCAGGCCGAGGCCGCCAAACGCTGCGAAAGCGCACCCCCCCCCGTTATGTTTCCTTCGAAAGCATCGCGCTTGCAGATACGTTCCAGATCCACGAGGATGGCGACATCCTCGACCTCACGGTATTCAGGAACAACAACGAACGCATTGTTCGCCAGAAGGAAGCCCCGATCAATGTCATCGTGGGCAACCCGCCGTACTCGGTCGGGCAGACGAGCGCGAACGATAACAACGCGAATCTGAAGTACCCGACACTAGACGCGCGTATTGCAGAAACGTACGCGGCGAAGTCAACGGCGACGAATAAGAACTCGCTATACGACTCATACCTGCGCGCATTTCGATGGGCCACCGACCGGATCGGGGATCAGGGTGTTGTGGCGTTTATCGCAAATGGCGGCTGGATAGATGGCAACACCAGCGACGGTGTCCGCCTGTCGATGGCTGAGGATTTTACGGACCTCTATGTTTTCAACCTGCGTGGCAACTCCCGCATGGCTGGTGAACAAGCCAAACGCGAGGGTGGCAATGTTTTTGATATTCGGGTTGGCGTTGCGGTGCTCATCGGTGTGAAGGATCCCTCCAAGACCGGCTTCCACTTGCACTATGCACAAACGGCTGATTATCAAAACCGCGATGAGAAACTGGCGTTTGCTGAAAACGCGACGGTGGGTCAGATTCAGTGGCGTTCAATTACCCCGAATCAGCACGGTGATTGGTTGAACCAGCGCAACGACGAGTTCGCGACCTGGCCGGTCATCGGCGAGAAGAAGAGCGACGAAACAACATTCTTCACAACGTATTCCTCAGGGCTAAAGACAGGTCGCGACTCGTGGGCTTATTCGTCTTCTACCCCACAACTCGTAGAGAACATCGGCACGCATGTTGCGAACTACGACCAGGCGCAAGTTGTGTTGCGAAGCGAGGGGTTCGAGGAAAACAAGCGGGGCGTTGATGCGTTGTTTGCACAGCACCCGGAGCTCATCGACAGTACGCAAGGATCATGGAACCGTAGTCTGAAACAGGAGCTCGCCCGCGGAACCCAAATCGCGGTTGATACTGACCGTGTGTACACCTCGTTGTACCGCCCGTTTTTCAAACAGCGTAATTACTTTGCGAAAGAGCTTAACGACATGGTGTACCAGTTGCCGTCGATGTTCCCGACGCAGCACCACCACAACATTGGGTTCATGCTTACGAGCCCAGCCTCCCATTATCCTTTTGCTTTGATCGCTACTGAATTTGTTCCGAATCTGCATGCCTTGGATACTGGCCAGTTCTTCTCCCGCTTCACCTGGGAGCCCGTGGACGCTGAGGATGGTGGGTTGTTTGGCGAGGGGGCGTCGATAAGTGAGGGTGAGTCCTCGATGTATGGGCAGGTCGGTGAGGTTGTTGCGGGGTATGTGCGCAAGGACAACATCACTGATGAGATCAAGGCGCTCTACCGCGACGCGCTGGGCGCGGATGTCACTGGTGACGACATCTTCCACTTCGTCTACGGCAAGCTGCACGACCCGAACTATCGGGATGCGTACGCGGCGGATCTGAAGAAGATGCTGCCGCACATAGAGACGCCGGGAACGCGCGAGGAGTTCGACAAGTTCGCGCGCGCCGGCAAGGAACTGATGGACCTGCACGTCGGCTACGAGGATGTGGAGCCGTACCCGCTGGATATCGCGGTGAAGGGCGATGAGTCCGATCCGGAGACCTGGCGTGTGCTGAAGATGAAGTGGGCGCGCAAGAAGGACCCGGAGACGGGCAAGAACGTCAACGACGTGACCAAGTTGATCTACAACAAGCGCGTCACCATTACGGGTATTCCTGCTGAGGCTGACGAGTACGTGCTGGGGTCGCGTTCTGCGTTGGCGTGGTTGATTGATCGCTACCAGGTGAAGAAGGACAAGGCGTCTGGGATCGTGAACGACCCGAATGATTGGTCCGATGAGGTGGGTAACCCGCGCTACATCGTGGATCTGATCGGTAAGGTCACGCGGGTTGCGGTGGAAACTGTGCGGATCGTGGAGGGGCTGCGAGAATAACGCCGTTTGCTTCATCGACAGTTGAGGCTCGAGAGCGTGGCTTCATCACGGATGATCGAAAAGCGGTGCGGTGGCCCCTCAGTCGTCAGGTTGACCTTGAACACCTCACCGAAGATCCGGGCCATAGCGGACGTGTCATCCACCTCGACCTCAACTCATCAACCGCACCCTCAAGTCTGCATGCGTCTTTAGCGTCTTTAGACGCTTTCCTGGCGTCATCACCAATCTTCAAACCGAAAGAGGAGTCAGCCATGAGAGGCGTATTCCCCACTTGAGCCATGTAGCTTTTAGGCTACACTTGGGCGTGTGGAGATCATTTCCAGCAGCTTGTTTGACGCCTGGTTAGGTGAGCTAAAAGACAAACATGCTCAGCGACGCATTTTGTATGCAATAGCCCGATGCGAAACACACGGAAGAATGATTGGAGACATCAAACCCGTTGGCGAGAAGGTTAGCGAGATGAGATTTCATTTCGGGCCCGGCTATCGGGTGTACTACACCCGACTAGGCGCAATAACGGTTTTCCTGCTGGCCGGAGGAGATAAATCCAGCCAGGATAAAGATATTCGAACCGCTCAAAAGCTCGCACAACAGGTAAGGGAGGAACAGTCGTGAAGGAAGTAACATTTTCAGCGTTCGATGCAAGCAAATATCTCGATAGCCAAGAAGCAGTGAACGATTACCTGGCTATCGCACTCGAAGACGGCGATACGAAAACCGTACAGGTGGTTTTGCGTGACATTGCAAGGGCACACGGCATGAGCCAGCTCGCTAAAGAGACTCAGCTCAACCGTGAATCCCTCTACAAGTCACTATCAAAAGACGGTAACCCGTCCTTTGCGGCTATCACGAAAATCATGAAAGCCCTGGGACTCAAAATAACTCTCGCTACACAAAATGCCTAGATACCTACTGGAATCACATCACCAATAAACCAAACGTGCCTCTGCTCAGCCCGTCCGGCCTCTATCCGCCGATCAGTGGTGGATCGCGGATTTCACGTATGTGCACACCAGCTGCGGTTTCAGCTACGTGGCTTCTGTCACCGACGTATTCACCCGTGAGATCCTGGCGTATGTCGTGGACACCCGAGCCACGAAATCTTTGGCCATCCGTGCGCTGCGACAGGCACTGGCACTACGCCAGCGCCAGGACCCGTACTTTGAGTCGGCCGGTGCCCCATCACTCGGGCGGGCTCACAGTACACTCCCACACATCTCCGCCGTCTGCTTGCCGTCCATCAGATAGACGGGTCCATCGGCACTGTCGGCGACGCCTACGACAACGGTCTGATGGAGTCAACGATCGGGCTGTACAAGTCTGAACTCATTGATTTCGAGGCAGAGACGTGGACGAACTGGGGGGGGGAGGTGGAACGCGCCACAGCCGGATGGGTCCACTGGTACAATCACGAGCGGTTGCATTCCTCGCTCGGGCATATCCCGCCGATCAAGCACTACACCAACTACCAACGAGAAAACCACGCAGGCCTTCACGCCGCGTAACACGCCACTCTCAAAAAGTCAGGCCGATTCACAACACCAGCAGAAGGATGCTCTTTGACGAGTTTGAACGCGGCGTACTAGGCGAACTTCCTACAACACCGTGGCAGCATACCGAATGGAAACGTGCGAACATCGCCCCCAACTTCCACATCACCGTCAACACTGCACGCTACTTAAGTGCCCTACCAGCTCGTCGGCCGGACTGTCGATGTGCGTATCACTGGCAATGAAGTAACCGTTTTTGATGCCGGGCAGCGTGTTGCAACCCACCGGCTTGCCCAAGCCCGGGGGATCTATGTCACCGATGTGGATCATATTCCTGCCAACATGGCTGATACCACAGGATTGTGGACCAGTGAGTACTTCTACCGTGAAGCAGCCAAGATCGGGCCAGCAACCCGGAGCGTCATCGAAGAACTCATCAGCGCAAAGGCAATCCCTGCCCAGGCGTATCAGTCGTGTCGAAACGTACTGAATATGGGCAAACACGCCAACAAGGTGATCTTGGAACAAGCCTGTGCACGCCTGATCGCACCTGATGGCACAAGGCGGGCCGTGTCGTATACCGCGGTAAAAAACATGATGGCCGCGGTACGCAAAGACCAATCCACCCGTCCGACAGGCCATGACCTGCCAGCCACAACCAGCATCAGCATCAGCACGCTTTCTTGATGAATCGATCCTGCCTGTCTTCACCGATCTACGTATGACGGCTTTTGGCCGAACCGTGATTGATATTGCAGCAGATCCCATCTTCGACTCGTGGAGCTTTTCTGACAAGGTGCTCTACGCGCTCGATAAAGAAGTTGCGGCCAAGCGTGAACGACGAGTCAACAAATTACTCAAAGCATCCCGATCGCCAAATCTCGATGCGTGTATCGAAGACATCACCTACGCACCCGGCCGCAACCTCAACAAAGAGCAAATCACCAGACTCGCTCACTGCTAATGGTGTCAAAAAGCGCAAAGCATTGTCATCCTCGGCAAATCATCCGTCGGCAAAACATACCTGGCCCAAGCATTGCTGACCGCTGCGTGCAGAAACGACTACTCTGCTCGTTTCTTCCGCACAGACACCCTGGCCAACCAGCTCATGGTGCTACGCCATGATGACACAGCACGCATGGAGTTTCTTCAAGATCTCCACCTGGCAGACGTACTCGTACTTGATGACTTCTTAACAACGCCGATTGATGCTGCGACAGCACACCAGCTGCTCAACATTCTTGTTGAGCGTGAACACCGGGGTTCAACGATTGTCACCTCCCAGTGCACGCCCGATGAGTGGTACAAGTCCATCCCGGATGCTGTCATCGCCGGGTCGATCCTGAATCGGCTTGTCGTTGGCGCTGAGATCATCACACTCGAAGGACCAAACATGCGCCTCGAAGCCAATACGCAGTAGCGGCTCATAGTCAACGCCCGGGCGTTACTGGATACTCACCCGGGCGTTACTAAATCCGTGGTCCTAACAGCTATCGCGTCCCCATTCGTGGCCATGTCTCAGTCGTTTAGCAAGCAGGCGAATACGCTCTGGTACGAGATTTTCGATGTCGTCAAAGACAACTCGCTGGTGGACTACTCGGGGCCGACTCCTGCGGATAACGTGATGGAACGGCTACTTCAGGCACGCTCATAGTTATTGGCGTAGTGCGGGTGCGGTGTGGGCGTAGATGACGACCACTGCAATCAAGGCGATACAGACGGCGAAGGGTGCCAGCGGGTTCCACCCGTAAAGGGCGGTCGAAGCCAGCGGGGCAATCGCGTACGCCAACCCATTATTAGCGTTGATGATGCCAGCCACTGCGCCTTGCTCATCTGCACTCATCTTCAAGGTTGGGCCAGTGTTGTACCCGGGCATCGCCAGTCCCATACCTACCCCCAGCACGATACACCCGACAACCAGTAAAGCGTGCGAGGAGGTAGGCCAAATGAGCACAGTTGCAACTAGTGTAATGGCCAGACCAGTACGTAAAAGCTTCGCTGCTCCCCACCCTGTCTTTGGAGCAATCACCGCTTGGGCAATGATCATGGTCACGCCCATGATGGTCAGGTAAATCGCGGAAATACCTGCGGTCGCAGTTGCCGACAGGGCGAAGCGGTCTTGGACAGTGAATCCAAAAATCGTAGCAACAGAAGAAAACACAAGAAACATCACCAGACCAGTTGCTAGCCAGGGAGCTACACGCGGATCAGTGAAGCGAATCCGTTGAGGCTTTGCAAAAAGTTGCCCTCGGCTTTGAGGTGCGAAACTCACCAAGAGAACAACCAGACCAATCACCATCACAACGGGCATGACCACCAAGGGCAAGAGCAGGCCACCAGCAGCGGCTAACACACCTCCAGTAACACCTCCAACAATGGAGGCCATCCCTTGAGCCGCTCCAATCATGCCCAGTGCTTTTACCCGCCCGTTCTCGCTGGCAGCATGCGTGACCAGGTGGGCTTGCGCGGTCGGGGCGATCGCTGAAATCCCTCCACCATAGAGCAAACCACGAGTGATCACAACACCAAAAACTAGTCCGACACCGCCAACTACCTGGTTCATCCCCAGGTAGGAGACAATACCGAAGGCGCTCAAAGCGATGATCGCGATCACAAGCCCGGCAGCGAGTACACGTTTAGCGCCGACACGTTGGGAAGCTCGCCCCCAATAAGCACTCAAGCTCGCTAGTACAATCGCTGCCAAAGAGATAGTGGCGCCAATATGCCATTCCCGCAATCCCATCTGTCGTGACAGTGGCGCGATGATCGGATTGAGAATCATTTGCCCCATAAAGGCGAGAAAAACGATTCCCACTACCAGGTTTGCTTGCGCTCCTGGATCAATAGAGCTCTGTGTCGGCTTATTACTACGAGGGTCGGGCATCACTACACTCCATTACTAGAACACTGTTTCACTTAGGGATATTGTAGAATGGTGTTCTAGTAAGGGTCAAGGAATAAGTTAGGGTCACCTTATGAACACTGCGCTAACGGGGCGAAGGGCTGGGCTATCACGCGAGCTGATTGTCAAACAAACTGTACAGTTAAGCGCGATCAGTGGCGTTGAGGGATGGTCAGTACGGGACATTGCCCGTGAACTGGGCGTGGTTCCCTCAGTGATTTATCATTATTTTCCAAACAAGGAAGCCATTTGTGATGCTGTTGTAGACCGGGTATGTGTCGGGATTGAAGTTCCCGACCCGGACCTTGAATGGAAAGCCTGGTTTCGAGCTATGGCTCACAATCTACGCCCCGCATTGTTAGCATATCCGGGGATTACCGACAGGTTCGCGCGGGGCAAGTTCACCGAACAGTTTTTGCCGATGATCGATGGAGCCTGGGCCAAACTACAAGAAGCTGGGTTTGGTGACAATTCGCCTGTGGCCTACACAATTATCGCGAACTCGATCATCCACACGATCGGAGCGAGAAACCTGCGCGCATCCAATCAAATCCAGCCTCGCCACAACCTGCACGAAATGCTTGTCAGGCTTGAGCCTATGATGGCTCAATCTGTTGGACTGACCAGTATTGTCAACTCTTACCTGGAGCCTCTCTCACACCCTGATGAAGAAGAAGCGATGTCCGAGGAATACTACGACCTCGTCATCGATGTGATTCTAGACGGCATCGAACACACCCTGCTGCCTTAACTCTGACCCACTTCTCAATCATCGTCTTAGTGAGCGCCCGCACAGCTGTGTACTTCAACACAGCGGATGTAGCCCAGTTGATAAGCCGGGTCAGTTCACGTTCACCCCCGCGTTCTCATGGTCACGGAGACGGTTAAGTAGTTCTTCCTGATACGGATTATTGATGGTGTGCCCTTCATCCAGGTATGGGTAAAGGGGGCCAAGGCACACACCCTGACCCCTTCGCTGTCTGCTACGGGCTAGCGTCTACTCGGTAGCACCCGCCGTGGTCGGCTCCACCACATCCTGTTCAGCCGTCGCCAGCGCCTCCGGGCGGATCACGGAACCGCCGTACACCTGGAGGCCCGTAATCGCACGGGTGAAACGGAACGGCAGCATGGACGATTCCTCCACCTCCGTGATCTGGTAGCCGAACGGGGTAGCCATCGGGTGGCCCGCAATGACCACCTCACGGCCCGGCACCGTCGGCGCGGAAATGATGCGGAACCCGAGCAGGCGACCAATCTCACCGTTCAAGAGATTGCTGTTGTTCACTGCCTTGTCCAGGCGCTCGTCGTACAGCAACGCCGATTCCATCTCCGG
>QWCK01005138.1_pt1 | contig 12174 bp, 9 predicted proteins | sample 1972571 | NCBI WGS metagenome assembly QWCK01 (sample SAMN09866710, study PRJNA288562) | Human gut metagenome isolate term2_stool, whole genome shotgun sequencing... | isolation source: gut | host: Homo sapiens | place: USA: California
ATACTGGGCATCACTTGGAGATGGTATCTTCGTAAACGATGCATTCGGTACAGCTCACCGTGCACACGCATCTAACGTTGGTATCTCAGCAAACGTTGAAAAAGCAGTTGCTGGTTTCCTTCTTGAAAACGAAATTGCTTACATCCAAGAAGCAGTTGAAGCTCCAGAACGCCCATTCGTAGCCATCCTTGGTGGTTCAAAAGTATCAGACAAGATCGGTGTTATCGAAAACTTGCTTGAAAAAGCTGATAAAGTCCTTATCGGTGGTGGGATGACTTACACATTCTACAAAGCGCAAGGTATCGAAATCGGTAACTCACTTGTAGAAGAAGACAAATTGGATGTTGCGAAAGCTCTTCTTGAAAAAGCAAACGGTAAATTGATCTTGCCAGTTGACTCAAAAGAAGCAAACGCATTTGCGGACTACACTGAAGTGAAAGACACTGAAGGTGAAGCAGTAGACCCTGGATTCCTTGGTTTGGATATCGGTCCAAAATCTATCGCTAAATTCGATCAAGAATTGACTGGTGCGAAGACAGTTGTATGGAACGGACCAATGGGTGTATTTGAAAACCCTGACTTCCAAGCTGGTACAATCGGTGTCATGGACGCTATCGTGAAACAACCAGGTGTGAAATCAATCATCGGTGGTGGTGACTCAGCTGCCGCAGCTATCAACCTTGGTCGCGCAGACAAGTTCTCATGGATCTCTACTGGTGGTGGAGCATCAATGGAACTCCTCGAAGGTAAGGTTCTTCCAGGACTTGCAGCCTTGACTGAAAAATAAATAGTTTATCTGAAAGAAGATGGTTTGACCATCTTCTTTTTAATTTCATTTATAAATATGTTAGATTTATCGATAAATAAAGGGGGGAGAGTAAATATTTGCATCCCACATCATAAAATGCTACTATGAATGGTAGATGATTAATTTAGATAAGAAAGGGATTAAAATGAAAAATAAAAAAGAAGTCTATGGATTTCGTAAAAGCAAGGTTGCAAAAACTTTGTGTGGTGCTGTTTTAGGAACTGCTTTGATTGCTTTTGCAGATCAGGCAGTTTTTGCTGATGAAGTCACAGAGACGAAGAGCACAAGTACAGTTGAGGTAGCTACTACAGGAAATCCAGCCACAAATCTACCTGAGGCTCAGGGAGACTTGAGCCAAGCTGCCAAAGAAAGCCAAGCTAAGGCTGGTTCTAAAGACTCAGCTTTGCCAGTAGAAGTATCATCAGCTGATCTAGATAAAGCAGTTGCTGATGCAAAATCTGCAGGAGTTAAGGTAGTTCAAGATGAAACAAAAGACAAAGGAATAGCTACAACTGCTACAGAAAATGCTCAAAAACAAGATGAGATTAAAAGCGACTATGCTAAACAGGCTGAAGAAATAAAGAAGACAACTGAAGCATATAAAAAAGAAGTCGTAGCTCATCAAGCTGAAACAGATAAAATCAATGCTGAAAACAAAGCAGCGGATGACAAGTATCAAAAAGATCTAAAAAGTCATCAAGAAGAAACCGAAAAAATCAATACTGCCAATGCAACAGCAAAAGCAGAATATGAGGCTAAGTTAGCACAATATCAAAAAGATTTAGCAACTGTCAAAAAAGCAAATGAAGATAGTCAACAGGATTATCAAAATAAACTTTCAGCTTACCAGACAGAGTTGGCTCGAGTACAGAAAGTTAATGCGGAAGCTAAAGAGGCTTATGATAAAGCAGTAAAAGAAAATACAGCAAAGAATGCAGCGCTTCAAGCTGAAAATGAAGCGATTAAACGACGTAATGAAACTGCAAAAGCAACTTATGAAGCAGCGATGAAGCAGTATGAAGCAGACCTCGCATCTATTAAGAAAGCCAAGGAAGATAATGATGCTGATTATCAAGCTAAATTAGCAGCTTATCAGACAGAATTGGCTCGAGTTCAAAAGGAAAATGCGGAAGCTAAAGAGGCTTATGATAAAGCAGTAAAAGAAAACACAGCTAAAAACACAGCGATTCAAGCTGAAAATGAAGCAATTGGGCAACGTAACGCCACTGCAAAAGCGACTTATGACGCAGCGATGAAGAAATACGAAGCAGATTTGGCGGCAGTTAAGCAAGCGAATGCTACCAATGAAACAGACTACCAAGCTAAGCTGGCCAGATATCAGACGGAACTAGCTCGCGTTCAAAAAGCTAATGCCGATGCAAAAGCGACCTATGAGAAGGCTGTTGAAGACAACAAGGCAAAAAATGCGGCAATTCAAGCTAAGAATGAAGAAATTAAGCAACAAAATGCTAAAGCCAAAGCAAACTATGAAGCTAAAGTTGCAAAATATGAAGCAGATCTTGCCAAGTATAAGAAAGATGTAGATGAGTATCCAGCTAAGCTTAAGGCTTATCAAGATGAGCAGGCTAAGCTTAAGGCTGCTATGGCTTTGGCAGAATCAAAGAAGAATGAAGATGGAAACTTGAGTCGCCCAAGTGCACAAAGTTTGATTTTCAAATCAGAGCCTAATGCTGAACTTTCACTAACCACAACTGGCGAATTTGTTAGCTATACTGGCATGGAAGCGGCCGTGAAGAATACTGCAGAATTTGCCAATAAACTCTTCCAGTTGGACAACTTTAAAGTAACAGACATTCAAAAAGTTAACTACCAGACAAACAAGCAGGAAAGCTTTGGTACAGTTGGTAAGTATGCTGATTACAATTCAAATGTAACAAGTGGTAAGGGACCAACTGAATGGTCTTCAGTCCTCCTGAAACGAGGACAGTCTGTAACAGCAACTTATACAAATCTTCAGGGAACTTACTATCAAGGGAAAAAGGTTTCTAAAATCGTCTATACTTATACTATTGATCCTAGTTCCAAGTTCCACAATGATAAGGCTTGGCTGGGAATTTTTAAAGACCCAACGATGGGGGTCTTCGCTTCGGCCTATACTGGTAATACAGAAGATGCTACATCTCTCTTCGTTAAGACAGAGTTTCAATTCTATGATGAGAATGGTCAAATTATTAATTTTGACAAGGCCTTGATGTCTGTAGCGTCTCTTAACCGCGAAGCAAACTCAATCGAAATGGCTAAAGATTATACTGGGACTTTCATCAAAATTTCGGGTTCTTCAATTGGTGAAAAGAACAACCAAATTTATGCGACTGAGTCTGAAAACTTCAAAAAAGGAGTTGGTGGTTCCCGCTTCACCATGTATAAGAATAGTCAACCAGATTCTGGTTGGGATGCTGCAGATGCACCAAACTCTTGGTATGGTGCGGGAGCAGTGGAAATCTCAGGTCCTTCAAATAGTATGACTATCGGGACAATTTCGTCTTCAGAAGTGTTGGGACAGCCTGCAGCGAATGATCCACGTAAAGCGGAGAAGTTGGCTCCCAAAAAGCCAAATATTTGGTTTGCGATTAACGGAAATGTTCGAGCAACTAATTTGCCAACGATCACATTAGAGAACCCAACTCCGCCAGTAAAACCAACTGCACCACAAGCTCCTGCTTATGAAGTGGAAAAACCACTGGAACCAGCTCCAGTAGTACCAAACTACGAAAATGATCCAACTCCACCGGTAAAAACTCCAGATCAACCAGAACCATCAAAACCGGAAGAGCCAAAATATGAGGCAGAGAAACCATTGGAACCAGCTCCAGTAGCGCCAAACTACGAGAATGATCCAACACCACCAGTAAAAACTCCAGATCAACCGGAGCCATCCAAACCAGAAGAGCCAAAATATGAGACAGAGAAACCATTGGAACCAGCTCCAGTAGCGCCAAGCTACGAAAATGATCCAACACCACCGGTGAAAACTCCAGATCAACCAGAGCCATCCAAACCAGAAGAGCCAAATTATGATCCAGTGCCAACTCCGCCAGTAGCACCAACTCCTAAGCAGTTGCCAACACCACCAGCGGTGCCAACAGTTCACTTCCATTACAATCGTCTTTTTGCACAACCTCAGATTAATAAAGAAATTAAAAATGAGGATGGAGTAGATATCGATCGTACTCTCGTTGCTAAGCAGTCTGTAGTGAAGTTTGAGTTGAAAACAGAAGCGTTGACAGCTGGTCGTCCAAAAACAACTTCATTTGTATTGGTAGATCCACTTCCAACTGGCTATCAGTTTGATTTGGAAGCAACCAAGGCTGCAAGCAAAGGTTTTGAAACAAGTTATGACAAAGCTAGTCACACTGTAACCTTTAAGGCTACCGAGGAGACCTTGGCTGCTTTCAATGCAGATTTGACAAAATCCTTTGATACTATATATCCAACTGTTGTTGGCCGTGTCTTGAATGATGGGGCGACTTATACAAATAACTTTACATTGACAGTCAACGATGCCTACGGTGTTAAGTCAAACATTGTTCGTGTAACGACTCCAGGTAAACCAAATGATCCTGACAATCCAAATAACAACTACATCAAGCCTTTGAAAGTTAACAAGAACAAGCAAGGTGTGAATATTGATGGCAAAGAAGTTCTAGCTGGTTCAACGAACTACTATGAACTCACATGGGATTTGGACCAATACAAGGGAGATAAATCTTCTAAAGAAGCGATTCAAAATGGTTTCTACTATGTGGATGATTATCCAGAAGAAGCCTTAACCCTTCATCCAGAATTGGTTAAGATTCGTGATCTAGAGGGCAACCTTGTATCAGGTATCAGTGTTCAACAATATGATAGTTTAGAAGCTGCGCCTAAGAAGGTTCAAGAGCTGTTGAAGAAAGCAAACATTACTGTTAAAGGTGCTTTCCAACTCTTCTCAGCTGATAATCCAGCTGAATTCTACAAGAACTATGTAGCAGCAGGAAAATCATTGCTCATCACAGATCCGATGACAGTTAAACCTGAATTTGGTCAAACGGGTGGTAAGTATGAAAACAAAGCCTACCAAATTGATTTTGGAAATGGCTATGCTACAGAAGTAGTTGTCAACAATGTACCGAAAATCACACCTAAAAAAGATGTGACAATCAGTATGGATCCAAGCAGTGACAATATTGATGGTCAAACCATTCCGTTGAACCAGTACTTCAATTATCGTTTAATTGGTGGTTTGATTCCACAAAATCATTCTGAGGACTTGAATGACTATAGTTTTGTAGATGATTATGACCAAAAAGGTGATCAATACACTGGAAATTATAAAGTTCTTGCCAAGGTTGATATCCGATTGAAAGACGGTCGTGTTATCAAGGCAGGGACAGACTTAACCGCTGAAACACAGGTTGAACATGATCAAGATAAGGGAATGATTACCATTCGCTTCAAGGAAGAATTTCTTCAAGAGATTCAGTTGGATTCTCCATTCCAGGCTGAGACTTATATTCAAATGAAACGAATTGCTGTCGGAACTTTTGAAAATACCTATGTAAATACTGTGAATAAAGTTGCTTACGCCTCAAACACAGTTCGCACGACAACGCCAGAACCTAAGAAACCAGAGGAGCCAACAACTCCTAATCCAAATCCAAAAGGAAACCCTACTCTACCTCACACAGGTACAAATGATTCAAGCTACATGCCATATCTTGGTCTAGCAGCTTTAGTGGGCGTTTTAGGACTTGGTCAGTTGAAACGAAAAGAAGACGAAAGCAACTAATTTCTGAAAGTTAAATAGAAAAGAGGAACTCTGTTTCCTCTTTTTTATAGCCTAAATTAAAAACGCTTCCTATTGATTTTCACTCATAAAATCAACTAATTTATGTTAAAATGGTAGTAGAAAGTTGAGATTATGAGTTATTTTAAAAAATATAAATTTGATAAGTCACAGTTCAAACTTGGTATGCGGACTTTCAAAACGGGGATTGCCGTTTTTCTAGTTCTTTCGATTTTTGGCTTTTTTGGCTGGAAAGGTCTTCAAATCGGTGCTCTGACAGCGGTTTTTAGTCTGAGGGAGAGTTTTGATAAGAGCGTCCATTTTGGAACTTCACGTATTCTAGGAAATAGTATCGGTGGCTTCTACGCCCTTATCTTTTTTCTCTTAAATACCCTATTTCATGAAGCCTTTTGGGTGACCTTGGTGGTTGTTCCAATCTGCACTATGTTAACCATTATGACAAATGTGGCCATGAATAATAAATCGGGGGTTATTAGTGGTGTAGCAGCTATATTAATCATTACCCTATCAATACCGAGCGGTGAAACAATTTTGTACGTGTTTGAGCGCGTATCGGAAACTTTTATGGGAGTTTTTGTCGCAATTCTCGTAAATTATGATATTGATCGTATTCATCTCTTTTTAGAGAAAAAAGAAAAATAATGTTACATTTTATGACATTATTAATTGACGTTTGTCTTTTTTTAGACTATAATAGACAGAAAGAAGGAAATTGTAAATGAAGGAAAAAGAATTTCGCCGAAATATGGCTGTTTTTCCTATCGGCAGTGTTATGAAGTTGACCGATCTCTCGGCGCGTCAGATTCGTTATTACGAAGATCAAGAGTTGATTAAACCTGATCGAAACGAAGGAAACCGTCGCATGTATTCGTTGAATGATATGGATCGTCTACTTGAAATCAAAGATTATATCTCTGAAGGCTACAATATCGCTGCCATTAAGAAAAAATATGCTGAACGTGAGGCGAAGTCCAAGAAAGTGGTGAGTCAGACGGAGGTGCGTCGCGCACTTCATAATGAACTCCTCCAGCAGGGACGCTTTGCTTCAGCACATTCACCTTTTGGTCGCGGTTAGGCAATCGCAAGTAGTCATATATTAAGGAGAAAAACCATGCCAATCACAGCTGCAGATATTCGTCGTGAAGTCAAGGAAAAAAATGTTACCTTTATTCGTCTCATGTTCTCAGATATTTTGGGAACGATGAAAAACGTCGAAATTCCTGCTACAGATGAACAGTTAGATAAAGTCTTGGCAAACAAGGCTATGTTTGATGGATCTTCTATTGAAGGTTTTGTACGTATCAATGAGTCAGATATGTACTTGTACCCAGACTTGGATACATGGACAGTCTTCCCTTGGGGAGATGAAAACGGAAGTGTTGCAGGTTTGATCTGTGATGTCTATACAACAGAAGGTAAACCATTTGCAGGTGACCCTCGTGGCAATTTGAAACGTGCTCTTCGCCATATGGAAGAAGTCGGATTCAAATCCTTCAACCTTGGACCAGAGCCAGAATTCTTCCTATTTAAACTGGATGAAAATGGGGATCCGACTCTTGAGGTAAATGACAAGGGTGGCTACTTTGATTTGGCACCTACAGACCTTGCGGACAATACACGTCGTGAAATCGTTAATGTCTTGACCAAAATGGGATTTGAAGTAGAAGCAAGTCACCATGAGGTTGCGGTTGGACAACACGAAATTGACTTCAAGTATGATGAAGTCCTCCGTGCTTGTGACAAGATTCAAATCTTTAAACTTGTTGTTAAAACGATTGCTCGTAAACATGGTTTGTATGCAACCTTTATGGCGAAACCAAAATTTGGTATCGCTGGGTCAGGTATGCACTGTAATATGTCCTTGTTTGATGAGAATGGAAATAACGCCTTCTTTGATCCAAATGATCCAAAAGGAATGCAGTTGTCTGAAACGGCCTACCATTTCCTTGGTGGTTTGATCAAGCATGCCTATAACTATACTGCTATCATGAACCCAACAGTTAACTCATACAAACGTTTGGTTCCAGGTTATGAAGCGCCTGTTTACATTGCTTGGGCTGGTCGTAACCGTTCACCACTTGTACGCGTGCCTGCTTCACGTGGTATGGGAACTCGTCTTGAGTTGCGTTCAGTGGACCCAATGGCAAACCCATACATCGCTATGGCGGTTCTTTTGGAAGTTGGTTTGCATGGTATTGAAAACAAAATCGAAGCACCAGCTCCGATCGAAGAAAATATCTACATCATGACAGCAGAAGAGCGTAAAGAAGCTGGTATTACAGACCTTCCATCAACCCTTCACAACGCTTTGAAGGCTTTGACTGAGGATGAAGTGGTTAAGGCTGCCCTAGGAGATCACATCTACACGAGCTTCCTTGAAGCTAAACGTATCGAGTGGGCTAGCTATGCGACCTTCGTTTCACAATGGGAAGTTGATAATTATTTAGATCTTTACTAATATAGAAGAAAGATTGCCTGAGGGTGGTCTTTTTTTCTTGCTTTTTATATCGAGGTGTGATATATTTTATATAATGAGATGCGATATATCGAACTGAATAGGAGGTGGCTATACATGGAATTGACGGATAAGATTCGTCGAGTTTATCTTCCGATGACGGAAACAGGTTTTTATATCTTGTTCTGTCTGCAGAAGGAGAATCATGGATATGGTATTACACAAAAGGTCAAGGAGATGACAGATTCGCAAATCGTGATTAGTCCTGGGACTATGTATGGTACCTTGTCAAAAATGGAAAAGGATGGTTTGATTTCCTTTGTTCGCGAAGAGGAAAAACGTAAAATCTATCAGATCACAGACTTGGGACGAAAAGTTTTGGAGATTGAACTGAAACGTATTGAACGGCTCTACAGAAATAGTCGGGAGGAAGTATGATGGAAAAGAAAATTGTTTACCGAATTTTTACAATTGCGGATTATGAGAGGGAGGCTCTATACTTTAGAGAAATGCATGCTAAGGGATGGAAACTTAGAAAAGTAAACTACTCTATCTTATTGTTTGCAGTTAAGTATACCTTTGAAAAGTGTCACTCTGAGCAAGTGTCTTATCAGTTGGATTTTTACCCAATGGAAAAATCAGAGAGATCCTCCTATTTACAACTATTTAAAGACTGTGGCTGGGAGCATATTACAGACTTTAATAGTTTTTCCTATTTTAGAAAAGCATATTCTGAAATTGAATCGGATGCAGAATTTGAAATCTATAATGACGCTGCTGGGAAGTTAGCTATGGTTAATCGCATTTTAAGACTGCGATTAGTACCTGTTTTACTTTTGCTAGCCATACATATACCATTCTTACTTAAATTGCTCAATAGGAGTAATGCGTATGGTCTATGGAGTTTTCTTGCGGTCGGGCTAGATGTTTTCTTGTCTTTAATCCTTTTGTTAATAGTTGCCTATATTAGCTGGAAGTTATGGCATAAAAAGAAGGAATTATCAGATTTATGATAGGGTAGGTATGTTCAAAATTGGAGGGGAAGTCATGATCAATAAAAAGCAATTTCGGATTTTCACTATTGTTGATTTGGATAAGGAAGAAGATTATTTACATGAGATGCACTTGAAAGGTTGGAGATATAGAACGAGTCGTTTTGGTTTTTTCTATTTTGAGCAATGTCAACCGGACGATGTCATCTACCGTATCTATGATTCTAGATTTCTTAAAAAGTATAAGCGTGAACTGCAAGATTTTAGAAATAGCGGTTGGGAATTGATAGAAACAGGTTTTTGTTCAATTCTTCGTAAATCGGCTTCTGATATACTTTCAGAGGATCAAGTCTATATGAGTAATGACTTCAGGTGGGAAGTTATGCGGTCTAGACTTCGTTCCTGTATAGCCACTTTTTCAGGTGCTCTTGTTGTTTGCATGAGTTTGTATCGAGAAAACTTGTCTCAGTCTTTCTTTATTATTTTCGTTTTATACTCTTGCTTGATTTCTTATCTAATCTATGGTTTTTTCAGACTTAAAAGGAAATACCAAGTAGATGAAAAATAAGTTTCTAGGTCTTCAGACTGATTTTTAGCACTCTTGGCAAAAGAGTGCTAATTTTTTAAGTTTTTGTCTTGACATTCTCTTCTAAGGGTGTATAATAGAATCATGAGTTAGCACTTGATTACATAGAGTGCTAATCGATCGGACAGAGAGGAATGATGAGATGGTTACAGAGCGTCAGCAGGATATTTTAAATCTGATTATTGACATCTTTACCAAAACGCACGAACCTGTCGGATCCAAAGCCTTGCAAGAGTCTATTAACTCTAGCAGTGCTACCATTCGTAATGATATGGCGGCTCTAGAAAAACAAGGATTGCTTGAAAAAGCGCATACTTCCAGCGGTCGGATGCCAAGTGTCGCGGGATTTCAGTACTATGTGAAACACTCACTTGATTTTGATCGACTGGCCGAAAATGAGGTTTATGAGATTGTCAAAGCCTTTGATCAGGAATTCTTCAAACTGGAAGATATTCTACAAGAGGCTGCTAATGTCTTGGCAAACTTAAGTGGCTGCACAGTTGTAGCGCTAGATGTTGAGCCGAGCAGGCAACGTTTGACAGCCTTTGATATCGTTATTTTAGGACAACATACAGCCTTGGTAGTATTTACCCTAGACGAGTCGCGAACGGTTACCAGTCAGTTTCTGATTCCAAGGAACTTCTTGCAGGAGGATTTGCTGAAACTGAAGAGCATCATTCGGGAGCGTTTCCTCGGACACACTGTTCTAGATATTCACTACAAGATTCGGACGGAGATTCCGCAGATTATCCAGCGTTACTTTACGACAACGGACAATGTCATGGATCTCTTTGAACACATTTTTAAAGAAATGTTCAATGAAAACATTGCGGTATCGGGCAAGGTCAATCTCTTGAATTTTGCCAATCTAGCAGCCTATCAGTTCTTTGACCAACCACAGAAAGTGGCTCTGGAGATTCGTGAGGGTCTGCATGAAGATCAGATGCAAAATGTTCGTGTTGCGGACAGTCAGGAATCCTGTCTAGCTGACTTGGCGGTGATTAGCAGTAAATTCCTCATTCCTTATCGAGGTTTTGGAATTCTAGCGATTATCGGTCCGGTCAATCTGGATTACCAGCAATTGGTCAACCAAGTCAATGTAGTCAACCGCGTATTGACCATGAAGTTGACAGATTTTTATCGCTACCTCAGCAGTAATCATTACGAAGTACATTAAGATTGAAATCATTAAAGGAGGCGAAAATGGCCCAAGATAAAAAAAACGAAGAAATGAAAGAAGAGGAAGTTGTTGAAACAGTAGAAGAAACAACTCCTGAGAAGTCTGAGTTGGACTTGGCAAATGAACGTGCGGATGAGTTCGAAAACAAATACCTTCGCGCTCATGCAGAAATGCAAAATATTCAGCGCCGTGCCAATGAAGAACGTCAAAACTTGCAACGTTATCGTAGTCAGGACTTGGCAAAAGCAATCTTACCATCGCTTGACAACTTAGAACGTGCACTAGCAGTTGAAGGATTGACAGACGATGTCAAAAAAGGATTGGAGATGGTGCAAGAGAGCTTGATTCACGCTTTGAAAGAAGAAGGAATCGAAGAAATCGCAGCTGACGGCGAATTTGATCATAACTATCATATGGCCATCCAAACTCTCCCAGCAGACGATGAACACCCAGCAGATACCATCGCCCAAGTCTTCCAAAAAGGCTACAAACTTCATGATCGCATCCTACGCCCCGCCATGGTAGTTGTCTACAACTAGGAAATTCTGACGGTTGCAACATACATAATAGAAAACTTGTCCGAAACGACAATAAACTATGAAAGAAAGATAAAAAAGTAGTTCAGCTTTGCAATAGTGAGCGAAGCGAACAAAAGACGATACTCTTCGCCGTGGCGCTATTTGCGCAAACTTTGAGACCTTAGGCTCAAAGTTTGGTCAAAGAGATTGACGAGTCAAGCTCTGACGGCGCCGCCACCTAAGAAGAGTATCAAAAAGAAAGAATATAAAATTTAAGGAGAAAAACACATGTCTAAAATTATCGGTATTGACTTAGGTACAACAAATTCAGCAGTTGCAGTTCTTGAAGGAACTGAAAGCAAAATCATCGCAAACCCAGAAGGAAACCGTACAACTCCATCTGTAGTATCATTCAAAAACGGTGAAATCATTGTTGGTGATGCTGCAAAACGTCAAGCAGTCACAAACCCAGATACAGTTATCTCTATCAAATCTAAGATGGGAACTTCTGAAAAAGTTTCTGCAAATGGTAAAGAGTACACTCCACAAGAAATCTCAGCTATGATCCTTCAATACTTGAAAGGTTATGCGGAAGATTACCTTGGTGAAAAAGTAACCAAAGCTGTTATCACAGTTCCTGCTTACTTCAACGATGCACAACGTCAAGCTACAAAAGACGCTGGTAAAATCGCTGGTCTTGAAGTAGAACGTATTGTCAACGAACCAACTGCAGCAGCTCTTGCTTATGGTTTGGACAAGACTGACAAAGAAGAAAAAATCTTGGTATTTGACCTTGGTGGTGGTACATTCGACGTATCTATCCTTGAA
>QWCK01005140.1_pt1 | contig 12170 bp, 10 predicted proteins | sample 1972571 | NCBI WGS metagenome assembly QWCK01 (sample SAMN09866710, study PRJNA288562) | Human gut metagenome isolate term2_stool, whole genome shotgun sequencing... | isolation source: gut | host: Homo sapiens | place: USA: California
GTCCTTTTTGTCTACCGATTGTCTTGCATAGATTGCGTCTATTCGATTGTTCATATTGTCGCTCCTTTTCTTAAAAAAGAAACGGAGCTGCTGACAGTTCTATTATACCGCCAGCAGCCCCGCAAATCAACGATGGCTTTGGAAAATCTTATGCCCCGGCTTCCTCATTCTGCCGTTTGTCGGCGTATTTGCGGAACACCTCATAAAGCTGTTGTTCCAGTTCCCGGCGTTTTGCCGCTTCCTGCTCCGGCGTGAATATGGGGGAGAGATTTTCCAGCGTGATTTCCTTTCCCTGAAAAGTCACGACCTCGGTTTCTTTCTTGTATCGGATACTGTTACTTATAAAATCACCTTTCCTTTCTGCAATGCTGCTGCCGCTTCAGTTCCGCCAGTACCTCTGGCGGGATACGGTCAACCAGTCGCCGCATATCGTCCAGTTCGCTTTTTAACTTCGCCCGTTCCATCGTGTCTTTCATCTTGCCTTTTTCGCTGGCTTTGGCTCTGGCTTCCAACTGCTGATTTTCTTCCAAAAGGTCATTGATTGTGACCTTGTATTTTTTCAGTTGCCCGGAGAAGTTCTCCATCTGCGGAAACCATTTTTTCAGCAGGGAGAGGGCTTCCTCTTTTTTCTTCCCGGCGTTTAGTGGATTGATACCGTCAAGGGCGGCTTCAATCGCCTTCGCCTGTTTGGAGAGGGAAACCGCTTGTTTGAACAGCCGGGTGGGGATATGCTTCCGGCCTGTCTTGCTGGCACTCTCCCCACGCTCCAAGTCGGGATATTTCTCCACCATACAAGCGTGAAAATCGTCCTGCCACTTTGTGAGGTTCGCCCGGTTGCCTAAAATCTCTTTGGCGCACAGGCGATTATCCTGTGTCAGCGGAACAAAGGTCAAATGCAGGTGAGGCGTTTTTTCGTCCATGTGTACCACTGCCGACACGATATTTTCCCGACCTACCCGGTCAATGAGAAAGTCTGCCGCCCGCTGGAAAAATGCCTGTATCTCCTTTGGGGACTTCTTCTTGAAAAATTCCGGGCTGGCGGTAACCAGCGTGTCAACAAACCGGGTGCTGTCTTTACGGGTGCGGCAGCCTGCCTGTTCGATACGGCTCTGAATGAAGTGGTAGTATCTGCCTTCCGGTTTAACAATGTGGAAGTTGTATTTGCTTTTTGCCGTGTCAATGTCGGGGTTGCTGGCATACTGCTCTTTCTGCCTTTCGTGATGGGCTTCCAGCGGCCCCGCCGGGTGACCTTTATGCTTCTCAAATCGCAAGATTGCGTGTTGTGGCATGGCTCTCAAACCTCCTTTCTGCGGACAGTTCGGGGGCTGTTTTGGGGGCGGGGCATATAAACATACCGCCCCGCCCGGAACAGTCCCCAAAAGTCCTTGATTTACGAGGCTTTTCCAGCCCCTATTTGTCCGTATTCCAGCGGCGTTTCCTGTCGCTGGCGTTCTTCTGCTGCCTGTGTACCAGTCTGGCGCAGGTTTCACAGTATTTCGCCCGGTTGGAGCGTGGGACGAAAGCCGCACCGCAGACGGCGCACCGCTTCACCCTGTCCCCGCAGTGGATCTCCGCTTCCAGTGCCTTGTCCAGCGGAAGCACCGCCCACCGAAACCATTTACAGCAGACGGTGTAAGAAATCATCTGGGGGCAAGTGCAGGTGTCCCCATCATCAAGGGCGATACAGTTGCCGCCCTCGCAGTTACAGCACGCCCGGCGTATCAGGCTGTTCGCCCGTTTCCTCTGCGCTGGTGTCATGCGGTAGGGTGTACCGTCCGGTTTGCGCTCCAATGGCGATAAATTTTTATGTGGATTATGTTTCATGCAGTCCCTCCGTTTTTCGCTTTTGCCGTTCTCCCCGAAAAGGCTTCCTGCCCCATTCCTGCGGCGTGTTCCGGCGTTGGTGCGCTTTATGTGTCACTTCCCCAGCTGGGGTATGCCTTTTCGGACGGTCATTCCATTTTTAAGGTGCTGTCCATCGATGAACTACCCTAAGTCTACACCTAAAAGACCGACCGCCCCGTATATCCATAAGGTCGGAAATCAGCCTGGAAAACTCTCTATTTCCACGCTCTCGGAATTGTGATAAAATTGAAATAATAGAACAACAAATCAGGATTTTGCTAAACAGGAGATTTTTTATGTATATTTGGGAAAAAGAGCAATATAAGGAAATTTGGTGCAAACTAAAAGAAACAGAAAATGATGAACGGGCAATGATGGCGCTTATCAACGGGGATTGGGGCTGGCTGATGTATTTGCGTGAAGAAGGTGATTCAGGATTTAGTTCTAGAAATCCCGATTATATAGGAACAGATGACGATGGAAAAATGATGGATTTCCTGTTGTCCAACGGACAACTTGACCATTATCCTCTATCCTATGTATTACCAGTAGAGCAGGTAATGAAAGCTCTTACCTATTTTGAAAAGCATCATGAATTGCCAGAATTTATAACCTGGCATGATGACCAATTTCTTTAATGTGCAGATATATCCCAAAGAAAAAAATTCAGATTTATCGAGCAGACAAGGAGGGAGAGCATGGAACTATCCATACAAGAACGATTGAAAGACCTGCGTGTGGAACGTGGGCTGACACTGGAACAACTTGCGGAACAGACCCACCTCTCAAAGTCTGCTTTGGGCAGCTATGAAGCGGACGAGTTTAAGGACATCAGCCACTATGCCCTTACCAAGCTGGCGAAGTTTTACGGTGTGACCGCTGATTACCTGCTGGGGTTGTCTGAAATGAAAAATCACCCAAACGCCGATCTTGCAGACCTGCGCTTGAGTGATGAAATGATTGACCTGCTGAAAAGCGGGAGGGTGGATAATGCTCTACTGTGTGAGTTAGCGGCACACCCGGATTTTCCCCGGCTGATGGCCGACCTTGAAATCTATGTGAACGGCATAGCGACAAAGCAGGTACAGGGCGCAAACGCCATTGTGGACGCTGTGAGCGCAAAAATTATGAAAAAGCATAACCCCGGCATGAGTGATACGCAGTTAAGACAGCTTATCACAGCCCATATTGACGATGACAGTTTTTGCCGTTATGTCATACAGCAGGACATAAATGAGATTGCCTTTGACCTGCGGGAAGCCCACAGGGACGATTTTTTCAGTGTTCCAGAGGACAACCCGCTGAAAGGATTTTTGCAGGCTGTTGATGAAGCCGCCAGCGAGGACGGTGACCCGGAGCAAGCGTCTTTGGCGTTTATCTGTAAGCGATTGAAATTGAATTTGAAGAAGCTGTCTGATGAAGAAAAGAAGTGGCTGAAAAAGATTGCGGAGAAGTCGGATTTGTTGAAAAATCCAAATCCGCAAAGGGGACGGAAATAAGACAGTAGCAACCCGGAATTTGAAGAAAGGAAGTAGAATAATGGATTTACTTAGATTTGAGGAATTTAGAAACGGGTGCAATCAAAATTTACCAAAGGTTATTGATGAAATATTAAGTACAGGTAAGCAAGAAGAACATTGCGCCATAGGATTGATTACCACCGATGATTTTTACGGATTCTATATCACATGGGATTTTGGTAATGATATTGATACCGAAGAATATTGTGAATGGACACCTGATGATATTAGTGCGGATACCAGTTTCCTTTATCAACCACTTGTAGACATTATTGATAATTGTGAAGACATTGATTTTTGTAACCCATCAGAAGAAAAATGGGACTTTGCTGTGAGCCTTCTTACAGTATTGCAAGAAGTGATTAAACAACTTCCTGATGAAATATTCCAAAAGAATAACTTTAAGAGAGAAGATGTTCTTTTCTTTGCAACAATGGGAGATGGCGATTATATATATGAGATGCTTGATACCTCTACCAAAATGTTTAATGAATAAGAAGCATTGAAAGCATTTGGAGTAATAATTATGAGAGATAACACAGTATATCAAGAATATTCTGCTGATAGAGAGTATCGATTTGAAGTATATCGTAATCAAAATATCTATGAAATATGGGTGCAAAAAAAAAAGAGAACTGATGAATACATGGGTTCAGAATGGTTCGACTATTATGATATATCTGATTATATGCACTATGCAGATAGTTTGGAACGGGCAGTTGAGATAGGGAAAGAGTGTTTAAGGTGTCTGATATAATCGCTTCCCGTTTGTTTAGCTGAAAAATCGGGAGTTATTCAAGGAGAAAATATTATGGATAGAATGATAGATGCAGGTGGATATGGAATATGTTTGTTTTCCGCAAATACTTTACAAGAGTTTTTGAAGCGTGAGAAAATTCGTAAAAAAAAGGTATTAAGCCTTTTACAAAAGAATGATAGTCTCTATCTGTTGACACAGAAAGAAGGTGTTTTAGTACCTTTACCGCAGATTGATGATGAGAATTATGCAATTAAATTGGCTGGTCAAGATGAGCCATTTGATGACAAATGGGAAAGAAAAATAAACTATGAAGGATTTAATCTGGAAATTAAGGACGGACTTTGGATTACCGATATCGACCAACTTGAACCTTTTGAGCAACTGGAATACCATGCCGAGAAAGCAGAGTTTTATACTACACCCCCATTTGGATTAGAACATTATCGCTCTCCACAGGAAAGATGGTATAAAACACTGAATGAGCATATAGTTTATACCGCTATCAAATATGATGTTCCTGCTGGGAAATACTTACTATCCATTCAAGGATATGTGCGAAAAAAATCATTAGAAAATCCCACTCCAAACTGTGGTTTCTTCTTTTCTCTTACAGCCGTAGACACATTTGAAGGTTTCAAAAATCCGCGCGAAGCAGATGATTATGATTTTAATATTGCAAGTATGAAATAGATAACTTCCAGTTTATCGGGGAGATGGCAAAGCCAGCCGAGCCAGTCAACGGTCAAGATGAACGGCGCATATAAAATGCGCCGCCGTTGACAGTCCCGCCTGTCTTTGCTAAAGGGTAATCAAGGCGGGAAAGCCCTAAAATGCCTTCCCGCCCATTTCAATTTTGAGAGGAAAACCCGTCTGCTTTTTTGCAAGTGTGGCTATCCGTTTGGGACACTTTGTCCCATAGTACGGCGGACGGAAGTTTTATATACGCCCTGTCCGCTGATGAAACCAAGACTGTGCTTGCGGCTCTACGCCATACAATCACAGTCTTGGTTTCCTGCCGCTTCAAATGCCCTTGCCTTCCCCGGCGGCAACCTCATTTTCGCAACAACGCCGACAGAGCGTATAACACACTACACTTTGCAAGCAAAGTCGTGTGCCAAGGGGCAAGCCCCTTTGGAAGCCCAGGACAACAAAACAGGCGGTATGCTGTCCTCTTTGGGAGCATACCGCCGTTTGTTGTCAGCAGCCCGTTTCACAGTCTGTTTTCGCCCTTTGTAAAGTTTGGCGTACCAGCTATTTGAGGGCACGGAAAGCTCTGCCGCCTGATCCCAGGGCACTCCTGCCGATTTGGTCAGTCCGTTTAAGCAAAAACTGGAAATATAAGTAAGACCTGCGGACTCATTTCCTCTATTTTCCACAACCGTCCAGCTCTCCACCACCGCTGCCGCACCTGTAAATAAAAATCTGCTCTTTACGAAAAGTCCGCTCACCGGATCCTTCTGTACAATCGTAATGAGGCGGCCCCTTTCAGTCCTGTCATCCAGAAGCCGTTCAAATAGGAGCCGCCGCCCCGGCAACGTTCCCGTATACTTTGCGCCGTGATGGTCATCCTGATCTTCTCCGGCAGCCTGCACCTCTACCAGACGGTATCCTTCCAACTCCTTTTCTGCAATAACAGTCTCTCTAAAAGCACTCTTCTGACAGTGAAGAAAAAAAACTTCTTTCTTTTCGGAAACCATAAAAACCAGATGAATTCCGTTTTCCTCTATATAATAATACTGTCCCATTTTTCATCCTTTTTCCGGACACCTCCCTCCTGTGGTAATGCCCGTTTCCTTCCTGTTTGATGTCTGCTACAGCCAGTGTGTCTTAAATGCCGGCTCTTCCGTCCCGTCATAGTTCTCTTTTTCCAGAAAAGTGCCTGCGTGCTTCGGGATTAATGTAAACATAAAGGTTCTTTCTTCCTGCGGGAACAGGATTCTGTCATTGTCCTTCCCTAACAGATAGTACTGATTTCCGATAAGTTCGCAGCCTGCATCCAGAGCCGCTCTCTTACCGGTATTTTTGACAGTAACCACCGCACTCCGCCTGTTTTCCGGCAATTCTGTAAAGTTCACAGACAGGATTTCTATTTGTGTTTTCTGTTTGAACAGGGACGCGAACACTTCTTTTTCCTCTGTGCCGAAAACATATGTATTTTCCGATAGCAGGGTATGATCCGCCTCCAAAATGGCGGTCACAAAAATCAAGTCTTCCTCTGGCACCGGAAATCTCACTTCTCCAACCTTTGTACTTTGGTTTTCGGCTGCATCCACCGACAGCTTTTCTTCATACAGAAACTGTCCGGCGCTGTTTCGCACATAAACAGCCGCAATTGCCCTGAATGCTTTCAGACTATTGGATACATACACGGGAAAAGCGGCAGTTTCTCCGGCTTTTAGACAGAGAGTCCGGTAATCCAGGGAAATATGACGGGCCTCATAGGCTCTTTTCATTTGATAATAAGCGGTTTTCGTTTCTCCATAGTAATCCACCAGATTTGTACAGGAGGCATTGGGCCAGGGCTCATTTAACTGCCAGATGATGACACCGCTGTTCTGATACGCTCTTCTCCTGTCCGCCTCAAGAATAAACCGAAGGCCTTCCGCCTGTACATACTGACTACATCTTGTGAAACGCTCCAGATTGTCCGGTGTTTTTTCTATGGGGCCAAACAGGCTGCAGTCTCTGAAATATGTCCCCCACCATTCGCCGTGATGCTGCCAGTCGGCATCCCCGGACATGGGTGTGGGGCGCAAAGAGCTTTCCGGCAAAAATTTCTGCAGGCTCTTCACGCTGCAGGTTCCGTCCATGCCGAATTCGCTGTGGAAAAGATTGTCCGACTCCCCGTAAAGCACATAGTGGTCAGGATTTCCTTCATACCGCCAGTTACCGTGTACATCATGGCTGACCCCTTTTTCCTGTGTCACAAATTCTCTGGGTCCGGATGCGGACGTGGGAAGAAAAGCTCTGTGCCCGTCATATCCGGTTACAATTTCCTGCAGCATGGCAATGTTTTTATTTTCCAGGCCACAGGGACTGTTATGGGTTTCCATCAGCTCATTTCCTCCGCTGTAAACCGTCAGGGAAACATGATTTCTCTTCTCTTTTACCGCCGCTATTGCCGCATTTTTGAGCAGTTCCAGAAAAGCAGCATCCTCACAGGGCTTATTATCAATACCGGAACTGGACTGGATAAATTCCTGCCAGATAAGAATCCCGTTTTCATCACAGAGTTCATAAAAGTCTTCCCTTTCAATCAGCCCGCCGCCCCAGACACGGACCAGATTCACTCCGGCATTCACTATGGCATCAACCAGATGGGCATACTGTTCCCTGGTAACATTGCCGTAAATATGATCCAGCGGAAGTATATTGACACCCTTGATATAAATTTTCCTTCCGTTTATCACAAAGGTATAAGGCAGCGCATTTTCATGCGCCCTCTCGTTTTGTTCCATGGAAAAAGAACGGACTCCGGTCCGGATTGTCCGGCAGTCCAGAATTGTGCTGCTCTCGTCCGCTTCCTCACACAGTTCAACTTCCACCCTATACAGCGGCTGGGCGCCTATACCGTTTGGATACCACAGGGAAGGTTCTTTGACTGCCAGCGTTTCATTCAGAAAGCTGTCTGTAAGGGATATCGTTTTGGTCAGGCTGGGACTGTTATTCTCTCCCCTTCCATAATCCGGATCATAGACATTCAGGCGCACACAAAGTGGCCTTTCCTTACGTTCCCGCTCATCCGTAATCTCCGCCTTCACGTGCAGGATCCCCCTGCCGTCCGCATAATCCGTATCTACATACAAATCCTGTAAGGCTGCCTCCGCCTGCGTTTTTAATATCACATCCTGCCAGATGCCGATATTAACTAAGCGGGTGGAGAAATCCCATTTGTAATTAAAGCGGCTTTTCTGGGTGGAAGTCCGGGAGGTATAACCAATCTGACCCATTTCCCGGGGCACACCTTTTAAGAGGACCACCAGCTTGTTTTCCTCTTTGAGCTTTCCGGTCAGATCCACACAAAAAGAATCATACATTCCCTTATGGGTTCCGCAGTTTTCATCATTGAAAAAAATCTCAGCCTCATAATCAAGCCCCTGAAAAACCAGATACCATTTTTTGCTTCGCAGGCTGCACCCTTCCATCACGGCCGGGAATGTGGTGCGGTACATCCACCAGCGGTTTTCTACCCACTCACAGTGGAGGCTGTTTTTTCCAAACCAGGGATCTTCGATCAGCCCTGCCTTCCAAAGATCATAATGTACCCCGCCGGGCACCTTCGCTGCAATCCAGTCCGTCACACCGTGCAGGAGCTGCCCTGTTTCCATACTCTTTTCTTTAACCGGCACATACGGCCAGTACCCTTTTACTTCCCATTTCTGTCCGGATAATGACAATTTCATGTAAATTCTCCCGCCTGAAAGCAACATGGGCCGAAGCGTACGGACTTCGGCCCACATCAGCTTTTCTTTATACATAAATTTTAAATGTTTTAATTTCGTAACAGCCGATTCCGAAATGCATTTTGTTGTCAGATAATTCTATCTCTGTTTCCTGCTCTTCGCAAAGGTCGGTTTCCGTCACCCGTTTCACCGTTCTGCCAAAAATCAAGCAGACATCGCTGTCCTTTTCATTTTTATATTCATATAGACGCACCACTACTGCTTTCCGGTCCTCAGACATCTTGATGGTATCCAGCAGCACATGGCTGCATTCTGTGGAAACAAAACTACCTGCTGCAAAGCCTTGCATTGTATCTGTTCCTGCAATCTCTTTTATCAGAACGGGCATATTTAAGTTTAATGCAGCCTTTGTCACATCCGCGCTCTCTGCATTTCCTGCGTGGGGATACAGAGAATAGGTAAAATGATGGACTTTTCTGTCCGCCGTCTCATCAGGGCGCACCGCGGACTTAATCAGAGATAAACCCAGAACATTTTCATGGATGTCATAGCCGTATTTACAGTCGTTGAGGATGGCTACGCCGTAGCCTTCCTCGGACAGGTCCGCCCACTTATGTCCCGGCACCTCAAAACGTGCGAAATCCCATTCCGTGTTGGTATGTGTGGGCCGCTTTAAATTGCCGAACTGAATTTCATATGTCGCTTCCCGGGCATGCACATCCACGGGGAAATAAGTTTTTAAGAATACCTGTTCTTCTTTCCAGTCTGCCATTGTCACAAAATCAATCCTTCTGATCTTTGCATACAGAATCATGTCCTGAGACAGGCTCGATTTATTGAAGGCATAGCGCTGACGGATGATTGTCCGGCCACTTTCCGCAATCACTTCCCTGCCTGTCAATACAAACGGTGCGTAAGGCTTTTCCTTATAATAAACATCGATATCCCAGGCATCAAACCGCTGGGGTTTATCTTCAAACGCCGCCAGCACATTCATCGGTCTGCCGCAGTCGATCCGGCGGTCATTCTCCAAATCATAAAGGGATACTATCTCACCGTTTTCATTTAATTCTATCGAGTAAAACGGGGTGATGATGCTGTTGCCTGCAACCCTGACGTCAGATGCCGGACACTCTTTTGCCTCCGCAATCTGCAGCGTCTTATAACCGTAAGCGGGAATATTTTTTACGTACACAAGGATGCCGGCCTCTCCCGCACTGCATTCCAAAAACCCTGTTTCATCCACAAAAAACGTGTCCTGCGTGACCTTCTCCCCATAGGGTATGTGCACCAGATCCTCCCTCGTAAAGCCTGTCGTATTATACAGAACAACAGAATCACGGTTTACCCGAATATCTGCCGCCAGCGCTGAGGCTGCTCTTTCCAAAAGCCTGCCGCCCTTCTTTGCGATGGCTTCATAATCTGCTGTGGTATCCTCGTAAACCTGACGGATGGAGGAACCGGGCAGGATATCGTGGAACTGATTTAACAGCATCCGTTCCCAGATTTCATCCAGCGCTTCCTTCGGGTAGTCACAGCTTTTGTCCAAAGAAGCCAGGGCGGAGAGAAACTCTATGTTATGCAGCAGGATTTCCGTCTTTCTGTTATACCGCTTATTGGCAGCCTGTGAAGTATAAGTTCCCCGGTGCAGTTCAAAATAAAGCTCTCCGTCCCATTTGCCCAGTCTGTCGTGATCTGTCTTTTCGTATATTTTTTCAAAATACGCTTCCGCGCCGATATTGGCAACTTTCGGAATGCCGGGAATGTTTTTCATCACACGGCTCTGCTCCAGCATCTCACGGGTCGGTCCTCCGCCTCCGTCTCCCCAGCCAAAGGCGATGAGCAGATCTTCGTTTTTATCCTTGTCCTTATAATTTTTCCAGACACCGGTCACTTCCTCCGGATCCATATGTCCGTTATAGGTGTAAAACCAGGAGCCATCTTCCGGAGTAGTGATAAAGTGAGTGAAAATTTCACTGCCATCGATACCCTTCCACATAAAAGTATCATAAGGGAAGTGGTTGTACTGGTTCCAGGAAATTTTCGTAGTCATGAAGTACTTCATGCCGCTCTTTTTCATGATCTGGGGGAAAGCGGCACTGTATCCAAAAACGTCCGGTAACCATACCAGCGTTGTTTCCTTTCCGAATTCTTCCCGGATAAATTTCTTCCCATATACAAACTGACGTACAAGCGATTCTCCTGAAGGCACGTTGGTATCAGGTTCCACCCACATTCCTCCGGTAATTTCCCACCGTCCTTCCCTGATACGCTGTTTTACCTGTTCATAAATTTCAGGATAATCCTCCTTTAAAAACTTGTAAAGCTGAGGAGAGGAATGCATGAAACGGTATTCCGGATATTGTTTCATCAGGTTTAATACCGTGGAAAAAGTGCGGGATGCCTTTTCCCGTGTGGCGCAAAGCCGCCATAACCATGCCATATCAATATGAGAGTGCCCCACGCCGTAAACAGTAGGTTTGATTTCTTCCGCTTTTGCCAGTTCTTCCAGCTCTCCCGCAAGAAAGTCCAGCGCATCATGCACGGATTTATAATAGGATTCCTCTTTGTAGTTTAAGAAATCCACTTTTTTAAAGGTATCATTCAACAATCTGGTGAGACGGACTCTCTTCAGATCATTCTCATCCAGCAAAAGTGCGCAGCGGCGTACCGTATCCGCCATAAAGCAAAACCGGTCCACCTGCATATCCAGCTTTACCAGCTGCGCCAGCTTAAAGGTGCGGAATTTTGGCGGCACCAATACGCCGCTCCATGCTTTCAGAGCGAGATGCATCTGTGTCTGTCTGCACAGCTTTTCCTCCAGCAGCGCCTCCTCATGCCAGACATCTATGCCCTGTACCGGTTTTCCGTCGATGTAAAGCAGCGCTTCAGCCGTGGAATCGCCGCCATCTCTGGGGCCCACCAGCATTTTTAATGCCAGTTGTCCTCCTGCAAAGCTTTCCGGCACCGAAATTGTAGTGCAAAACCACGCCACCTTATCATAGCCGCCCCAAGTATCCCACAGCTTAAAATCTGCCCAGCTGCCGTCGTCGTAACCGGGCGTGAAAGCATCATCTTTTTTTTCATCCATGGAAGTTTCAAAATATTTCCAGGACTCGATATCCATCGATTCCAAAATCCTGGAAGGCCGGATGTCCTCATCAATATATTTTTCTATTTTCTCCAGTACAAAATTAGGATCTTTTACCTTCATTATCCGTTTTCCTCACCATCACTCATTGTAATAAGTTTCCTGCCACTGACAGTGCCGCATAGTCGCCCAGCTGTTCTCCAAGGCCTGCGGGCACCACCTGACACACCTTGCGAGTATAAGACAATGCTTCTTTCGCAATAACCTCTTCCATTGGGGCACGCATAATCTCCTCCTGGCGTAAAAATACGCTGCCAATGATAATGCGCTGAGGATTTATAATATCCATCAGCATGGCAATTCCTCTGCCCAGCATTTTTCCGGTATCCTGCAGGATAGCAAGGGCAAGTTCGTCCCCCGTCTGCGCCGAAAGGCCGATATCCTGCGTTGTCACCTCTTCGATTTTCTGCCCCCGGTTCAAAATTGCAGTCTGCTTCCCCTGATCAATCCATTCGTGAATTTTGGGGATACCATATCTGGCAATTCCGCCG
>QWCK01005141.1_pt1 | contig 12170 bp, 12 predicted proteins | sample 1972571 | NCBI WGS metagenome assembly QWCK01 (sample SAMN09866710, study PRJNA288562) | Human gut metagenome isolate term2_stool, whole genome shotgun sequencing... | isolation source: gut | host: Homo sapiens | place: USA: California
TGCCGAATAGTACTTGATAATACTTTTATCAAAATGCCTAAATTGTTGATATTACAGAAGGATGGGGGGTAACATGTTAAATGAGGAACAATTCCCAACCATGAAACCCATGAGCGAGGAGGAACTCGAAGAAGCGGAAGAAGAAAAAGACGAAGAAAAGGCGTAAGCGCCAAAAAAATCAAAAAAGACCGAGGAATTGCTCCTCGGTTTTTTGTTGTCGCAAAACCCCTTTTCGCCGCGGAAAAAGCGATGCATCCGACGGGAAAAAGGGCTTTGCGGTGGGACTTTTTCTTCAAACAGTGTATAATAAATGTGTTTACAGAAAGGAGCACGGATGAAGAAAGCGATTGTATTGGCGGCGGGAGAAGGGACGCGCATGAAGTCCAAGCGCTCCAAAGTGCTCTTTCCGCTTCTTGGAAAACCCATGATTTCATACGTGACGGGCGCGCTCGAACTGTCGGGCGTCGAGGAGACAATCCTCGTCGGCGGGAAAAATACGGACGAATTAAGACGCATGTATCCCGACGCGACGGTGGTGACGCAGAAGATCGGCGAAGGCTTACCGTACGGCACGGGCTACGCGGCAAGTCTCGCGAAGGATTTCTTGGATCCCGACGATCTCGTCCTTGTCCTTGCGGGCGATGTCCCGCTTTTGCAAAAAGACACGATTGCCCGTTTTTTGGAATCGGCGAAAGCGGATATGACGATTCTCGCGGCGCATAAGAACGATCCGACGGGCTACGGGCGCGTGATCCGGGACGGGAAGGTGCGCATCGTCGAGGAGAAGGACGCGACGGACGCGGAGAAAAAAGAGACGCTCGTCAATTCCGGCATCTATGTGTTTCGCGGCGCGGCGCTCGTCTACGGTCTTGACAAGCTCGAGAACGACAACGCGCAGAACGAATATTATCTCACGGATCTCGCGGAGATTCTCGTGCGGGACGGCTACACGACGGATGTCACTGTGCTCGAGGACGACCGGGAGATGGACGGCGTGAATTCGCGCGTGGAACTCGTGCGGGCAGAGAAGGAACTAAGACGCCGTGTCAATCGCGCGTACATGCTCGCGGGCGTGACGATCGAGGACGAGGACAGCGTGACGATCGAGCCGGGTGTTGTGATTGCACGCGATGTCACGATCGAACGCGATGTCAAGATCATGGGCGCGACGGTGATCGGCGAAGACACGACGATCGAATCGGGCTCGAGACTTACGAATATGAAAATCGGCAAAGGTGTGCGCGTGCGTCAGAGCATCCTCGAGGATTCCGTCGTCGAGGATCGTGTGGACATCGGGCCGTTTGCCCATTTGAGACCGGGTGCGGTCCTCAAGGAGGGCGCGCATGTCGGCAATTTTGTCGAAGTGAAGAACGCGACCATGGGAGCCGGGACCAAGGCCGGACATCTCGCGTACATCGGCGATGCGGATCTCGGAGACGGGATCAACGTCGGTTGCGGCGTCATCTTCGTCAATTACGACGGCAAGAAGAAACACCGCTCCGTGGTGGAGGACGGTGCTTTTATCGGGAGCAACGCGAATGTCGTGGCACCCGTACACATCGGCGGATGCGCCTATATCGCGGCGGGTTCGACGGTGACCGAAGACGTGGAAGAAGGCAAACTCGTCATCGCACGTGCGAGACAGATTGCCAAAGAGAGGCATGAGAAAAAGGGGGAGAACAAATGATGAAAGTCGAGATGGGGATGGGACTTAAAGTCGCGCCGATGAAACTCTTTACGGGATCGAGCAATCCCGCGCTGGCGCTGGAGATTGCAAAACATGTCGGGCAGCCGCTGGGTTTACTCGAGAGCGGACATTTTTCCGACGGAGAGAGTTTTGTCAATATCGGAGAAATGGTGCGCGGCTATGATATTTTCTTGATTCAATCGACCTGTGCACCGGTCAACGACAATCTCATGGAGACTTTGATTCTCATCGACGCGTTCAAACGTGCGAGTGCGGGCAGGATCAATCTCGTGCTGCCGTATTACGGCTATGCGCGTCAGGATCGCAAGACCAAGGGCAGAGAACCCATCACGGCGAAACTCGTCGCGAATCTCATCACGGTCGCGGGTGCGGATCGCATCATCACGATGGATCTCCACGCCGGACAGATTCAGGGCTATTTTGACATCCCCGTCGACCATCTCCAAGCGCAGGGCATCCTTGCGAGATATTTCAGAGACAAGAAACTCAAGGACATCGTCGTCGTTTCGCCGGATGTCGGCGGCGTCGCGAGAGCACGCGCTTTTGCAGGGATCTTAAACGCACCGCTCGCCATCATTGAGAAACGTCGTCCGCGTCCTAATGTATCCAAAGTCATGAACATCATCGGTGACATCGAAGGCAAGACCGCGATCCTCATCGACGACATTATCGATACCGCGGGCACGATCACGAATGCGGCCAAAGCGGTCAAAGAAGCCGGCGCGAAAGACGTCTACATCGCGGCATCGCACGGCGTTCTCTCGGGAGAGGCGCTCACGCGCATTGAGGAGAGCGTCGTCAAGGAATGCGTCATCACGAACACCATTCCGCTCCCCGAAAATGCACCCGAGAAGATCCATGTCGTGAGCATCGCGAAGATGTTCGCATCGAGTATCCTCGCCGTCAATCAGAATCTCTCCGTATCGAGAGTGCTCGACAATACGGTGCAGGGCGAATGAAACTCATTGCGGGCCTCGGGAATCCCGGGAGCGCATACACCTATACGAGACACAATGTCGGATTTTTAACGATCGACCAAATCGCCGAAGAACTCGGGGTCAAAGTCGATCGACTCAAGTACAAGGCCCTCCATACGCGCGTGCGCGTGGCGGGGGAGGAAGTCCTCCTCGTCAAGCCTCAGACCTATATGAATCTCTCGGGGCAGGCGATCCGCGAGTTCGTCTCGTTCTACAAACTTCCGCCCGAGGATGTGCTCATCATTCTCGACGACATCGACATCGCCTTTGCGAGTCTGCGTTTTCGCAAGTCCGGAAGCGCCGGCACGCACAACGGGATGAAGTCCGTCCTCTATGAACTCGGGACCGACAAGATCAACCGACTCAAAATCGGCGTGGGACACAAACCGCCGGAATACGATCTCGCCGATTTCGTCCTCTCGAAATTTCGCACCGACGAAAAAGACGCGATCGAACGCACGATTCTCACGGCACGGGATTGCGCCATCGCTTTCGTGCGCGAGGGGGCGGATCGAGCGATGAATACCTATAACGGAACCGTGCTAAGCGATTAGCACGGTCTTCATTTGTGCATTTGACCGTTTTGAATGAAAAAACGAAACGAAAAAGTTTTGAATGAGAAATTTTGAATTTGAAAGAAAGGAGGAGAGCCCATGTTGGAAGAGATGAAGGCGAGAGGTGAGCGCCTCTACATCCACGGCGCGGTGCCCGAAGGGGATCCGTGGCTTTTTTATCACGGCTTGGACGCGGACGAAAAAGTCCTCGTCGTCCTCGGTGACGATCGCACGGCGAAGCGCTATCACGAAGCGTACGACAGACTCGCGCCCGGGAAATCTGCAGTGCTCATCGGCGAAACGATCGCCGTGGAAGACATTGCGCCCGTGGACGGCGAAACGTACAGCTCGTTTTTCCGCGCAATCCGGAAGACGCGAAAAGGCGGGATTCTCTTTGCGCCGATCTCGGCTCTCCTCATCCCGAGACTGGCCCCGCCCGAGACTTTTCTCGAGGAAAAGACCTATTCGGCGGACGAGATCTTGGAGCCCGATGCGCTTGTCGCCGTGCTCGAAGGGTTCGGCTACCGACGTTCGGAGACGGTCGAGCAAGAGGGCGAGTACGCCCGTCGCGGCGGCATCGTCGATTTCTATGCGCCGGGAGCGGAACCGGTGCGCGTGGAATTTTTCGGCGACGAGATCGACTCGGTGCGCATTTTTGATCCGTCGGATCAGCGTTCGAGCGAGCGGATCAAATCGTTCACGGTGACGCAGGCGGGATTTCGCATCACGCCCGAGATCGTGGACGCCGCACAGGCGAAATACGAAGAAGGCGGCGAGGATGCGCGCATGCTCGTGCGTTTTGACCATTGGCGCTCGGTGCCGCCGATGAATGAACTCCTCATCGCGCCGTTTTTGCAGCGGTATCTCCTCACCGATTATTTTGATCGCGTCATCGTGCGCGACGATCTGCCGCACGAGAAACTCCTCAGGGAAGCGTACACGCACGCGATGGAGGACGTGACGTACGGACTCGAGCGCGGGCTCCTCGTCGAGGCGCAGAAGGACATGCTCTTTTCCCCCGAGGCGGTGAAAAAGGGCCTCGCGGACGCCGACTATCTCGCCATGCTCTTGCGCTCGGAGATTCCCGCAGCCGATCGACTCGTGAAGATCACGAGCGTCGAGGCGGAACATTTTCGCGGGGATGTCACGGCGACGAAACAGCGGATTGCAAGGCTCTCCGAGGAGGGCTATACGATCGATCTCTTCGCGGCGAATCGTGCACGTGCGGATCGACTGAAAATCGAACTCGCCGGGATCTCGAATGTGCGCGTGTACGACACCGACGCGCCGAACGGGGCGATTTTTCCCGACGAAAAACGCGCGTTCTTCGGGCCTCTGGAACTCTTCGGCACCAAGACGCGTACACAAAAGAAAAAACGCGGCGAACTCTTGCGGCTCGATCTCCTCACGCCGGGGGATTTTGTCGTGCACGAGATGCACGGTATCGGCCGTTTTGAAAAAATCACGACGATCGAGAAGGAAGGGGTCAAGCGCGACTATCTCATGATCCGCTACGCGGGGAGCGATCGACTCTACATTCCCACCGATCAGCTCGGCATTCTCGAAAAATACATGGGGACGGGCGAACACGAGCCCAAACTCACCAAACTCTCGACGCCCGAGTGGTCGCGGACGAAGGCGCGCGCCAAGAAAGCGCTCGACAAGATTGCGGACGATCTCGTCGAACTCTATGCGAAACGCAGTGCGATCGAAGGCTTTGCGTTCCTCGAGGACGACGACACGCAGCGCATGTTCGAGTCGCGATTTGACTACGAGGACACGCCGTCCCAGGCGATTGCGACGCGCGAGATCAAAGCGGATATGGAAAAATCCGCGCCCATGGATCGACTGCTCTTAGGCGATGTCGGCTACGGCAAGACCGAAGTCGCGTTCCGCGCGGCGATGAAGGCGATTCTCTCAGGGAAACAGGCGGCGATGCTCGTCCCGACGACGATCCTGGCCATGCAACATTACGAGACGGCGACGAAGCGTTTCGAGGAGGAGGGCGCCACGGTGCGCGTACTCTCGCGTTTTGTCTCGGCCGCCGAACAGAAAAAAATCCTCGAGGAAGTGCGGCTCGGCCAAGTCGATCTCCTCATCGGCACGCACAAACTCTTTTCCAAAGACGTGCGTTTTTACGATCTGGGACTTCTCATCGTGGACGAGGAGCAACGTTTCGGCGTGCGGCACAAAGAGGCGATCAAAGCCCGCTATCCCGCCGTCGACGTGCTCACTTTGAGCGCGACACCGATCCCGAGGACGCTCCAGATGGGACTCGTCGGCATTCGCGATCTCTCGACGCTCAACGAACCGCCCACGGAGCGCATTCCCACGACGACTTATGTCACGGAGTGGAGCGAGTCGCTCGTGCGTCACGCGATTCTCCGCGAGATCGACCGCGGCGGCCAGGTCTATTATGTCCACAACACCGTCCTCGACATGGAACGCGAGGCGATGAAGATCAGAAAGATCGTGCCGGAAGCGCGCATTGCGATTGCGCACGGACAGATGACCGAGCGCGCCCTGGAGAAAGTGATGGAAGAGTTTACGAACCGAGAAATCGACGTGCTCGTTGCATCAACCATCATCGAGACGGGCATGGACATCGCCAATGTCAACACGATGATCGTCTCGCACGCGGATCGGTTCGGCCTCTCGTCGCTCTATCAATTAAAGGGCCGCATCGGGCGGAGCGATCGTCCGAGCTATGCGTATTTTACGTATCCGCAAGGAAAGGTGCTCACGGAAATCGCGCAGAAACGACTCGTCGCGATCCGCGATTTTTCTTCGTTCGGCAGCGGGTTCAAAATCGCCATGCGCGATCTCGAGCTCCGCGGCGCAGGGAATCTCTTAGGCGAGAGCCAATCCGGCCACATCGAGGCGATCGGCTACGGGCTCTTTGTCCGTTTTCTCGAAGAAGCCCTCGCGAAGAAGAAAGGCGAATACGAGGAGCGAAACGAAGAGACGCTCATGGATTTTGCCGTGGACGCGCATCTTCCGAAGTCCTATGTCGCGGACGAAGACGAGAGACTCTTCTTCTACAAACGCATCGCGGAAGCCGAGGACGAAGAAACGCTCGACGAACTCTACGACGAACTCGTAGACCGATTCTCCGACATGCCGAAGAGCGCGTATGAGCTCCTTCGCATCGCGAAACTCAAACTCTTCACGCGCGCACTTCCCATCGCCCGCATCCGGGAGGAGGACGGCGAAGTCCTCTTTGTCCTCACGACACGCGAGATCGAACCCGGCCTCATCCGCGTCTTTTCCGACACTTACGGACGGCGCATGCGCATGAAGATGGGGAAGACTTTGAAGATCTATCTTGCAGTCGAGCACGACGCCATCGCCGAAGCGGGCGAATTCTTGGCCCTTTTCAAGAAAGAAAAACATGATATAATAGACGGGAAACCCTAGAAGGAGGAGTATTTTTATGAAAAAATGGACCTGTGTCCTACTCGCGGCACTCGTGCTCGCATCCTGCGGCGCGGGAAATTCGGCGAGCGGAGACGCTACGACAGGAGAACAAGCAACAGGAGAACAAGCAACGGGCGAACAAGGGATCACGCTCCCTTCCAATATGAGCTACGGAGACCTCGGCAAAGACGTCGCGATCAAAGTCGACGACATCGAAATCTCGAGGGAAGATTTTGACTATTTCTACGGCATTGTGAGAAAACAAGCCGTTGCCGATCAAGGCGAAGAGGCACTCACCACGCCCCTGCCCAACGGACAAGGCACGATGGAAGAGTATCTCAAACACGTCGTGGAGGAGAAACTCATCCTACAGGCGCTTATGAAACGCGATCTTCCGGAAGTCGAAGTGACCGACGAAGAGATCAATAAGGCTTACGAAGACATCGTAAAATCCCAGGGCAAAGACAAGATCGAGGAATACTTCAAGAAAGTCGACATCACCGAAGCCGACTACAAGAACGTCCTCGCTCAGAGCCTCTACGAAGAAAACTATCGCAACGCCTATGTGGAAAAACATCCCGGCGATGAAAAAGAAGCACAGGCAATGTGGATCGCACAGAGAGAAAAACTCAAAGAATACAAAGCAAGCCACATTCTCGTAAGCACCGAGGAACAAGCGCAAGACATCATAAAACAACTTGCGGACGGCGCGGATTTTGCAGCCCTTGCGAAGGAATATTCCAAAGACCCGGGCACCGCAGCGAACGGCGGCGATCTCGGCTATCAACGCTCCGAAGTCTTTGTCGATGAGTTCAAAGACGCGATCGAGCATCTCGAAGTCGGGAAGATCTCCGAACCCGTCAAGACTAAACACGGTTATCACGTCATCAAAGTCGATGACATCCGCGACGATTTCGACGCTTGGAAAGAGCGCCTCATGAACGAACTTGCCATGCAGGGATTCCAGGCGCATATGATGCAAATGTTCCAAAAATCCACCATCGTTCTCTCGAACGACAACAAATAAAGAGAGAAATCACCGAAATACTTGAAATACGGGCATTTGCCCTGTATAATAGGGAACGAGAGTTCAAGAGGACTCACATTTCCGAATTTAAGAAGGAGGCTATTATCAATGAACAAAGCTGAACTACTTGCCAGCATGGCTGAAAAAAGCGAACTTAGCAAAAAAGACGCAGAGAAGGCATTAAACGCATTCCTCGAGACCGTTGAAGAAGCACTCGTCAAAGGTGAAAAAGTGCAACTCGTCGGCTTCGGAACCTTCGAATCCCGCGCACGCAAAGCTCGCGAAGGCAGAAACCCGAGAAACCCGGAAGAAGTCATCAAGATTCCGGCAAGCAAAGCTCCGGTATTCAAAGCCGGCAAATCTTTAAAAGAAGCAGTCAACAAATAAGTACGAGAAGGAGCCTAATAGGCTCCTTTTTTGCAAGAAGGAGGAGATGCCATGCGCTTGGATAAATTTTTGAAAAACGCGCGCATCATCAAGCGTCGCACCCTCGCGAAAGAAGCCTGCGAGACGGGCGCCGTATCGATCGGCGACAAAATCGCGAAGGCCGGCGACGAAGTCCGCGTCGGAGACACGATCGAAGTGCGATTCGGCACGCGCACCGTGCGCGGCGAAGTCACGGAACTCATCGAGAACCCGCGCAAGGACGACGCACAAAAGATGTTCCGAATCCTGTAGTTTGGGGTATCATAGAGATAGAAACGCATGAGAGGGGGAAGAGGCATGGAGAGACGAAGACCTGAGGGCCGACGAAGCGGACGAAACGGCGGACGAAACGGCAGACTTGAGGGCCGAAGCACGCGCGACCGCGACGCGTCAAGACGTCGTGCGCCCGCGAAACGGAGACCGGAAGACGCCGCACGCCGTCCGAGACGGAGAAGTCCCGCCGAAGTGCGCCGTATGCGCAAGAAGAGAAAGCGCCTGCGCATGATTCCCGTTCTCCTCATTCTCTTACTCGGTGCCTATCTCGTGCACTCCTATGTCGATCAGACGAAGCGCATCGCGGCACTCCGCAAGGAAAAAGCGGAACTCGCCGGCGCACAAGTCGACCTCGAGAACGAAGTCAAGAGCCTCGAGTACGACTATGAAAACCGCGACAGTTTTGAATTCATCGAAAAAGTCGCGCGCGAGAAACTCGGCATGGTGAAATCGAACGAAGAGGTCTACGTCGACATCAATATGCGCGACGCCTCGGATCTGCCGCCGGAAGAGAAGAAGTCGGACGAAGAGAAGACGCAAGACGAAGACCGCAAAGAAAACGAAGAAAACGAAGCAAACGCCGAACCGCAAGCGGAAAACGCGGGCGGCGAATAAAAAGAAGCGCTCCCGTGGGGCGCTTTTTTGATGCGCAAAATTTTCATCGACTGTGATGAAAAAAGGAAACGCGGGACGGAGGGCTTTTCGCGCACGACGGTTTTGATGAAAAAAAGCAAACGAACGACGATGCTTTTTTGCGTTTTATAGGGCTTCGCTCGATTGGCCAATCGACTCACGTCGGAGATGAGCGAAAAAAGTTTTTCGAGGACGGGAAATTTTTGCTTCAAATTCCAATCCGGTCGAATTTTTTCGCGGACGGGTCGTCACAAAGACGGATTTTTGGCGAACGATTGACGAAAACGCACGGGAAGACTATACTAAGACGAAAGAATCACCGTGGGAGGAATGGATTTATGCCGATTGCAGTCGGAGACATTATCGAAGGTCGCGTGAGCGGTATCGCCAAATTCGGCGCGTTTGTGGAAATGGGAGAGGGGAAGAACGGTCTCGTCCATATCAGCGAGATTTCTTCGCGTTATGTGGAGAATGTCGAGGATTTTGTGAAACGCGGAGACGTCGTGAAAGTCAAGGTCGTTTCGATTTCTCCGGAGGGAAAGATCGGGCTTTCGATCCGTCAGGCGGAGCCGCCGAAGGAGAGACCGGTCCAAGCAAGACCCGCCCAAGCAAGACCGCATCGCGAGACGGTGAAGACGGGAAGCGCCGAGAACGAGGGCGTGGACCGCGGTTTTGAGGACAAACTCGAGCGTTTTTTGAAAGAATCGACGGAGCGTTACGAGGCGATTCGTTGCCGTCAAGGCAAGAAGACGGGAAACCGCAATCGATAGCATTCTTGGCACTTGGGAGTTTCTCAAGTGCTTCTTTTTATGAGGAGGAGACGATGATCGAGGCGAGAACAATCATAGAAGAGGCGATGACGAGATTCGAGACGCTCGCCGTGGGCGCGTCGGGCGGGCCGGATTCCCAGGCGCTCGTGCATCTCGTGTGTACGTGCGTGCCGAGAGATCGCGTCGTGCTCTTGCATATGAATCACGGTCTGCGCGAAGAAGCGGATCGGGACGAAGCACTCGTGCGTGCGGAGGGAGTAAGACTCGGTGTCCGCGTCGTCGTACGGACGGTGGATGTCGCCGCGCTCGCAAGGGAGACGGGAAAAGGGCTCGAGGAGGCGGGGCGCGATGCCCGCTGTGCGTTTTTCCTGGATTTTTTGGCGGAGCATGAAAAAAGTGCGATTCTCCTCGCCCATCATCGCAAAGATCAGGCGGAGACGGTGCTCATGCACGCCCTCCGAGGAAGCGGTGTACGCGGCCTTACGGGCATGCAGACGGAGCGGAATCGCTTTCTCCGACCGTTTCTAAATCTTCCTCGGGAGGAGATCTTTCGCTATCTTGAGGCAAATGCCATTTCCTATGAAGTGGACGCGACGAACGAGACGGATCTCTTCTTACGCGGACGGATGCGCACGGTCCTCGAGCCGGCGCTTCGACGCGTCTTTCCCGAGTGGGAGCGCGCGCTCGCAAGGCTCGGGGAGAATGCGCGGGACGCCGACGATTTTCTCATGGAGGAACTCGGGAAACGCTATGATGCGGGCGCTTGGCATCCCTATGGGCGCGTCTTTTCGCGGACGGAATTTCTCGCGCGTTCGGACGCGGCAAGGAGACTCTTTCTCCATCACGCGCTCGTCAGGCTCGGGATGAAAAACATGACGCGCGACGCGATTGAAGCCGCCTCTCGTGCCATCGCGGAGAAGAAGCGTTTTGAACACGGGATGTGGATCACGGAATCGACGGACGAACTTTTTTATCTCGGAGGTCCGTATGCCTTCCCTCCCTATGAAATTCCCGTCGCGGACGGCGTCAAAATCCCCTATACGAGATTGATTTTGCATACACAAATGGGTAGTATTAAAAGAGGACATCTTATGGACGGCCTCGTGATTCGCAACCGCCGACCGGGGGATCAATTTTCTCCGGCGGGTCTCGGGGGCACGAAGAAACTCAAGGACGTCATGATCGATGATAAAATTCCCGTGTGGGAGCGGGACAGAGTGCCGCTTCTCGCGAGAGGGGAAGAGATCCTCTGGATCGTCGGCCACCGCATCTCATCTCACATCCGATCACTGGAAGAATATGGACTGGAGGCAACGGATGAAGGAAGTACTCGATGAAATTCTCATCACCGAAGAAGAACTAAAGACGCGCACGCGAGAGCTCGGCGCGAAAATCACCGAAGATTATCGGGGCAAAGACCTCGTTTTGATCGGGATCCTCAAAGGCAGCACGCTCTTTATGGCGGATCTCTCCAAAGAGATCGATCTGCCGCTCTCCATGGATTTTATGAGCGTGTCGAGCTACGGAGACCGGACGGCGTCCTCGGGTGTCGTCAGGATCATGAAGGACCTCGACCGCGGCATTGAGGGGAAAGACGTCCTCATCGTCGAGGACATCATCGACTCGGGACTCACGCTCTCCTATCTCAAGAAAAACCTCGCGGATAGAAGACCCAAGAGCCTCAAGATCGCGACGCTTCTCGACAAACCCGATCGTCGCGTCGTGGACGATGTCACCGTCGACTATCTCGGTTTTGTCATTCCGGACCTCTTCGTCGTCGGCTACGGCCTCGACTATGCGGAAAAATATCGCAATATTCCGTGCATCGGCGTCCTCAAGCCCGAGATTTACGCTCCGGAAAGCGATCAATCCGCAGAATAAAGAAAGACACACGGGCAAAGTTCATGTATAATAATAAAATCATGTGTTCTACATGTAGGGAACCGGAAAGGAGGCTCGAGCATTGAAAAAACTGCTCCAAGGATCCTATTTTTACATCATTCTCCTGGTGCTCCTCGCCGCATTCGTGGCGCTCAGAGGGCAAAATCTACCCGAGCAGGTCGAGAAACGTTTCGACCAGTTCGTGCAGGACATCGAGAGTGAAAATGTCGATACATTAAAACTTCAGGGTGCGTATCTCACGTATACGGAGAAAGGCAAGAAAGACGAATACACGATCTACGTCCCCCAAGAAATTCGCGAGAATCTGTATCAGGATTATCTCAAACCGCGCATCGAAAAAGGTGAAATTGAACTCACCACCAAAGAACCGCCCCGCCCGGCATGGTATATGGAACTCATTCCGTATCTCCTCACTTTTGTCTTCATCGGCGGACTGTGGTATTTCTTTATGAATCGCACGCAAGGCGGCAATGCCAATGTCAT
>QWCK01005142.1_pt1 | contig 12167 bp, 11 predicted proteins | sample 1972571 | NCBI WGS metagenome assembly QWCK01 (sample SAMN09866710, study PRJNA288562) | Human gut metagenome isolate term2_stool, whole genome shotgun sequencing... | isolation source: gut | host: Homo sapiens | place: USA: California
ATTGCGCCCACCAACCTGGCCTGGTAGTTCAGTTGGTTAGAATGCCAGCCTGTCACGCTGGAGGTCGTCGGTTCGAGTCCGATCCAGGTCGCCATTTTTTCTTAAATGGATACAATTCTATAGGGAGGAGTTCCCGAGTTGGCCAAAGGGGACGGACTGTAAATCCGTTAGCTCAGCTTTCAGTGGTTCGAATCCACTCTCCTCCACCATATGCGGAAGTGGCTCAGTGGTAGAGCATCGCCTTGCCAAGGCGAGGGTCGCGAGTTCGAATCTCGTCTTCCGCTCCATTTGTACCACTAGCTCAGCTGGATAGAGCGTCTGGCTACGGACCAGAAGGTCAGGGGTTCGAATCCTCTGTGGTACGCCAAAGCAAGTTTACTTTTTGTAAGCTTGCTTTTTTATTTTGTTCATAGAATAATAGATTTGCGATTTAGGTAAAATTATTTGGCGATGCGAGGGCGATTATGGACTTATATTTTTGGATGTGGATGGGTGCCGGCATCTTTTTCCTTCTTCTCTTTATCTACTTGCGAAAAAAGTTTCCCTACGTGCCGCCGGAAAACAAAGACCAGACGACGAGCGGAGAAGCGAAAGAAAAGACAGCAAAGCCTAATCCCACGGACAGGGATCAGATTATTCGCTCCTTGGCTTTGGTGGACACGGGCGAGGAGTTGGATCAAACGATTCAATCGGCGCAGAATTTGTATAATGGTATCTATGAGGGAGCGATTAAATACAATATAAGCGAAGAAGTGGCTTTGTTTTTGGCGCAGCTTTCCATTACTAATCCTTTTTTGATTCGGAAGAGTCAGTTTGATTCACTGCTTCGATTGGAATTGCTCATGGAAAAAGGTGTCGTACATAATGAGGACGGGTCCCAATGGAATTTGTATTTTTTAAAAACGATTTTAAACAGCCTCGCCGATAATCTATTGAAGCAAGTGGCTCCAGGTTTATATGTAACCTGCGATTATGAAAAGAGCACGGATTTCGGCGTGAAGTTTCAAACCCTGGAGTCGTTACTCAGCAGTGCCGAGGTTACGTATAAAGAGGGCATCGACAAAGATGCCGATTCGGAAGCATTGCGCTTGGAAGAGGAAGAAGCCGAGAGGGAAGCCGACGAGTTCTTTCAACTGTGGTTGGCTCACTACATTATTCGAGAGGAAGAGCAGCTGCGCAAGGAGCGCGGGAGTCAAAGTATCTTTACGCACAAGGAGAGGGACGACGATTCTTACAAGCAGGATATTCTCTATGACGAGGGCTATGACGGTGAAGCCGACGAGGCGGAGGTTTACGACGATTACGACAGCTACTGGGACGCCTACGATGCCGGAGAGTTTGATGATTTAGATTTAGACGTGTAGAATGAAATTAACAGAATCAGATCTTTTACGCAGGAACGCTTCGACGATTGTCGAGGCGTTTTTTCGTGAGCTGATTTTTGCTATGTTGACAAGAATGACAGATAAGCGTATTCTATAAGAAATGACAAAGTGTCACAACGGAGGTAATCATGGCGAAAGCAACTTTTGAACGTTTGGATAAGGAAAAGAAAGAGCGGCTGCAGCTTGCCCTGCGAGAGTTTTTTGAAGAGACGCCGGTGGATGAAATCAATGTATCGAATATCGTCAAGGCTTTGGGCATCGCCCGGGGATCCTTTTACCAGTATTTCGAGGACCTGGACGATTGCTATTTCACGGTTTTGAAAGAAGCCACGGGCCACGTCCATCACGTGTTTTTCGATTTATTCGAGAAAAACCACAACGACCCCGAAGCCACTCTTTGGGCTTACCAGAAATTTTTGTTGGAGGATCTCTACGATCACAATCTAAGGAATTTGTATCGGCCGCAGTTTTTGGCCTTTGAAAAAAGCACCCTTTCCCACGGAAAAAGTTTCGTGAAGAAGCATTACGGAAAGAGCGAGGCCCATATGATTTTATATATGATGGCGGTATTCCACGAATTAATTAAAGACAGCATGATCGAGGATTACAGCAAGGAAGAATTTAAAGAGGTCTCGACGCAATACATCGAGTATCTACTGGAGGGTATAGGCAATGAAAGACTTTGAGCTGTTTTTTGACAGCATGTACTTGATTTTCGTATTGTTTCTCGGTATTCGAATTCTGATTTTGAGAAAGTCGAACAGCGGCCTTATCGGCGCCATGACATTGCTCTTGGGGCTCGGCGATTCCTTTCACCTGATTCCCCGGATCGTGGCTCAGGCGACAGTCGACGGCTTTGAAGTGAATGCCGCCGGATTATTCCTCGGGACGCGCATTTCCGCCATGACCATGTCCCTGTTCTATCTTTTGTTTTATTACTACATTCGCCGGGAGATGAAGAAGACGAATCGCACGCTGGATATCCTGATGCCCGTTCTCTTTCTTATTCGCATCGTGACGGTGATTCTATCCTTTAATCAAGCCGCCTCCATGGATTTGATATCCAATGCGCCCTTCGTCCTTATGGGAATCATCAATATTGTGCTCTTGTATAGAGAAAGAGCGAATAAAAATTTCGGCAAGCTTTATATCTTCCTCTTTTTCAGTTTTCTCTTTTACGTTCCCGTGGTTCTGTTTAAAAACACCTATCCTACCATCGGCACGTTGATGATGCCGAAGACAGTGATGTACGTGCTCATCGTCTGGAAGCTGTATGGCAATCTAAAGGGCGCCTTTGACAAAAACGACCTGCTTCAATTCGCCCTGGCCTATTTATTCGTCGGCATTTTTGCTGGAGCATTTTACCGAGAAATCGGAAAGATTTATCCCGTGGAGGTAAAAATGGCTTTTCTCCACGTCCACCTAATCGTGTTGGGCTTTGTCCTTTTGACCCTGGCCTATCTGCTTATTCGGGATCGGGCATTCGAAAACGCCCGACTGAAAAAACTGCTTACGATTTATAATTTCGGTATGTTTTTCTCCTTCAGCGCCATGTTTCTACACGGTATGATCGACGGATACGTTTCCGGCGACGGAGCGCGCATGGGCATGGTGGCCCTATCCGGCGTGGGACATTTTTTACTCACCGTGGCCCTCATATGGGCTGCCAAGTCGGGGCTGAAAGCCATGGAAGCATAAGAACCTATCGGCACAAGAAATCTTGTGTCGATTTTTTTATCCCCCTTTTTGTCGACGGTCGCAATTTGGCGGTGAGGAAAAGCGCTGCCGTCTGTGGAATGTTCCGTGATATAATAATTATCAGATGGTAAGGATGGTTTCATAGGAAATGACAGTAGATTGGAAATTCGGGTATACTAATAAGCGAGGTGTCATTATGAAAAAAACAAATGCCCTTAGGCATTTAGATGCCGACGGCATCCCTTACGAAACCTTTGAATACGACGGGAATGTGGAGGTAGACGGCGTTAAAATTGCAGAATTAAATCATTTGCCTGTAGAAGCCGTGTTTAAAACATTGGTTGCCGAGGGAAAGGACAAGGCACATTTCGTTTTTGTCATACCCGTGGCCGACGAATTGGATTTAAAAAAGGCGGCTAAAGTTTGCGGCGAGAAGAAAATGGAGATGCTCCACGTGAAAGATCTCCTGCCTTTGACGGGCTATGTGCGCGGCGGCTGTTCGCCGGTGGGCATGAAAAAGCTGTTCCCCACTTATATTCATGAAAGCGCCGTTTTGTATGATGCCATTTACGTCAGTGCCGGAAAGAAAGGCCTGCAAATGCGCGTCGATCCGGAAGACTTACGTCGATTGATTAAGGGAGAATTTGCAGATTTAACGAAAGAGGGCTGAAATAGTGATTCACGAACGTTTTAATTATTGGAAAGAACTGACAACCCTTTGCGATGAAGATAAAGAGAAGCTAAAGCACATGTCCGGCGAAGAATTGGCGGACAGCTTTTATCAGGAGCTGGCATTCGGCACGGCGGGACTGCGCGGCAAAATCGGACCGGGCACGAACCGCATGAACGAACAGGTCATCGCCCGCGCCACACGAGGCCTTGCCGGCGTCATTGAAAAGCGGGGACAGAAAGCCATGGACCGCGGCGTGGCCATCGCTTGGGACGTAAGAGAGCGCAGCGAGCGTTTTATGGAAGTGGCGGCGGCCATGTTGGCCTCCTGCGGCATTCAAGTGCATATTTATAAAGGCATTCGTCCGACGCCCATATTGTCCTTTGCCGTGCGGGAACTTAAAACGCAAGCCGGCATCGTGGTGACGGCGAGCCACAATCCCAAGGAGTACAACGGCTACAAGGTGTACTGGAAAGAGGGCTCTCAAATTCAAGACGCCATGGCCGACGAGATTTCCAGAGAAATCGCCAAATACGGCTACGATGTGTGGCCTGAGAAATCCTTTGAAGCGTACAAAGAAGAAGGCTTGATTCACGTCATCGACGATGATATAGAAGAAAAATACTACGCTCTGACTTTGGACAAGGCCGTGGAAGACGATGTAAAAAAAGATATTTCCATCGTCTACACGCCATTAAACGGTACGGGGAATCTGCCCGTGCGCCGTATTTTAAAAGAGCGGGGCTTCAGCAATATTCATCTCGTGGAAGAGCAGACGGAACCGGACAGTACCTTCGCTTCCGTGGGTTATCCCAATCCCGAGGATTTTCACGCCTTTGAAAAGGCGTTGGACCTGGGAAAAGAAGTGGATGCCGATCTTTTAATCGCCACGGATCCCGACTGCGACCGGGTGGCCATCGTGGCAAAAGACGAAGCCGGCGAATACATTCCCTTTACGGGCAATCAAACGGGAGCCCTGCTCTTGGAATACATTTTGTCCCGTCGCTCGAGCAAAGGCGATCTGCCTTCCAACGGCGCCGTGGTCAAGAGCATCGTCACCGGGGACATCGGCCGCAGAATTTGTGAGCATTACGGCGTCGCCATGTTCAATGCCCTAACCGGCTTTAAAAATATTTGCGCCCCGGCCAATCAATGGGACGACACGAGAGAATACGAATTTTTATTCGGCTATGAAGAGAGCATCGGCTATGTTTACGGCGATCACGTCCGGGACAAAGATGCCGTGGTTACTTCCATGATAGCGGCGGAAATGGCGGCCTATTATTTAAGCCTAGGCAAGCGCCTGCCGGAAGTGTTGGAAGACATCTTCCGAAAATACGACTATCAGGGAGAAAAACTTCTGTCCGTGGTGAAAGAGGGACAGGAAGGTCAGGCTCGGATTCAAGCCATTATGACGGACCTTCGCGAAAATCCCATATGCTCCATCGAAAACTTGACGGTGGAAGAAGTAGTGGACTACTCCGAAGGCGTGGATGGCATCGGCACGAGCAATGTATTGGAATATCATTTAAACGACGGCAGTCGCTTTTTCGTCAGACCTTCGGGCACGGAGCCGAAGATCAAGCTCTATATTTACAGCAGCGACAAAGATAAAAACAAAGCAAAGGAGAAAATCGACGGGATCGAATCTGCCGTCCTCCGTCGATTTAACGCACAATGATTTTACTGATTGATACAAATCCCATACTTGAAACCCGTTTAATAGGAGACAGCTTTCCCAAAGGCTCCACATCCTCCGTGCGGGAAAAACAAATTGCGCCTGCGGGATACGGCGCCCATATGGTTCGCTTGGCGCAAAATATCAATGAAAGCGCCAAGCTTATGACATTTCTCGGTGGAAACGCCGGGGAGCGATACGAAAAACTCATGAGCCTTTCGGGCATCGATGTCGTCGTAAAGGCCATACGCGACGAAACCATGGAGCGTTTGATTTTAGAAGAAAAAAACAGGACCTCGACCATCGAGACCCCGGAACCGCGCCTGACGAGGGAAGACATGGTGGATTTCTACGACGGCTTTTTAAACGAAGTCGCCGCATCGGATGTGGTGGTGCTGGCAAAGGGCAACCGCAGGGATGAATCCGAAGCCATGAAGCTGCCCTTGGTACGCTACGCCCGCAAGCAGTCGAAGCCGGTGATCATGCTCGCTGAAAGCGGCGATGATCCGGAGGAGACGAGAGAGGCGCGGCCCTTCGGCATCGTCGTGGAACGGGATGTGTTGGGAGAATTGCTGGACAAGCCCATGAATTTTCTCGGCCACATCGTTCAGGGACTGGACAAGCTCTACGGCGGAGACATTCCCCTGATCCTCGTGACGGGAAGCGAGCGAGGCTCTATTCTCTATGCCCGGGGAAGCTACTATTTTGCCAAAAACGAAGAAAAAGGCGTGGATTTCGATCCCCATGCCGCCGCAGTGGCTTTAGCGGCAGGCATCGTGAGAAAATACGACGCGACGATGTTATTAAAATTGGCTCAGGCCGCTGCCGTGACGGAACCGGACACGGATTTCGGTATACTAAAAGGCCTGATGAACAAAATTGATGTACAACAAATGGAGGTATAAGATGGATTTTTGCTTGGATAGAGAGAAAGTCATGTTTTTATTTATCGACATTCAGGGCACCTTGGCTGCCACCGTGGATCGCAACGACCGCGTCAAACACTATGCGGGCATATTGGCCGATGCGGCGGAATTAATGGAAATTCCCGCTGTTTTTACTACGCAATACAAAAAAGGCCTCGGCGAATTTGACGAAGACATTCGCGGCAAAGTGACCCGTGGTGCGGATTTCGACAAGAAGGCTTTCTCCTGCATGTTGGACGAAGATATCGCCGCTTATTTCGATGAAAAGAAGCCGAAGCAAGTGGTGGTATGCGGCATCGAAGCCCATATCTGCGTCTTGATGACCGTGCGGGATCTCATCGCCAAAGGTTACGATGTTTACGTCGCTCACGACGCCGTCAGATCCAGAAGCGCCGAAAACGCCCTCTATGCATTCGAAGAAATGCGTCAAATGGGCGCGTCGATTCGCTCCACGGAGTCGATTTTATTCGACCTCAACAGCGTATCCGGTACCGCGGAGTTTAAAGCGGTACAAAAGTTAATTAAGTAATGCGTTTTCTGCACACGGCGGATCTTCACTTGGGGCGAAGTTTTCCCTACGAAAGGGAAGAGGACCGCAAGATCGGGCGAAAAGACCGCTTTCGCACCTTTGAGCGCATTTTAAAGCTGGGCGTTCATGAAAAGATCGATTATCTTTTTCTCGTCGGCGATATTTTCGAGCAGGACAAGGTCATGCCTGAAGAAGTGGATTACGTCCTGACCTGTTTGGACCGGGCGCCCTTTACGACCTTGCTGCTTCTGGGCAATCACGATTACAAACTTTACGACTACCTTTCGTCTCGCCTGCCGGAAAATGTGGTTTTGTTTTCCAACGAAGCCATGGATCGGTACGTCGATGAAGCGAATAACGTCGCCTTTTACGGCACCAGCTGGACCCGAGCGAGTTACAATAAAATCCTGCAGTTCGACGGCGACGACGAGGTCGATTTCCGGCGCGTGCTCTTGCACCACGGAAATTGGAGCGGCGGCGACGGCTATTTCCCCGTAGACGCCAATCTCCTCTATGCTTTCGACTACATCGCCCTGGGCCATGTGCACAAGCCGACCATGTACGAAAACAAGCTGCAAATGTGCGGCACGCCGGAGCCCCTGGATCGAACGGATCGGGGCAAGCTCGGCGTCATCTTGGGCGAGTTGGACGAGCTTCTCACGACGCGCTATATGCCCGTGGCGGAGCGGATTTTAAGACAGAAAAACTATTTGCGAAGAGACGAAGAAGACGACGAAGAAATCGTCGCCGATGCGCATGCATTGTCCTCGTCCGACGATGCCGTCTACAGCTTTTACCTTTCCGGCGCCTACAGTGGCATACTGGACCGGGAGCTTCGAAGGATTTTCGATGAAAAAGGTCTTTTGTATGAACTTCACTGGGAAAAGAATTTGCCGAAGATCATCGAGCAGTTGGAGAGGGAGCACGAAGGGGATCTCCTCGGCGCTTTTTTAGCGCTGGCAAAGGCCTACGACGCCGACGAAGAGACGCGCCTCGCCTTGTGCGATTTAGGTTTGCGGGCCCTGTTGGGGGAAGATTATGATTCATAAACTTTACATGCGCGACTTCGGCTGTTTTCACGACACGACGGTGACCTTCGACGAAGGCTATCAATGCCTCAAGGGCCCTAACGAATCGGGGAAGACCACGACGGCGGCCTGTATTCAGGCGATATTATACGGCTTTTCCAAAGACAGCCCGGCGCGCAAACTCTATTCCTCAGCTTACGACGACTACTTTCCCTTGGAAGGCAGGAATTTTTCCGCCGCGATGGAGCTGGACGTGGACGGGAAGCGCTATTTAATCGAGCGAAATTTTATAAAAGAGAAAGAATCCCTTCAGTTTTTCGATATGGAAAGCAATCGGCTCTTGCCGGATTCGGAAAAGCTCTATACTTTTTCAGGCATTCCGCAACCGGGCGCCTTGTTTTGGAATCTGTCACAGGGCGATTTTCTGCGCTTTTTTGCGATGGACGATTTGCAGTCCACGGGAGCGGAGGCGGTTTTTAAGCGCATACAGGAAATGAAGAACTTTTTGCACACGAGCAGCACGACTCTCGACGTGCAGGGCGCCTTCGATTACCTGGCCAAGGAGAAAAAAGCCTTGGGCACGGTGCGGGCAAAGAAATCCCCCATCGGCGACAATCGCGAAAAGCTCAGGGATTTGGAAGAGACCATGGCGGATTATCGCGCCAAATCCAGGAGCTACGACGAGGCGAAGGCAGACCGGGAAGATTTGCTGCGCCGCCTTCGGGATTTAAAGCAGCGCCAAAAACAGGCGAGGGACAAGGAAGTGCTTTTGCCCCGGCTGGCCACGGCCACGGAAGAGGTGCGGGCGTGGGACCGCGCTTTGGATGAAAACGAAAAAGAGATCGAACGCTACGAGCGCAAGAGCGGCAAAGGCCTCTCCCGGGGCATTTATTACAAGTTGGCCGGGCTGGCGGCGGTTATCTTGGCCGTGCTCACCGTTTTTTTCTTCTCTCGCGATCGAATGGATTTGGCGACCGCCTCAGTCCTCGTTGCAGCCGTGTGTTTTGTCGTCACTCTCGTATTATTTATCTTGCGACGCATGACCCTGCGCACCATGAAGCGCTACCATCAGGCCTTTTTTGAGCGAGATCAATTGCTGGAAAAAAAGAACGCCTGCTTCCAATGGTTCGACGCCATGACGGAAGAGGACATTACTTTGGAAGGCCTGGCCGACGCCATGATGCGGCGGGGCAGAGAGCTGGAGCAGCTGCCCCTTGATGTGGGTTTGGATGAAAAGATCGAAGCCCTGCAAAGACAAATCGGTCATGTGGACGCACGCCACGAGGAAAAAGATGCCCTGGACCTGAAGATGAAACAGACGGCGAAGGATTACGAAGGGGAACGTGCCCGTCGGGAGCGGCTGATGAAAAAGCTCGAGCTCGTGGAAATTTGCGAAGGTATGATAAGAGAGCTCGACGAAGCGGGAAGCGACGATTTTCAGCAGAGTCTGTTAAATGACGGCGCGGCCTATATGCGCGCCCTGTCCGATGGTCGCTACGAAAAAATCGCTCTTTCTGAAAACGGCTTCGTCCTTTCGAAGACCGACGGGCGCTGGCTGAAAGAAACGCAGCTGAGCCGATCCACGGCGGATCTCTTGGTTTTGTCCTTGCGCCTCGCCGCCATCGACAAAATGGATCCGTCGATTCCCATGGTCTTTGACGACGGCTTCGTTTACATGGACGGAGATAGAAAAGAGCGATTGGAAGAAGTATTAAAAGGATTAAACCGGCAGGTTATCGAATTTACCACGCCGTTAAAATAGAAAGGAGTGCCGATTGATTTGGGCGATTGGCGATTTACATTTAGATCATAAGAAAGAAAAGCCCATGTGCATTTTCGGAAAGAAATGGGAAAATCACGAAGAGAAGATTTTTTCCTCATGGGAACGACTCGTCGCCGAGGAGGACCTAGTGCTGGTTGTCGGCGATATTTCATGGGCGCTGAAATTGGAAGAAGGGGAGATCGACCTGCGTCGATTAGACGAATTGCCCGGGAAAAAATATTTGATCAAGGGCAATCACGACTATTGGTGGTCTTCCATGAACAAGCTTAACGGCTTGAATCTAAATACCATCGAGTTCTTGCACAACACCGGTGCCGTGGACGGCAAGGTGGCCTTTTGCGGCAGCCGGGGCTGGACGGACATCGACGCCACGAGCTTCGACGAACAGGACGAAAAAATTTATAAGCGGGAATTAAACCGCCTGCAATTAAGCATCGACGATATGGAGAAAAAAGCGAAAGGCGAAACCATTGAGAAAAAGATCGCCCTTCTGCACTATCCGCCCTTTAATGCCAAGGGCGAGCCCAACGACTTCGCCGAGCTCATGGTATCGGCGGGGATCGACATTTGCATTTACGGCCATCTTCACAGCTTTGGGCACAAATTTATCGTCGAGGGAAATATTGACGGCATCGAGTATTACTGCGTGTCGTCGGATTACATCGATTTCGAACTGCGAAAGATCGAGGTGTAGGATGGAAAGAGAAATCGAGGTCAAAGTCCTTCATGTGGACTTGGACGAGATGGAATCGAAGCTCGTCGACTTAGGCGGAGAGAAAATCGGCGAGGAGCAGCAGACCAACTACCTCATCGATTCCGCCGCCCATCCCATTCCCGCAGGGCTCGGCTATCTGCGCATTCGCCGCATCGAAAAGGACGGGGGCGAAACCATTCAATGCACCTTCAAAGAGAAGAAGTGCGATGAAGGCGTCCGCGCATACGACGAGCACACGGTGATTATCGACGATGCCCGCGAGATGCGCGCCATCTTCGCCCTCTTGGGCTACGGGTTGGTAGAAGAAGCGAAGAAGCATCGAATCAGCTATGCCTTTAAGCAGTGCCGCATCGACTTGGACCGCTGGGATCCCGAAAGCTTTCCCGAGCCATACATGGAAATCGAAGGGCCGAACAAGGTCGCCATCGACGAGGTGATCGCCGCCCTTTCCATCGACCGGGAGCACGTGAGCACGAAATCCATCGCCGAGCTGAAAAAATCTCGGAATATATAGTACAACATAATGATGATTGTGTTATAATAAATCTCGAGGAGGAATTCTATGACAGGTTTTAAGTACATTCGTTTTTTTCATGAAATTCGCAAGGACGACGTGGACATCGTCGGCGGCAAAGGTGCCAATCTCGGCGAAATGACCAATTTCGGTTTGGACGTACCTCCGGGATTCTGTGTTACATCCAAGGGCTATGACGCCTTTATCGAATACGCAGGTCTCGACGAAAAAGTACGTTTTTTAATGCAAGATTTAGACGTGGACGACGTGGATATGCTTACCGCGGCTTCCAACGACATTCGCAGAAATATCGAGCAGGGTGAAATCGATCCGGCTCTGGAAGAAGAAATTGTATTAGCTTATAAAGAATTCAGTCGCTCCATCGACTTGAGAGATCCCCAAGTGGCCGTGCGCTCGTCGGCTACGGCGGAAGACTTGCCCGACGCATCCTTTGCCGGCCAACAAGATACTTACTTACACATTGCCGGCGACGAAGAATTGGTTCATCACGTACGGAAGTGCTGGGCTTCCTTGTGGACGCCTCGCGCCATTTACTACAGAGAAAAACAAAATTACGACCACTTTGCCGTTTCCTTGGCAGTCGTCGTACAAAAAATGGTCAACTCGGAAAAATCCGGCGTTATGTTTACGGCCAACCCCATTACTAACAGCCGCGACGAAATGATGATCAACGCCAGCTACGGCTTAGGCGAAGCCGTGGTCAGCGGCACTGTCACTCCCGACGAATACGTCATTAAGAAAAGCGACAAGTCGATTATCGAAAAAGTCATTGCAGACAAAAAGAAAATCGTCGTACAAAACGATTCGGGTATCGGCACACACGAAGCCGACGTGGAAGATATTTTAGGCGCCGGCGCCGTAAAGGAAGAATGCCTGACGAAGGAAGAATTAGGCACCTTAATCGACGCGGGTCTTAAAATCGAAAGCCTTTACGGCAGCGTACAAGACATCGAATGGGGCATGGACAGAGATACCAAGGGCCTCTACATTTTACAATCCAGACCGATTACCACATTAGGTGAAGCGGAAAGCGCATCGGAAGGCGAGAAAGAGGAAGGCATGAATCAAGCACCTGAAAAATTAAATCCCCTGGTTCGCGGCTTGGCGGCATCGCCGGGTATCGGACGAGGCAAGGTTAAAAAGATTAAAGATGTCAGCGAAATTAACTTGGTCAAAGAAGGGGACATCCTCGTTACAGGCATGACCAATCCCGATATGGT
>QWCK01005459.1_pt1 | contig 12160 bp, 8 predicted proteins | sample 1972571 | NCBI WGS metagenome assembly QWCK01 (sample SAMN09866710, study PRJNA288562) | Human gut metagenome isolate term2_stool, whole genome shotgun sequencing... | isolation source: gut | host: Homo sapiens | place: USA: California
CCAAACACATGAACATAGATAAAGAATAAAGTACCAAACGACATATCTTACTGTCACATCGTGTTGTTCAAATACTTTATCGCATTCTTTGTCGTAAAATAGTCTTATCTTTTTTGGGGTGAAAGATTTACATTGACTCGTAGTAATTCCTACATAATATTGCTTTGCATTGAACTCTATCAGAAGATTTGAGCCACCCCGATAACCACTGCTACAATTAATTTCCAGTACTGAGAAATTAGTTATCTCCTTTTCGCGATTTACAATAGTCTTTCTATGATTATACGAGAACAAAGCATATAGAAGGATGGCTAATAAGCCAATATTTATTAGACAAACAACGCTTCTTCTTTTCATTATTGGTTGTTGTTTTGGGTCGCTCTTTGAGTCTTACTACCAGCTATTTTTGAAATGGCCTGTCTGGAGACATAGGTACTACCATTCAGGACGGTAGATATGTCCTTTACTGGAAATGTCGCCTTGCTGACAACAGGAAGTCCATTATTGCTCACGGCATCATAGCTGTAGAGATTGTCCATGATACCAAAAAGCCTCAGAACGTTAGAGTGTATGATTGAGTTCATAGAGCTTTCCTACTTAAGGACCAGGAGCTCTGAAATGGCCGTTTTTCTTGATTCTGTATATGTAGACTTTATCCGTTTCTGCATCCGCACATGCCGGTGTCAAGAGCACCCTGCTTACAAATGTAGGAAAAAACTTGGTAGGGAGTTCGCACATCAGGGCTGATCATTATATACAGTGAGTTCATCTATCTCCTTATTTCTCGCTTGTCGCTAATGTGTAGCTTCTGAAAGAACGATTATGATGCGTTAGCCCTGACTGGGCAAGAAAGGAGGGAATCGGACGAATTTCCCCGTAAATATATGTAAAGCCACAAGAGGTGAGGATCACGAGAATCCATGAGCTGACACATTACATTATAATGAGCTCATCTATGCCTCACTTGTCGCTAATGTGTAGCTCCTAATTATAATGCGTCAGCCCTGGTTCGCATATGTCATTTAACTCTTGCGCATACATTCCACCCGCCCTCCAACCTCACACTGGACAGACAGCTAGTTACGACTCTCGCCTCATCAAGTTTCGGGGTAAAACGCCTAGAAACTCCTTTTCCCTCTGAAACTTGGGTTATGGATGAGCCTGTATTAATCTAACCCTTGTATCAAACGAGTTATGATCCAGGAGCTATAATCCAGGAGCTATAATCCAAAATATCCACGTGGGGAATTCAATTTCTCCACGTGGATATTTGTGTATGTTGTCTCTTAGTTTGCTTTTTGAGCCATCTTCTTCTGATGCCGCTTGCCTACAGCCAGCACCGTGATATAGCCTATGATACCCGAGATAAGGCTACCTGTTAGGATACCCAGCTTGGCCTCGCTGAGCCAGTCTAGATGCAGCTGTACATCGTATGACAGACTAGCGATAAACATGGAGACCGTAAAGCCGATACCACCCAATATGGAGACAGCGAAGAGCATGGCGGGATAGACCCCGTCACTCCACTGATGCTTCGTGAGAAGAATGTAGACATAGGTAAAGAGGAAAATGCCAACAGGCTTGCCAACCAATAGTCCCAAACTCACTGCAAAGGGAAGTGCTGAGATACTATCCATGGTGAAGGTGGAGAAGTCGATCCCAGCATTGACAAAAGCAAAGATAGGGAGGATCAAATAGTTGACCCAACCCGTGAGTGCATGCTCTAGGCGCTGTACTGGAGGGATAGCTCGTGAAGCAGATTGGCGCAAGCTGTTGATCATGGCAATATCAGCTCCATCTAGGTGTGTGGTCTGATCTTTTTGTGTATTCTCTGTATGCGGTAGCATCCTAGAGACTGTACCAGCGAGATTGCCTAGCTGGTGGCAAGAGACAGAGGTCGTCATAGGGACCGCCAGTGCTACCATGACACCTGCGATGGTGGTGTGGATACCGCTCTGTAGGAAGAAAAACCATACGATAAAGAGTCCGATCATGTAGATCACTATATGGCGCACTCCTGATCGACCTAGGAGAGCTAGGAGAGCAACTGTCGCCAAGCCTAGACCTAGCATCAATAGGTTGATCCCGGAGGAGTAAAAGAGCGCTATCACGATGATACCTCCTATATCGTCGGCTACGGCTAGCGTGGTCATAAAGACACGTAGCGAAGCGGGTACATGATCCTTCAGTACCATCAGTACCGCTAGGACGAAGGCTATATCTGTAGCCATCGGTATGGCAGCACCTCGGCTGGCATCACCCGCAGGAGCGATCAGTAAGAAGAGGACGATCGGAACGATCATACCTCCGATAGCCCCCACGACAGGCATCATTGCTTTCTTGACTGAGGAGAGCTCCCCTACGAGAAGTTGCTGCTTGATATCTAGCCCAACAACAAAGAAGAAGAAAACCATCAAGACATCATTGGCAAAAACCAAGAAGCTCATCGGCTCGCCATGATAATGAAATATGTCTAGCCCTAGGATGTTGAGGTTGATCGGTATAGCGAGCAGCGTATGGTATAGATCTCTGAGAGGGCTATTGGCCACAATAAGTGCTAAGATGGTCGCAAGAAAGAGTACGACGGTGGAATCTACTTTGCGGATTGTAAACCGCTGAATAGGTCTAAGAAGGCGGTTGTTTGGAGACATGAAGTACTGGTTCTGTTATGTGTTAACGTAGGCTCAAGGATGGATGCCGTACGTATAGTGGTAACATACAATGTCCAACTGAGTCTGTTTAAGCGAAAATAGAGAGCTGTCTTAGAGCAATAAGAGATTGTGCGGAAGTAGCATCTCATAATGCCATTGCTCTCGGGACAAAGATAGCGAAATAAATGGGAACTATTTACATAAAGTAGGGCTACTCGTCAGATTGGTGAAATTGAGGTCTGAGTCACGGCTCTCGGCTGACACAAACCAAAGAGCCCCCTCACGAGAGCTTCGTAAGGGGGCCTAGATTTCGCAAATCTCACGAGTCACCTGGATACTACCGAGTGTTCCTGCACATCGATACTCGTCTCATTGGGCTACTTGATTTGTGGATTTGTTTAGGTCTATTAGCTGAGGATAGATATGGTCATCTAACTATCGGACCTCTTTTTACTCTTATGGCTAGTGACCTGTCCAAGGGTTTTCCTCAAGCGTGTGAAGAGGTCTGCGTTAGGGATCTCTAGGTACTTCTGCTCAGAGTCATTTCGCTCGGAGACGATGAGCAGGATGTCGTTAGGGTTCAGGTGTAGTCCACCCTTAGGCACTATGTAGCGATCATTACGACGTACGAGGATAACCAGTTCGTCGGGATTGAGTGCTAAGTCCTTAAGCAGATGTCCCTCAGAGAGCATCTCCTCTACGACAATACGCTCCTCCATGCTGGTATTGGTCTCCTCAGGGATCTCGACTCCCATGAAGTAGCCCTCAGGGGGTGCTGGCTCAGCTAGATGCAGAGCACGAGCCACTGGGGTGATCGTCATACCCTGACAGATGAGTGATACCAGTGTAATGACGAAAACTATGGTAAAGATGTGATTGGACTGGGGCACTTCGGCTAGTACGGGATAGGTGGCAAAGAGGATGGGTGCCGCTCCACGTAGACCGACCCAAGAGGTAAAGAGTCGAGCCTTGAAGGATAGCTGACGAAAGGGGAGTAGCGTCACAAAGCAAGCGAGCGGACGAGCGACAAACATCATCAGTACAGCAATGATGAGCGTCGGAAGCAATACGGGAAGCATATCGCTCGGATTGACCAGTAGCCCTAGCATGATGAAGAGTACGATCTGTACTAGCCAGGTGATACCATCGAAGAAGCCGTATACAGACCTTCGTGCCGTGATCTTACTATTCCCTAGATAGATGCCTGCGATATAGACTGCTAGATAACCATTACCACCTATATACCACGTGCTCACGTAGGTGATCATAACGAGGCAAAGCAGCGCTATGGGGTAGAGCACCTCGTTCTGTATGTTCAGATTATTGAGCATCTTGACGCATAGCCAGCCAAAGAAAAAGCCACCGATGATGCCAAAGAGAAACTGTAGTACGAGGCTCCCCGCCACACCCCATAGGGAGGTATCGCCGCCCATGACGAAGCCAATGAGTGCGACGGTAATCATATAGGCCATCGGATCGTTACTACCACTCTCCAACTCTAGGAGTGGCTTGAGGTTTTCCTTAAGATGCACACGCTGCGAGCGTAGGATCGCAAAGACTGAGGCGGAGTCGGTACTAGACATCGTGGCCGCCAGTAGGATAGCGATAGGTAGCGAGAAGGTTAGCGAGGCAAAGAGGTAGTGCGTCACGCAGAAGATGAGTAGTCCTGTGAAGAGGGTCGTGAGCAACACTCCGATGGTACTTAGGGCAATACCTTCGCCTATGACGGGACGTATCTGCGAGAGCTTGGTCCCCATACCACCCGAAAAGAGGATGATCGAGAGCGCTACAATACCGATGGACTGCACGCCCCGCATGTTGCTAAAATGTATTCCGATACCATCTACGCCAAAGAGCATACCCGTCAGCAAAAAGAGAAGTAGGGCTGGCACTCCAAAGCGAGCTCCAACCTTACCTAGTAGGATACCGACGAAGATGACGATGGAACCAATAATTAAAAAGGTCTCAGTGGATAGGAGCATAAACTGGTGCTGAGTAAATAGTGAGAATACTGAAAGGATTGTATGATGAGTACTGTACGTCTCTGCTAGATGACGTATAACTTTCTACAAATATACGGAAGAAAAAGAGAATCTCACGAGACAAAAGAAGACTTCTCTCAATTATGTCAGAAGGAGACGGAGATACCTAGGCGGATGGAGTGGCGCTGACGAGCGGGAAGCCCCTTGCCTGTGATGCGGTAAAAGTATTGGACGGAGAGCACCTTGAAGATGTTGCTCAGACCTGCCGAGAGCTCTAGGTGTAGGTCGTTGCGCATAGGCTCGGCGTAGGTAGGCAAGAGGATTTGTCCTGGGCGTGGGGTGATGTGTCGTGGTGATGTGTCGCCCCAGTAACCATGGATGCCGACGAGCTCCCGCAGTCCGAGTCGCTTGACGAGTGGAATGCGGTTAAAGAGCAGACCCTCCATACGATAGAGGAGCTTGAAGTCGAGGTATTTGTCAGCAATGAACTCTAATGGTTGTATGGTCTGAAAGGCGTCGGGGACGAGTAGCCAGGCACGATTGCCATAGGGCGTGAAGAGCTGTGACTGTGGGGTGTTGCCTAGAGCGATACCACTCTGAAGGGTTATGTCTAGTGCACCTAGGATGCTGAGGTATAGTCTCTGGCTGTAGGCGAGATGGAGTGCGCCGTGGGTCTGATCGTTGCCCCATAGACCTCGTGGGTAGATCGATCCAGAGATTGTGAAGGAAGGCTTGTAGATGTCTGCCGAGACGATGCTACCTGGCTTTCGTCCAGAGTAAGGGGTGCGTCCAGGTGTCCAGCTGAGCGAGGCTCCGATCTCGGTCTGTCGTAGCTCGTGGACTTCGTACTGCTTGCCCTCGGCATCTATCGTATAGTAGTGGAGTGTGCCCGTGGGGCGTTGGCGCTGGTAGTCGACCCATATGTTGGAGTATAGGCTGGGTGACCAGTCTATCTCGTGCGAAGCCTCTATGTCTAGTCCGTAGTAGCGTCGCGTGATGCCGTAGGTGCCAAAGATTGAGGCGATGCCATCTTTGTATAGTCCGTAGCTCTCTTCACCTGGGAAGAAGAGGTCGTTGCGTACAGAGAGCGCAAAATTGTTTCGGGGGTAGCTATGGGGGTGCAGCTCTTTGGGCTTAACAGCGTAGGTGAGGCGGGCGTAGTACTTCCACTTTTTGTCCTTAAAGCCATAGGTGACATACCCCTCGGCAAAGAGCTGATTGTGCAGTCTGGCAGTGGTCATGCCCCCAAGACGAAGTCGTACGCCCTCGATCATGTTGGCACTGATGAGGGTCTCCAGAGGACCTAGATCTACATAGACACGCTCACGGTGTAGTGGTTCGGCGGGTATCGGGATAAAGCCTACGGAAGCCATCCTAGCTCCTAGCGAAAAGAGTTTGTACCCAGGGTCGTGAAGGACATAGTCGACGAGCTGTGTGGCGCGCAGCTCGGTAGAGTCGATCGGCTCGGGACGAACGACCAGCCCGTAGTCGTCGATAACGCGTGTCATGAGCTGCTGGAGCGTGTCTGCAGAGAGGAGGAGACGGGGATCAAGAGTCTCAGGTCGTAGCGCTGTAGCGCCTGTCTGGTAGTGACTATAGATGGAGGTGACACGTGCTAAGACTGAGATGTCTAGTCGCTTGGATAAGCGAAAGAGTGCGTCGAGCCGCTGCCGCTCGGGAAGCCATAGAGTGTCACGTCGTCCGTCTGGGCGTGTGATGCTCTGCGGGGCGTAGTCGATGGTGATCTCTAGGCGATCTACCCAGTTGACATTGGCGATGGTGGGCAGGCGCATCTCTACACCGTGGATGCTGTAGTCCACGGTGTCTACCAGTAGTGTACCCGAAAAGCCTGCATCACGCATCTCTATCGGTACGAACTGTATCTGATAGCAAGCATTGCCCGAAGCATCTGGGATAGTGTCTAGGAGGTAGTACTTGTAGAAGGTGATGCCGAGCTGCGAGTGCAGGGGTCCGATGATTTCTTTGGAGAGTAATGGCAGGTCGTTGTTGTAGATGTCTACGGGAGCGAGTAGTGCGTCTATATTGCTCGATAGCAGCCCCTCATCGACAATCTGCTCGACCCCTTTGTGTCGTGTGCCGAGGAGTAGCGGGTTCTCAGTGCGTCTGGCCTGCTGTGCGTAGACGGTGTGTCGCTCACGTAGGGAGAAGGGGAGGATAGGTGTCCTAGCGAGTGCTGAGCTATCGACGAAGCTCTTCATGCGCCACTTGGGGATGCCCCAGTAGCCCTTGCCTCGTGTGATATCGCCCTGAGCGAGGAGGGTCTTCTGGTAGAGCTGGTAGGAGTAGTCGGGCAGGGAGGATAAGTGGTTGTGCTCCTTATGCTGCATCACTTGGCGCATGATGGTCACAGCGGGGTTCCCTTTGCGTCGGTAGCGTTCTTTTTTGGGCTTGACGACTACTGTCTCCATGTCTGTCGCTTTACGGATGAGCGGGATGCGACCTAAGCTGTGATTTTGGTATTTGTCCAAACGCAAGGTCCGTCCCTCATAGCCTATACAGCTGATCTGTAGCACGATGGTATCTTGCGCTATTTCCTCGTGTCGTACCTTGATGGTAAAGGCTCCTTTGTCGTCGCTCGCTGTGCCTGAGACGCTCTGGCGTGTCTCAGTAGAGATGGAGGCGTAGGGGACTGGCTCTCCTGTCTGCTGGTCGTAGAGGATGCCCGATATGGAGGTGCTGCTAGAGACTTGTCCGGTGAGGAGGGTGGGGAGCAGGCACAGAAAGCTCCAGAGCAGGATCAGCAAGCTACGCTTCGTTTGCATAAGCGATTACTTAGTCAGCTTGCGACGCAGGCGAGCTGTGGGGAGTCCGAGCTGCTGTCGGTACTTAGCGGTGGTGCGACGCGCTATGTCGTAGCCTTGCTGTGAGAGTGCTTCTGTGAGTTGATCGTCCGTGAGCGGGTGAAGAGGATCTTCCCCTTCGATGATCTGCTTGAGGCAGTCTTTGATCACTTTGGTAGAGACGTCGCTGCCATCTTTCGCTTGCATGCTTTCGCTAAAGAAGAACTTGATGGGGTAGATGCCCCACTGGCACTGCACGTACTTGCTATTGCTCACACGTGATATGGTGCTGATATCTAGTCGGGCTAAATCGGCAACGTCCTTAAGGATCATGGGACGCAGGTCTACGATATCGCCCGAGAGGAAGAAGTCTCGCTGTAGCGTCATGATGATGGTCATGGTGGTGCGGAGGGTGTCGTAGCGCTGCTGCAGGGCAGAGATGAACCACTCAGCGTCCTTGACGCGGTCACGAGTGTACTGTATCGTCTCCTTGAGCTTGGCTCGTTCACTAGTTGACGCATCACGGTAGTCGGCGATCATCTGCTTGTAGCTTGGCGACACGGTGAGGGCGGGTATCTCGCGCTGGTCTGTGAGGGTCAGGGTGAGCTCGCCCTCATGCTCTGTGATGATGAAGTCGGGTGTCACCTTCGAGAGGAGCGTCTCAGCAGAGGAGTCAAAGCCGTTGCCAGGCTTGGGGGAAAGTTGGTGAATGAGTGCCGACACCTCTTCGAGTTGCTTCTGGTCAAAGCCTCGCTTAGTGAGTCGCTCGAACCGTTTGTAAGCAAAGTCATCGAAGTAGTGAGAGACGATCTTCTCCGCATTGACGACGGTCTCGCTCTGCTCCATACGGTGCAGTTGTAGCAGTAGACACTCTTGTAGCGACCTAGCACCTACGCCTGCGGGGTCTAAGCTCTGAATGATCTGGAGTAGCTCGGTGAGCTCCTGCTCGGAGGCATCGACGCCCTCTTTGAGGAGTAGATCCTGAGCAATGAGTGGTAGTGAGCGGTCTAGGTAGCCATCCTCTCGAAGGTTGCCTACTATATAAGGTACGAGTAACTGCTGCCGCTCGGTGAGCTCTAGGGTGGAGAGCTGATTGTCTAGGTAGTCTGCGAGAGATAGTCCGTGTGCAGCAAAGGGGATCTCCTCACGCTGCTGCTCTCTCTCGGCGATCATTCTCAGCCGATAAGCTGGGATCTCGTCGTCATTGCCGAACTCGTTTCGCGCCTCGAGCCGATCTTGGTCAGACTGGCTCAAAGAGGAGTCGATCTGGTCGTTGGTTGCGTTACTTTCATTTGAATCGTCATGAGCAGTATAAGCCTCCTCGAGAGCAGGATTGCGCTCGATCTCAGCGCTGATGCGCTGCTCCAGCTCGGTGACAGGTAGCTCCAGCAGTTGTATCTGCTGTATCTGGCGCGCTGTGAGGGTCTGTCGCTGCTCTAGCTGCTGTTGCTGGCGATTCTTTAGCATAGCTCCGCAATGGACGAGAGATGGTGCGAGTTAGAACCTTTGATCAGGATAAAGCTGTGCTGCGGTTGGTGTCTGGTGAAGTATTGCTTGAGAGCAGTCGCCGAGGGAAAGAAGATAAAGTGTTCGCTCCCGTAGTGAGCCTGCAGAGCAAAGAAGTTGGGTCCGCAGAAGTAAGTGACCATCTTAGGATAGCGCAGGAGATAGCTCTGTATCTGTCTGATGACGGTGATATGCTCGCTCTCTGCTGCATCGCCTAGCTCGTTCATGTCACCGAGGATAAGCATGCGATTGAGCCCCTGACAGTCCATCGTGAAGTAGCTACTGAGTGCCACCTCCATGCTAGAGGGGTTAGCGTTGTAGCAGTCGAGGATGACACGGTTACCCTGCGCTGTCGGGGGCAGGACTTGTGACCGCTCATTGTGTGGCTGGTAGTTGGTCACAGCCTCATTGATCGTCTTAGGATCTAGACCGAAGTGTAGCCCCACGGTGATCGCTGCCAGGATGTTGTTGAGGTTGTAGTCGCCGACTAGCTTTGTCGCTAGCTGGTAGCTCTCGCCAGTCTCTTGGTCACACCACTCTATCTTTAGTAGTCCAGACTCATCGGTGGGGAGTACGGCGCCAGTGACGCGTGGCGACGTGGTGCCGTTGTAGTAGACCGTGGGTAGTCCATTGAGATTGCTGATGAGCGTCTTATCCTCTCCATTGCAGAAGGCTTGTCCGCTATGCTCTCGCAGATAAGCGTAAAGCTCGCTCTTAGCCTTGATCACTCCCTCGGGTGTGCCAAAGCCTGAGAGATGAGCACGCCCCACATTCGTAATGATGCCGTACTGAGGCTGGGCGAGCTTGCAGAGCGAAGCTATGTCTCCGATGTGCGAAGCTCCTAGCTCGACGATGACAAACTGATGCTCAGGGCGAACCTGCAGTAGGGTGAGGGGGACGCCTATCTCGTTATTGTAGTTGCCCTGGGTGGCATGAACCCGATACTTTGCGGACAAAACAGCAGCCACCAGCTCCTTGGTAGTCGTCTTGCCATTGGTCCCTGTGATTGCTATGAAGGTTGCCTCAGACTTTGCCCTATGTAGGAGCGCCAGCTCGTGAAGCGCCTCAAAGCCCCCATCTCTGTAATAGATAAGTCGCTCACGAAGGTCGGCGTCAGACTCGTCGACTTCATCTATATAGCTAAGGTCGTCAACGAGTGCATACTTGCACCCCTGTTTGAGCGCATCCACCGCAAAGCGATTGCCATCGAAGTGGGCTCCTCGTAGCGATACGAAGAGCGAGTCAGGACGCAGATGTCTCGTGTCGGTGCAGATACCGTCACTCTGGAGGAGTAGGTCGTAGATATGATTGATGTCAGCTGATTGTCGCATAGTAAGAGGATAGGGGATAGCTAATTAGTCAAAAGTCAAAGGCATGCCACTGGGTACGTAGTCCGATACATCTAGATTCCAGCTCAGCAGCTCCCGTACCATAGAGCTAGAGATGTGGAGCAGACCTTGCGCCCCAAAGAGTAGCACCGTCATAGGTCCTTGCAGATGATCATTAATCTGAGAGATACTCTGCTCGTACTCGAAGTCGCTCGTGGAGCGTACGCCACGTATGAGAAACTGTGCTCCACACTGCTTCGCCGCCTCGATGGTCATGCCGCTATAGCTCACGACACGGACACGAGGCTCCTGCGCATAGACGGTCTCTATCTGTAGAGCACGCTGCTCAGAGGTGAAGAATGGCTTTTTCGTCGGGTGCGTGCCGATACCTATGACCACCTCATCAAAAATCTTGAGAGCACGTGCCACTATGTCCGCATGCCCTAGTGTAAAGGGGTCAAAGGAACCCGCAAAGAATCCGATACGCTTCATATCTGTCTGCTAAGCTAGGTGAGGAGCCTTAGACAATCTCCTCGTCGATGATTAGATTGTCTATGATAAAGTCTTGACGGTCAGGCGTGTTCTTGCCCATGTAGAAGTGTAGCATTCGCTTGAGATTGTCCTCCTTGCGGAGCGACACCTGACGGAGCTTGATGTTTTCTTCCGTGATCAGCTCCTTAAACTCATTGGCACTGATCTCACCCAGACCCTTAAAGCGGGTGATCTGAGCTGAAGCTCCCATCCGCTCTACAGCCGCATTGAGCTCCTGATCACTATAGCAGTAGGCAGAGGTCTCCGTCTCAGACGCTGGCTCACTGGTCGCCTTCTTGCCGCCCTTTTTCTTACCCGCTGAGGCAACACGTGCTGTGATACTCTTCTTGCGCTTGGCTGGTAGCGAGACACGGTAGAGTGGTGTCTCCAATATGTAGACATGTCCACGCCGTACCAGCTCGGGAAAGAACTGCAAGAAGAAGGTCAGCGTCAGGAGCCGTATGTGCATACCGTCATCATCGGCATCGGTAGCGATGATCACCCGATTGTAGCGCAAGCCCTCGAGACCGTCTTCGATATTGAGCGCAGCCTGGAGGAGGTTAAACTCTTCGTTCTCATAGACCACCTTCTTGCTTAGCCCATAGCTGTTGAGCGGTTTGCCTCGCAAGCTAAAGACCGCTTGGTAGCGCGCGTCTCTACTCTGTGTGATCGATCCACTGGCCGAGTTACCCTCTGTGATAAAGATACTGGTCAGCTCAGGGTTCTTAGCCTTCGGATCGTTGTAGTGCTCGGTGCAGTCACGCAGCTTCTTGTTGTGAAGGCTAGCTTTCTTAGCACGTTCACGCGCTAGCTTGGTGACGCCGCTCATCGCCTTGCGCTCACGCTCGTTGGCCTGGATCGTCTGGAGCATCACCTCGGAGATGTCGGGGTGCATGTGGAGGTAGTTGTCGAGCTTCTCCTTGAGGAAGTCACCGACGAACTTCTGTACCGTCACGCCCCGCAGTGGTTCGTGCTCAAACATAGGATCTTGGGGTACCATCTCCTTGGAGCCTAGCTTGATCTTCGTCTGACTCTCGAACTCTGGCTCGATGATGCGGATGCTGATCGCCGCCGCCATGCCAGAGCGAATGTCTCCATACTCAAAGCCCTTGCCCGAAAACTCCTTGATGACACGAGCTACCTGCTCGCGAAAGGCTGTCAAGTGGGTACCTCCCTGTGTGGTGTACTGACCATTGACGAAGCTGTAAAACTCCTCTCCGTACTGCTCAATGTGTGTGATAGCGACCTCTATATCAGGCCCCGTGAGACGTATGATCGGGTAGAGCGGATCGCCCGTGATGGTGTCTGAGAGGAAGTCTTGTAGCCCGTGACGGCTGACATATTTCTTATCGTTGAGGTAG
>QWCK01005149.1_pt1 | contig 12142 bp, 11 predicted proteins | sample 1972571 | NCBI WGS metagenome assembly QWCK01 (sample SAMN09866710, study PRJNA288562) | Human gut metagenome isolate term2_stool, whole genome shotgun sequencing... | isolation source: gut | host: Homo sapiens | place: USA: California
TCTGGGGGCTTCTACCGATCCGGGAGAGTGGGCGCGTACCCTGGGAGTTAGGGGCGCGCGAATTGTCGATGTGCGTAGCCTGCAATAGGAGGAACCGTGGCTCAAAGCGCTATTAGTCGACCGTTGGGAACTGAAACCGAGTTCGGGATTATCCAGGTAGGAAACGTCTACGCTAACCCGGTGGCACTGTCTACCCAAGTAGTGACGGCTTACCGGGATCACTCGTGCCCGTCAGCAGCGGTTACCTGGGATTATGAGGGCGAAAACCCCTTGCAGGATATGCGCGGGTTTTCGCTTAATCCCCGCCAGGCGGATCCCTCGCAGCTAACCAATAATCCCGAGCAGCTGGCACCTGCCGGCCCGGGAGTACAGGCGGTTGCCCGCCCCAGTGCTCAAGAAGCCGCAATGCCTAAGCCAAGTGCCTGTGTACTGACTAATGGCGCGCGCCTGTACGTGGATCATGCTCACCCGGAATATTCCTCTCCGGAAACTCTGGATCCCAAACAAGGGGCACTCTATGATGCGGCAGGAGATCTGATTGCTCGCCGTGCCATGGAGCTGGCAGCAGAAAATGGCAACCAGATTGAGCTTTACAAGAACAATGTGGATGGTAAAGGCGCGGCCTATGGCAGTCATGAGAACTATTTACTGCGGCGCGACCTAGATTTTTACGGTCTTGCCCAAACCCTGATTCCCTTCCTGGTAACCCGGCCAATTATTTGCGGAGCCGGACGCGTAGGTATCGGACAGCGCTCCGAAAAAGCTGGTTTCCAAATTTCGCAACGCGCGGACTATGTAGAAAACGATATCGGACTGGAAACTACCTTTAACCGGCCGATAATTAATACCCGCGACGAACCACATGCGGATGCTAGCCGGTGGCGGCGCCTCCACGTTATTGGTGGGGATGCAAACCGTTTCCAATACTCTACTTACCTGCGTCTAGGCTCTACTGCTGCTTTGCTGTGGCTCCTAGAAAACCCCGATTGTCCCCAGGTAAAACAGCTGGAAGAGCTGCGGATTACTTCCGATCCGGTAGAAGAAACCTGGGCGGTATCGCATGATCTTTCGCTAACTCACCGCGTAGAAACGGTATCGGGACCGCTGACTGCCCTCCAGATTCAAAACGCAATCCGAGCTGCCATTGCCGAGGCCTTAGAAGAGCGCGGCGGGGCAGATAGGGCTAGTGCCGAGCTGCTTAAAGACTGGCAACAAGTGCTAGATTCTTTGGCCACAGATCGTGAGCTGGCCGCCCGCCGAGTGGAATGGGTAGGGAAATATCAACTTTTAGCACGAATGCGGCAGCGTCTAGGCTGCGATTGGAACCACCCCAAAATTCAGGCGCTAGATTTACAATGGGCGGCGCTGCGGCCAGGAATATTCGAAAATCTTTGTGACGCCGGAATGGTGGAGCAACTGTTTTCAGCGGAAGAAGTATCGCAAGCGGTCCAGCAGCCTCCTCGCGGGGGCAGATCCTGGGTACGGGGGATGGCGGTAGCGAAACTGCCACAAGTTAAGAAAGGCTCCTGGCAGTCACTGCTCCTAGATTTAGGCGGGGAACAACTTTTGCGCTTCAGTTTGGGGGATCCGGATTGCGCTGCCTCGCCAGCTGAAGCGCGCGCCCTCGAAAATGGTGATGCCGCCGGGTTTGCCCGCGCCCTGAGCGCTAAAAAGGAAAAACCGACAGAAAAATTTTAGGCTTGTCTTTATTAGGAGGAAACAACAGTGGTACAAGAACAAATAAACGCGCCCGGCGGGAAAAATAACAGCCTTGACGAAGGGATAGAAACCGCCCAGGCACAAATCAATGCTCCCGCGATCGATGCCCTCTTAGAGCAGATAGACACGGTAATGGAAACCGATGCGCAAGCCTTTGTTGAAGGTTTCGTACAAAAAGGTGGGGAATAGTCCTTGCGGAGGATTTTCGGGATCGAAACCGAGTACGGGATTACTTGTGCCGCTACCGAAGGAAGGCCGCCCCTGGATGCAGAACAGGCCGCTCGCCGTCTCTTTATGCCGGTAGTCAACCGTCATCGCTCTTCTAATGTGTTTTTAGGTAACGGGGGACGGCTCTACCTGGATGTAGGGTCGCATCCCGAATACGCGACTGCCGAATGTGACTATTTAGCGGATTTATTGGCTCAAGACGTTGCTGGACAAGAAATTTTTTCCGATCTGGTAACCACCACGAATCAGCAGCTACATGCTGACGGTATCAACGGACAGATTCACCTGCTCAAAAATAACCGCGACTCCCAGGGGAATTCGTGCGGCTGTCACGAAAACTACCTGTTGCATCGTTCCGCGGATTTTATGGGGATGGCTGACGCGCTGATTACCTTCTTCATTACCCGGCAAATCTTGGTGGGAGCGGGGATGGTAGATGAAGAGGGCGGCTACCATTTTTCTCAACGTGCCGACAAAATGTATGACCCGATTTCGGCGGCTACTACCCGGGCGCGTCCCATTATTAATACTCGGGATGAGCCGCTGGCAGCCTCTAGTCAGTATCGCCGTATGCACGTAATCGTAGGGGATTCCAATATTTGTGAAGCCACTACCGCTCTAAAAGTGGGGATGACCATTGCTCTGCTAGATGCGATTGACTGTTCTTTAAGCGTGAGCGACTTGGCGATAACTGACCCTATGAGCGCGATCCGCGAAATCAACGCCGATCTAACCGGGCGGGCGCCATTAAAGCTAAAAACGGGCGGTCACCTAGATGCGGTAGAAATCCAAAAACGCATCTACCAGCGGGTGATGAACACTCTAAGCGATGCGGGGGAGCTAGAAGCTACTCGGGAGCGGGTAACAGTCGGCGATTTTGATCCCCTAGAACTGTGGGGGAGGACCCTCAAGTGTTTCGAGGACGAAAATTTCCAGGCGGTGGAAAGCGAAATAGATTGGGTGATTAAGCAGAATCTTCTAGAACAAAGCGCCCAGCGGCATCAAGTTTCTATGAATTCTCCCCTAATAGCGCGCCTAGATTTGGCATATCACGACATCACTTCCGCGGGTCTAGCTCCGGCACTGAGACAGGCCGGGCTGATGCGTCAACTGCTAACCTCAGAACAAATCGAGGCCGCAAAAACCTATCCGCCCCGCACTACCCGGGCAAATATGCGGGGCAGGATATTGCGGGAAGCCGAGCAGCTGCGCAGAGATGTTTCGGTAGACTGGATACACGTGCGCATCGATGAATCGAAAATGCCGACGGTGATGCTGGGGGATCCTTTTGCTTATGAGGGAGAAATCCTAGATAAACTACTGGCAGAGTTGCGAGAGAGGTCGTGAACTAGATGGACGCTAACGCGGGAAGTCACGGCGATGATACGAAGAATGCTGTCCCCATTTCAACTCCTGAGCCGCAAACCGTTTCCGGAGAAAACCAGGAAGGCATATCTAGCGATTTAAAGCGACGCTTTCCTCCGCGAAAGGCAGCAGTTCCGGCGAAGAAAAAGCCTTCCGTCTGGCGTATTTTGCGCTGGTGGCTGGCCGCAGCTGCCGTGCTCGCGGTGGCCGCTACGGTAGTTTTAGGGTTTTATCTGTGGCAAGCCGGTCGCGGACAAGAAATGAATGGGTTATCTACCCAGGTGAAAGTCAGCGGCCAGTTGGGAGAACAGCCAGTAGTCGAATTTCAAGGGCGAATGCCTATTACGTTGCCTAACTCGCGGGTAGCTATACGCGGTTTCGGGCCGCAGATACGGGAAAATCAAGACGTACGAGTGATGGTGAGTGTCTACGAGGGCAATACCGGAAAACTGGTTTCCCAGGGAGGAAAGCCACAGATTTTCGTGGGCAAAGCTAACGCCTCTACGTTGCCCAGTGGGTTGCTTACCGAAGTTATCGGCAGGAACGAGGGGTCGCGCCTGATCGTGCACCGCCCGGCTACTGCCAGTGACGGGAAAACTTCCATGGAAGTAGACGTTATCGATGTGCTACCTACTGCGGTTTATCAGTCGCAGTTGCAGATTCCGGAGGCGGCGGGGGTCAATTTTTCTTTCCCGCAGGGATTACCGCATTTCGAGTCGGCATCGAATACTCAACCCCAAGAGGCTGCTACTTTCGTCTTGGTGCCTGGCAAAGGCGAACAACTAGACCCGCGTAAGAAGATCCTGGCGCAATATGGAGTCTGGGAACTAGACTCTGGTAAGAAACGTGCCTACACCTGGGGGAATGTAGGTCCGCAACAGATAGTGGGCGAAAGTACTTTCCAGTCCTTATCCCAACAGTTAACTGCTCTGCGTGCCAACTCGCGCATCTTGGCGATTATCCCCGCTGATCAAGCCACTGGAGATAGCGCCTTAGCAGTAGTTATGGACGTTTTGGCCTGCGCAAAATAAGGTAGCGGCTATTTCGAAGCTAGCGGTAGCTCTGGCGAATCCAGTCCATCTAACGGCAGCGGCGCTCCCCATTCTCATTAGTTTTTTACACTGAGGGTAGAGAACCTATTGAGGAGGGCAAAATGGCAGTAGCGATTAGGGTGATTCCGTGCCTAGACGTTGATCAAGGGCGCGTGGTTAAAGGGGTTAACTTCCAACACCTAAAAGATGCGGGAGATCCCGTGGAACTGGCGGAACGCTACAGCCAGGAAGGTGCAGATGAAATCACTTTCCTGGATGTGTCAGCCTCTAAAGAGGGGCGCGCCACTATGGTGCAAACCGTGCAGCGCTGCGCCGAGCAAGTATTTGTACCGCTGACCGTAGGCGGGGGAGTACGTTCGGTTACGGACGTAGAACAACTACTGGGAGCAGGCGCAGATAAGGTGGGAGTAAATACTGCTGCTATCGCTAACCCAGAACTAATCGATCAGATAGCTCAGCGTTTCGGTAATCAAGTCTTGGTAATCTCGGTTGATGCCCGTCGTTGCCCTGACGGGGTGGAAACTGCCAGTGGATTTGAGCTTACTACCCATGGGGGAACCCGTTCTACCGGCATCGATGCCTTGCAGTGGTGTAGCGAAGTCACCGCCCGCGGTGCCGGAGAGATTCTGCTCAATTCGATGGATGCTGACGGAGTGAAAACTGGCTTTGATCTGGAAATGTTAACGCAGGTGCGCTCGCGGGTATCCGTTCCTTTGATTGCCTCTGGGGGTGCGGGCAAGGTTGAGCATTTTGTCGAGGCAGTGCGAGCCGGAGCAGATGCGGTGTTAGCAGCCAGCGTTTTCCATTTCGGAGAGGTCGCGATTTCGGCGGTGAAAGCAGGGCTCAAGGAAGCGGGGTTTGAGGTTCGGTGAGTACACAAGCTTTAGATTCGCAGGTTGCTAGCCGTTTGAAACGCGACGAGGCGGGACTGGTATGTGCGGTTATCCAAGATTGGAAAAGTGGACAAGTGCTAATGGTCGGATATATGGATGACGAGGCCTTGCGGCGCACGCTAACTACGGGGAGGGTCACTTTCTGGTCGCGTTCTCGCCGCGAGTATTGGCGCAAAGGTGATACCTCTGGGCACGCACAATATGTGAAGCAAGTTCAGATTGATTGTGACGGGGATGCCCTGTTGGTACAGGTGGATCAGGTAGGGGCTGCCTGTCACACCGGCAAGCGTAGCTGCTTTGAAAGCGGTGGTGAACTGCCAGTCCGCGTCGGGCATCGCCCTGCCAACAACTAGAATTATTACTGAAGGTGACAAAATCATAATATAGTTTTGGAGGTGATACTCAGATGAATGCTCTCGAACGGTTACTGGCTGGCGTGCGGCAAGAAGCGGCGCGACGGGAATCTGAGGTAAGCCTGGAAGAAATCAAACGGATCGCTGCCCGGCGTCCTCGTCCTCAAGATGGAGTCCGTGCCTTACGCAGCGAGGGCGCGGTTTCGGTAATCGCGGAAATAAAACGCGCCACCCCCGGTAAGGGTTTTTTGCGAGAAGTCCCCGATGTGGCGGCGCTGGCTAAATCTTATGAGGCGGGGGGAGCTTCCGTAATTTCGGTTTCTACCGAAAAAAACTTTTTTTGTGGCTCCATCGAAGACCTGCGACAGGTGCGGGCAGCAGTAGAGGTGCCGGTACTCTATAAAGATTTCGTGATCACCCCCTATCAGGTTCATGAAGCTCGAGCATTAGGCGCTGACCTAATTTTAATCTTGCAAACTTCGGCAGAACCAATGGTAGTCACCTCTTTGGTAGAGCGGGCGCACTCGCTCGGTTTGACTGCGATTGTGGAAGTACATTCGCGGCTAGAAGCCTTTCGGGCGCTGGAAGCGGGTGCCAGGGTAATCGGGGTAAATGCCCAAGATTTGCGCACCCTCGATTTCAATATGGATACTTTTGCCCAAATCGTTGACGTTATTCCCGAGCAGGTGGTGGCGGTGGCCGAATCCGGGGTGGCCGGTCCGCATGATGTATTTAACTATGCTCAACAGGGAGCGGATGCGGTACTGATTGGTTCGGCTTTGGTACAGTCAAATAATCCGCAATCTTTAGTGGCTGAAATGGTGGCAGCGGGAGCACATCCAGCTTTGGCGACTTCCCGCAAGTGCCGGATCAGCCGCGATAAGCACCACGACTAGAAAGATAAGGGATGAACCCGTTTTTTATTCCCTCTCCCTCGCAAGGTGTCTGGTATTTAGGGCCGTTTCCCCTGCGTGCCTATGCTTTAGCGATTCTTACCGGTATTTTCTTGGCTTGCCTGTGGGCTTCACGGCGTTATAAAGCCCGGGGAGGTGACCCGGAGCTAATCGTGGATTTGGCTATTTGGGTAGTTCCCATCGGCATTATTGGAGCCCGGATCTACCATGTGTTGAGTAAGTGGCAAGACTATTTCGGTCCCACGGGCAATCCTAAAGAAATCCCGCTGATCTGGCATGGCGGACTGGCCATCTGGGGAGGGGTAATTGCTGGCACCATAACTGCCTGTCTGGTATTGCGGCATCGGCAGTTGAAAATTGCTCCGGTAGCTGATGCTATTGCGCCTACGATCTTGGTAGGGCAAATCTTTGGTCGTTTAGGAAACTACTTTAATCAAGAGCTTTTTGGTAGGCCGACTACTTTGCCGTGGGGACTGCAAATTGACCTGCAACATCGCCCACTAGGCTTTGAACAATATGCGACTTTCCATCCCACGTTTATCTACGAAATGTTGTGGAACCTAGCAGCAATCGGGGCGCTGCTGTGGATAGAGCGACGTTTTCGTCCGCGGGGCGGCATGATGATGGGATTCTACCTGTGTGCCTATAGCCTGGGGCGTTTCTGGGTAGAGAACCTGCGGATGGATCAGGCAAATCAGTTCCTCGGTCTACGAATAAATGCTTGGACATCTCTGCTGATGTTCATCTTGGGGGTAGCCTTGGCAATTTGGTGTTATCGCCAGAACTTTCCCCGCCAGCAGGAAAGTAATCCGCAACCGGATAGGGAAATATCTCCTGAGGGCAGCGATAAAACAACTTCTGTTTAGTTATGTTGGATTGAGCGGGATCCAACTATCCCTCGACTAAGTGGAAAGAACTGAAGAACTCGTTAGGATAGAGGTATGCGCAGAGCGAAAATTGTATGTACGTTAGGGCCGGCAACAAATTCCCCGTCCCAAATTGAAAAACTCGCCGAGGCTGGGATGAACGTGGCGCGGATTAACCGCTCACACGGTAGCCAAGAAGAAGCTGAGGTTACGATTGGTAATATTCGGCGGGTGGCACTGCAAACTGGCAAAGCTATTGCGGTGTTGGTGGATTTGCAAGGCCCCAAGATTCGTTTGGAGACTTTTGCTGCTGGCCCGCAGACTTTAGAAAAGGGCGACACTTTCACGATTACTACTCGAGATGTTCCCGGGGATAAAGAAATCGTGGGGACTACCTTCAAAGGTTTGCCGGGGGATTGCACTCCCGGAGATGCCCTCTTGATTGATGACGGAAACGTGCAGGTGCGGGTAAAGGAAGTTACCGCTACCGATGTAGTTACCGAGGTAGAAGTTCCCGGGGTGGTGTCCGACCATAAGGGACTTAACTTGCCGGGGGTAGCAGTTTCTGTACCGGCACTTTCAGAAAAGGATGAGGACGATCTACGTTGGGCGCTGCAGCAAGGAGCCGATATCATTGCGCTGTCGTTTGTACGCAGCGCTGATGATTTTGCTGATGTGAAGCGGATTATGGACGAAGAGGAAGTCCACGTCCCAGTTATCGCCAAGATTGAAAAACCGCAGGCAGTCGAACGCATAGTGGAAATTGTGCAGGCTTTTGACGGCATCATGGTGGCGCGCGGTGACCTGGGGGTAGAAATGCCGCTAGAAGCGGTTCCCTTGGTGCAAAAGCGAGCGATCGAGCTGGCCAGAAGGTACGCTAAGCCGGTCATCGTGGCGACTCAGGTCTTTGACTCTATGATTCACAACCCGCGTCCCACCCGCGCTGAAGCATCTGACTGTGCTAACGCGATCTTGGATGGCGCCGATGCAGTAATGCTATCTGGGGAAACCTCGGTGGGGGCATACCCAATTGACGCGGTGCGCCTGATGGCATCGGTTATTACTAATGTGGAGGAAAACGGGGGAGACCGGATATCTCCTCTCACTACCTATGATCATGACCGCGCTGGAGTGCTTTCAATCGCGGCTGCTAGAGCAGCAGAAATGCTGGATCTGAAATTTATGATCGCATTCACGCAGGGAGGTGCGACCGCGCGCACCATGTCCCGTTTGCGTTCCCCCATCCCCATGGTGGCGTTTACTCCCTTAGAGTCCACGCGTAATCAGCTGGCGGTTTCGTGGGGAATTCGTACGTACCGGGTTCCCTATGTAACTCACACTGATGACATGATTTGGCAAGTTGATCAGGTGCTACAAGCACAGGGATTAGCTAAGCGGGGGGATCAAGTAATTATCCTCGCCGGTATGCCTCCGGGGGTGACGGGTTCTACTAACTCGATGCGGATTCATACGGTAGGGTTAGAAACCGACTATCGTTAGTGCTTTACCGTTCATTGCCTAGGGCGGGAAAGTGTTTTTGCGCTGTCTCCAGCTACCCTGCCTGGGATTGCGCAGTACATTGACGATCCCGGGTTGACAATATCTGGATGGTTAAATATAGTTGAACGCTTGTTGAAGTTTTCGGGATTTCTCGGAAATTTGGTTGACTGCCTGCCACCTTTATGGTGTGCTGAAGTTGGCCATAACAGGCAGGGTTCTTTTGGAACCCCGGGGTTACCGGTACGAACCATGTGCCAACCCCGTGAGATGAAGAAGTGAATGGAGTATCAAAATGGAAAAATTCAATATTGTTGAGGCCGGCACTGGCCGTCAAGCAAACAATTTGCTGATTAACACGATTTCGGATGCGATCAGCCCCTGGTTTGCGGACGTTAGCCAAGATCGCCGGGTACGGGAAGCAATCGCGGCTCTCGCAGATGAAACGTTGCGCGCTCGTGCTGCCCAGTATCTGGGTCTACAGCTACGCCCGGCTGCCTAAGGACAGGGCTGGCTAAATAAGGTCAGTATCCAGGTCGCCTGATTTTTCGAACAGCAGGTTTCCTGCAAGGTGTTTATGCTTGTAGGAAACCTGCTTTTACTTTTAACTGAATCTATGGGCTAATGCCTGATTCTATTTCTTTTTAGGGTTTTTCTGTTTTCTAGTTTCCAGCACCAAGGAACTGCGGCTTACTGCTCACGGCTCATGGTGAATACCTGTTGGTTTCGCCTAGAGAGTATTTGCTAAAATGAGCCAGTAACTGTTTACGAAAACTATGATGAGTTTTCTTATCCGAAAGGTTGACATGACCCGCAATAATTCTATTTGCCGCTCAGGAGCAGCGTTGCTTCGCGGCGTTAGCCTCCTGTTCGGTTTGGCTTTAGCCCTGGCGCTAATTCCGGCTGCTAACTTGGCTTATGCCGATCCCAGTGCAAAATATGCCGGATACAGTTCCTACGTTCCAGAGGTAGTTATTGTAGAGGGTAAAATTGGACAAACCCAGGTAAAAGAGCGGGCTAACAAGCCATACCCCGCAGGCATGACTTTTAAGCATGTAAGAAATTCTGCAAATGCCTACGGTTCATGGGTTACTATTAACGCCACCACTGGCAAATTCTCTATTGATAGCTCGAAGAAAGTTCATACGTTCACCAATGGGAAAGCCGAATACACCAGTATTCGTTTGGACGTTATTTATCCCGATCATCTGAACCCTAATCCCTCTTTTGAAACTATTGACGCCGGTAAAGTAACGGTTTTGCAAGATAGCGATAAAGACGGCGTTCCGGACAGAGACGAAACCGGGGCTGTTAAAGATCAGTGCGCCAATACTCCGGCGGGAGTGAAGATTGATGAGGCTAACGGTTGCCCGGTTCCGCCTACCCTGAAAGCTGCAACCGTAACTGGCAAGGTGGGAACGCAAATCACCAACACCAAGATGGCAATTACTAACGAGGGAAAACTAGCCTTGAAGGCTTGCGATTTTGTTGATGCTGATAAAAGCGCTGGTCTAAGTGTGGGACTCGGGGTTGATGATGATGCTTGCGTGATTAGTGGTACCCCTACTAAAGCCGGACAAAGCGAGGTAGAGGTTAAGCTAAGCTACGCAGATGGCAAGAACGCTATTGTGTCGGTTACCGCTAAAGCAACTCTCGATATCGCGGATAAAGACAGTGATGGGGACGGGAAACTAGATGCGGAAGATGAATGTCCCAATACTCCGCAAGGCGCAACTACCGATAATAAAGGCTGCGCCTATCCTCCCAGTATGGAAAATGCTACGGTTACCGGAACCGCTGGTACCGAGATTGACCCGACTTCTTTACCAATCACGAACTTAGGTAATTTGAACTTGGTGGAATGCATTGGCACCTTGCCGGAAGGCTTGTCGCTAGCTTTGAATCAAGACCAGAACGCTTGTATAGTCTCTGGCACTCCGAAAGCCGCCAGTGATAAAACCGTTCCGGTTACCTTGAAGTACACTAGCGACAAGGGAACTGAAGAAATGGTCAGCGCTGAGCTGACCCTAAACATTGCCGAAAAACCGGTAGTAACCCCGAAAGATAACGAAACCTACCAGGACTTGGCTTACGCTGATGCAGCGGTTATGGCCGGGGACAGCGGTAAGGTAGCTTCCCCTACGGCAAAGGCAGGTAAATTGCCGGAGAAATCTACTTTCCAGCTGACGGCAGACAGTAAAACCAAATTCCCCTGGATTAGTGAAGATGCCGATAATCTCGGCGGATGGAATTTGAATCCCGACGAGGCAGTGCCCGCCGGTGAATACCATCCGCAGGTAACCGTGACTTTCCCAGACCAGTCTACTTTGACTTTGGATATGAAAATTACGGTGACTGCTAAAGACCCGGGCAACCCTGATCCGGAACAGCCCGACCCGGGTAACCCTAATCCGGAGAAGCCAGATACTGATAACCCGATGAAGCCGGGAAACAAACCTGCGCAGACTGATTCCGATAAAGATGGCATTATTGATGCCAACGATAAATGCCCCAATACGGCTGCTGGAGTCAAAGTAGATGCTAAAGGATGCCCGATAGCACCTGCTGATAACGCAAAATCTAAGACTGGCGGAAAACAAACCGCTAAGCCAATGCCAATAACTGGTGGCGTTGCCGGTTCTTTGGCTGCGCTATCGCTGCTAGTAACCGTGGCGGGCGTGGGCATTGTTGCGCGGCGGTACGCCAAATAGCAGTATTTATCCTTCGAATTCTTGGATAAATAATACTGTTTAATCCACACGGGTTGGTCGGGGATAATAATCCCCGACCAACCCGTAACTATTTATAAAAGATGTTCCCGCTGAATTGGGCAACGCTCAGTAAATCGTGGTAATCCTCTAAGTATGGAGCTTTCAGAAGATTTTAGAACTGCCGATGAAATGACCGCAGATGAACTGAATGCCAAACTTGCGCGCAGCTATTTGCAGTCCTTATCTGGTGCGGGACGGGACTACAACTCGGTATTTGATGAGTGTGAGGCCTCGCTCTAAAGGCTTAATCCTGGTGGTTTTCCCACAGCAACTGTTCTAAGAGTTTGCGTTCCCGCTCTTTAGTTAGACCAGCTGGTTCTTTACCCACGCTGCACATGGTAAACGCTACATAGGGTGCGTCAATTTGGAATTCCCGGCTAACTAGCTCCCGGTCAAAAGTGGCAAACGGACGCATATGCATCCCCATAACTTCGGCTTGCAAAAGCATATTCTGTACTGCACTACCCAAATCGTAGGGACCGAA
>QWCK01010242.1_pt1 | contig 12142 bp, 9 predicted proteins | sample 1972571 | NCBI WGS metagenome assembly QWCK01 (sample SAMN09866710, study PRJNA288562) | Human gut metagenome isolate term2_stool, whole genome shotgun sequencing... | isolation source: gut | host: Homo sapiens | place: USA: California
TTGAAGTAAAGGAAACTACACCGGCAAAAACTGATGCTGAAAAATATACAGCAGAGGGTGGAACCGTAAATAAGCCTTATGGTGAAAAAGCCACAGAGGCTGAAATTACTGATGTGGTTACAACGAATGCTCCAAATGAGCGAGTTAAGTCAAAGAAGATTATTGGTGATATTCCTACTACAGGAGTGGATCAAAAAGTTGCCGTAGAGATAACTTACGCGGATGGAAGTACAGCAACAGTACAAGTATTGGTTAGCTATGGAAAGGCAAAAGATGCTTTTGATCCTACAGGCCAAAATCTATCCGTAAAACAAAATGCCAGTGAACCTTCTCCAGCAGATGCAATTACCAATAAGGATGCTTTGCCAGCAAATACAGGATATAGCTGGACAACTCCAGTTGACACTTCAGAAGTCGGAACACATGAATATACGGTGAAGGTAACTTATCCTGATGGCTCAGAGGATTTCGTAAAAGTAAATGTAACGGTAGAAGCTACAGCACCTGCACAAACGGATGCGGAAAAATACAAAGCAGATGGCGGAAAAGTAAACAAACCTTACGGACAAACAGCTACTGCTGAAGACGTAGTGAATGCAGTAACAACCGATGCACCAAAAGATAAGGTGAAATCCATTAAGGCGGTTGACGCAATCCCAACAAAAGGAAAGAATCAACCGGTTAAGGTAGAAGTGACCTATGCTGATGGTACAAAAGATACGGTAACCGTTACTGTAAACTATATGGATGCAGCGGACGCATTTAATCCAGAAACAAAACCAATTACGGTAGATAAGGGACAAGCTCCTGATGCAAAAGATGGAATTGCTAATAAGGAAGAATTCCCAGAGGGTACAACTATTACTTGGAAGAAACCTGTGGATACAAACAAGCCGGGTGAAAAAGAAGGTACAGTAGTGGTAACTTATCCGGATGGCAGTACAGATGAAGTAAAAGTTAAGGTTGTTGTTCAAGACAAAAAGACACAGGCAGATGAAAACGAACCAAAAGTCAAAGATGAAATCATCAAAGAAGGACAAAAGCCTGACTTAACAGACAATGTTACGAATCTCGACAAACTTCCTAAGGGAACAAAGGTGAAGGATATTACACCGGATGGAGCGATTAATCCAAATAAACCTGGTGAATACGAGGGAACTTTAGAAATCGAATATCCGGACGGTAGTAAAGATGTAGTTAAGGTAAAAGTAACTGTTGAGAAAGCTAAGACACAGGCAGATGAAAACGAACCAAAAGTCAAAGATGAAATCATCAAAGAAGGAGAAAAGCCTGACTTAACCGACAATGTTACGAATCTCGACAAACTTCCTAAGGGAACAAAGGTGAAGGACATTACACCGGATGGAGCGATTAATCCAAATAAACCTGGTGAATACGAGGGAACTTTAGAAATCGAATATCCGGATGGAAGTAAAGATACTGTAAAAGTGAAGGCTGTTGTTGAGAAAAAGAATGTAGCTTCTTCAGATACTCATTCTAACAACAATGGAAAGAAACCTAGTGGCGGTGATAATGAAAAAGCTTATGTAAATTCTTCATCACCCAAGACAGGCGATACTGCTAATCCAAGCGTGTTTGCAGGGATTATGGGTATGGCAGGAAGCGTACTAGCCCTTATTGGTTTCAAAAAAAGAAAAAAGGAAGATGAACAAGAATAATTACTTTGAAATATTTAAGTAAAAATTCGAGTCAGAATCCGAAGAATAGTAGGTACAAAATCCATTGATAATGGAACTGTAACCAAAAGGATAGTGCTGGAGGTGGGTGAAAAACTCACCTCCAAATCTATATGAAGAATGGGTCTCCAACTTTTATTGCGGGGGGGTCCAAACTTTCTTGGGGGCCTCGTTTTGGGGCCTAGCTAATATGTTTAAAAGGACGGTGGACACCGTCCTTTTTTAAATGTGCGAATATTCTTTAGTCGTGCCTAATTGTAGCCTTTTAAAGTAGGCTCTTGTCTAGTATTAAAGCGTATGTATTCTTCTTTTAGGTCTCGGAAGTCCTTTTGGACAAGGATGTTAGGGAGACTTGGCATTTGCGTCTCCATCCTATTGACAAGAGAAAAATTAAGTGTTAGCTTTAGCTAACGTGATAGACGGAACCGTCGATGGAGGAAAAGATGCGAGTGATTAAATCAAAAAGGGAGCGTAAAAAGGAAATTATGGAAGCGGCTAAGTCTGTCTTCCTAGAAAAAGGCTTTGAAAAAACCACCATGGAAGATATCATCGCAGAAACCTCCCTTTCCAAGGGCGGTTTCTACCACTGATCCGGAAATGGCAGTCGTCGGCACATTCTTTCATGCGTTTGAATGGCTCTTTGTCCGATTGGCCCCGTTTGCTTTTATTGGAGCAATTGTTGGGATCTTGGTAACAAGACAACGGCATTAAGATAGACCAAAGCTAGAACGGGAAAAGGAGGTAAGAGAGGCCTGTCGTCATCCTTTTGGATGATTACAGGCTTCTTTTATTTTGCTACTATCGCCATAGAGAAGGGGGATGCTCTTTCTGCCCCTGAAAATGGAGAATGACTGGTAAGGAGGTGCACAACAAAAAAACATATCGCATCGTAGCCTGGCTTTCTATTCTCGCCTTGCTTCCCCTTTTGTCCTCCTGCCACAAAGATAGCGGAGAGGGGAAAAAGGCAGTGGAGACGTCGGAAAAAAAGTCAAATTAAGATAGGAGACTACACCTGGGAAGGCTTTACAGGAGTCAGTTTTGACTATCCCATAACGGTTTTATTGTTGAAGGAACCACACCAGTTGCGGGTGGTACTCTTTAAGGAAGTGGAGGGCCAGAAAATTAATCTGGAAGATGACGACGTGCAGGCCATTATCCGCAGCATAACCATAAAATAAGATAACGTTTATGTCCTAGTAGACGAGAGGTCGGTTGGATGCGCATCCGGCCGGCCTCTTTCTCATCCGGAATCAACGCTCGTGCAAAGGCTTACCATGGAGGATATCATGAAAACAAATACGAAACGCTTATTTCTTTTTATGCTGGCGGCGGTGCTGCTTTCCGGATGCAACAAAGAAAAGAAGCCCGCGAATAGCGGAACGGACAATACCGATGCAGCAAATTCTGTGGTGGAAGAATCCGTTAAAACCGCACCCAACGAGGAGAAAGAGCCCAACAAGACGGCTTTGAAAGGAATAGAAAACGTAAAGCCGGTTGCCGGGGCAACAATCGGATCCATGTCGTCCTATGTGGAGGACCGCGAGATTTGGAAGGATTTCATCGATACAAAATATATCGAATCTGCCAAAGGCGATGCGCTCGGCCTCCACGTGCCAAGAATCCTTTTGGATTCGGCGGATGCAAAAGCGGCAAACGCTGAGATTGACGGAATGGTCAACAACATGAAGGAGCAATACGAGACGAATAAGAAGAATATAGAGGGCAACGATATCGGGATCTATTCTTCTTTTTCCGTCTACCAAGATCTGAATGTGCTCAGTGTCCAAATTAGTGAAGCCAACACCTGGCTTGGCGTGTACCCGAAGTTCACCGTGTTCAACTTTTCACTTCCGGACGGCAAGCGCATGGATGATGCGGCGCTCATGAAGCATTTCGGCGTGGAAAAGGACGAGATTCTGGGGGTAATTGAAGACAGTTTACGGGAGGCGCAGGAGGAGAACACGAACATCTACTATAGTACAGACACCGATGTATCGTATCTCAATAATCCAAACAACTGCACCGGCCTGATTCTTAATGCGCTGTGGGACCATTTCGAATCAAAGACGCATCAAATCTATATCGATGAAGTGGGCAGCCCCACCTTTATCTTTTCGTCTTATACCGGCATGATGATGGGACGCAGTCCGCAAACATTGAAACTGCGCGCGAATCGATTTGATTCCGATCCGATCTCTCCGGAGTATCTGCGCATGGCAAGACGTCTCGGTATCGACCCCAAGGATGAAAAACACAAAGCCTTTATCCTCTATCTCGGATCCGCCTTTGACGAGTCGAGTTTGACAGCCCCCCTTGCCAAACTGGAAGCCTGGACGGGCGTATTTACCAACTATGAAGATCCGCGGCTACTCCTAGCAATAAAAGAGAGCAAAGATAGCCATACGCCTTACCTCATTGGTGAGGAGTGCTATCTGGTCATTCCGAAATACGAGAATGCCTCCGTTTCTCTCAAAGAATTGGAATCGACGAAAGAGGGTAAATTAAAAGAAGTGGAGAATAGTCAATTGGACAACATCTCCACTACGGGCACTACCTTTATCTGCCAAAATCAGAGCGATATCGCTCCGAATGCGAAAATCACCATCCGCTACAGAGACAATGTATTGGAATTTTCTCCTTCCATCAGTTTAAAAGACGGCCGTTTGCAGTTACCGAAAGAAGTGACGAACGCAGAAGATATCCTAGATTGGAATCAATTCGTGCAAAAAGACACCTATTCGCAAATTCTATTTGAACGAATCCTATCCATCATGGGACGGGGATGATTCAAACGTCCGCTAGGCTTTTCTCGTTTACCTATGACTGACTTTTGACTTTAAAAACAGAGCCATTCCATGATAAATATTCCAGATCGTCGATTAACCTAAGGAGCATACGATGAAAGCGCTAAGTATTCAACCCTTTTATGCTACTGCCATTTCCCTCGGATGGAAATGGATTGAACTTCGTACCTGGACCAGAGAATATCGAGGTTGGATTCTCATCTGTGCGACAAAAGCAATTAATAAATTTGAGCGAGAGTCATTAGTGTCAGGTCATGCCGTTTGCATTGCTCGCTTGAGCGATATTCGTCCTTACGATGACGAAAATGACCGAGAATTAGCCTTTCTTGCTGACGATGAAACGTTTGAAGGCTATTCTTGGGAATTTGATAAGATTATTCCGATTGTCCCTGTTCCGGTAAAGGGGCAGCAAAATCTATTTAATGCGCCCTTTGAATTGGATGACCTGGAGCCCATAGAGTTAGTATCAAATCCGGAAGATAACGAGGCAATAGTTCAAGAGTTATTTCAATATTGGTATGACCATGGCTATATTAAGAATTTAGACTTTTTAGATATGGAGTGAGCGGATTACAAATATTGCAGGAGTACGTCAAATGAACGATATGTCAAGAATTGTACTTTGTAATTTCAAAGCACAGAATTTGCAATGTTATGTCACAGCGGAAGTTAAAGAAGGCATCTTATTGATTTCCGGGCAAGACTTTAGCACAGCTGGAGAACAACTGTTCGGAGATAGTGAATATGAATATTTCTATTCGCTCAATAAAGAGGATACGGAAAAACTAAAAACAATTCTGGGCGAACGGTCATTTCGCAAAGCCTTAAAAGAAAACTTCTCCGGATTAGATGGATGTAAAACGTTCAGAGAAATTTGTGAGTTGAATGGATTGAGATACGAGTTTAATTCCTATTGCGGATGAGGAGAAAGCTAAACGGCACGATGGTGGCTGTGCTTGTTTTACAATTCTTATGAGCCATGGCTTTCAGTTCCGTTTTCAAGGTCACTTGGATGCACTAAACGAGGTGCTCAATGCTTAAAGTCGTCCTATCCAACCGCTTCAATCTCTAAAGCCACTCCTTGCGGAGTGGCTTTTATTGTTAAACGATATTTTGCAAAAAATAAGCAAGTGAATTTTTAAAACTCGGATTCAGACGGGGCGGCGGATAGTTGACAGGAGAAAAAATGAGAGTTAGCATTAGATAACAGGATAGACGGTACCGTCGATGGAGGAAATGATGCGAGTGATCAAATCAAAAAGGGAGCGTAAAAAGGAAATTATGGAAGCGGCTAAATCTGTCTTCCTAGAAAAAGGCTTTGAAAAAACCACCATGGAAGATATCATCGCAGAAACCTCCCTTTCCAAGGGCGGTTTCTACCACTACTATGCCTCTACCACCGATATCCTCCACGACCTCATGATTGAAGGCATCGCCTACCGCATTAACATCATAAAGCAGACGGTCGGTCAAGCCTCGGCATGGGACGACGAAAGGGATCTTTTTCAGGAATTGAAGAAGGATAATCAGGCCATGTTTGAAGAAAGTTTTGGAACGGAATCGCAAAAAGGTATGGAATATTTCTATTCCGACCTCCTGCTCCATTTCATGAACACCATCATGTTGGGATCAGAAATATTAGGCGCCCGGGAAGTCTTCCGTAAAAATCGGCCGCTTTTTGTGGCTATGATGAAGCTTGCTTTGGACTATATGCGGGACGGCAAGATGATTACATAAAAAATTTCGCCCGGTGTTAGTTGATACTAACGAACGAATCGTTTTTTTGAAGGCTTATTTGAGCCTAATTAGAAAGGAATTTTCTATGTCCGTTTACAAAAAAATGAAACCCTACGTGCCCGGCATGGGAGGCATTCTCATCCTAGCCTTCTTACTTATTATCGGATCTTCTCTTGCCCTCATTGCCGAGTACCAGGCGATTTACTTGTTTTTAAAAAAGATTTTAGTCGCTTCGGGTCTGGAGGGGCTGGCCCATTTGGTCACGATCCTTTGCCTTTGTGCCCTGGCCTACACCGTAATCTATTTTATCGGTTGTATGGCCACTCATCGGATCGCCTTCCGTCTGGAGGCAAACTTAAAAAAAGCCGGTATGGATGCCCTTTTGGAGGCCCCCTCGGCCTTTTTTGACAAGTATCCATCCGGGAAAATCCGCAAGATGCTGGATGATAATACAGCCTTAACCCACACCAGCGTGGCCCATCTCTTGCCGGATTTGGCCGCAGCCTTCTTTGTCCCCCTCTTTGGTCTTGTCTTGGCCGGCATGATCGACTGGCGGCTCTGCGTTTTTATGGTTTTGACCATCGTTGTTGGTGGCTTAATTGGCAGCAAGATGATGGGGGAATCCGCCTTCATGGGCGAATATATGCAGGCGCAGGAGTCCATGGGAGCTCATGCTGTGGAATATGTTCGCAATATGGGTGTGGTCAAAATTTTTAATGCCAACGTCAAGTCCATGAAGAATTTTTATGATTCCATCGCCAGCTATGGAGAAAAGGTGTTGGCCTACAGCATGTCCTGCCGCGTTCCCTACGTGACCTTCCAAACCTTTTTTAACGCCGTTTACCTTTTGCTCATCCCCTTGGCCTTCTTTTTCCTGGCTCGAGGGGAAGATCCCGAACTCTACCTGACCAAGGCCATCTTCTATGTCCTCTTTTGCGACATAATTTTCGTGGCCTTCATGAAGATTATGTATGTGGGCATGCATTCCTACTTGGCCTCATCCTCCATTGATAAGATCGAAAGCCTGATTCAGGAAATGCAGACCGGCAAGCTGGCCTCCGGCTCCGTTGACCAAGCTGTGGATGGTGCTATCGACTTCAAGCATATCTCTTTTGCCTATGAAAAAGACAAGGTTTTAGAGGACTTGAGCTTTCATCTGGATGGGGGAAAGACCTACGCCTTGGTCGGCTCTTCCGGCGGAGGCAAGTCCACCTTGGCTAAGCTCATTGCCGGCTTCTATCCGGTTCAGGAGGGGGAAATCCTCATTGGTGGCAGGGCTTTGTCGGAGTATTCGGAATTTGCTAGAACCCGGATGCTGGCCATGGTCTTTCAAAATGCCAAACTCTTTAAGACCACGATCTACGACAATGTCAAAATCGGCAATCCGGCGGCTTCTTGGGATGAAGTCATGGAAGCCATGAAGCTGGCACGCTGTGAAGATATTTTGGACAAGTTCCCTGATCGAGAAAAGACTCGGATCGGCTCCAAGGGCGTCCACCTGTCTGGGGGTGAGATCCAGCGCATCGCCATCGCCCGAGCCATCTTGAAAAATGCCCCCATCATCATTCTGGATGAAGCTTCGGCAGCAGCCGACCCGGAAAATGAATATGAAATCCAGCAGGCCTTCAGCAATCTTATGAAGGGAAAAACCGTTATCATGATTGCCCACCGGCTCTCTTCTATTCGCCAGGCGGATGAAATTCTGGTCGTGGATGAAGGTAAGATTATCGAGCGGGGTAGCCACCGGGCTTTAATGGAAAAAAATGGGCGTTATGCCTATCTGCAGGGCCTTTATGCCCAAGCCAATGACTGGAGGGTAGCCTGATGAAAAGAAAATTACAAGAAACTTTTGCCCTTACGGAAAAAGGGGCGAGGGGCATGATACGAGCATCGATCGCTTCCTTTTGTGTAAACATTACCTACATGGCGGCTATGATGACCTTTTTTGCCTTTGCTAAGGACCTTTTGGCGGATGGAAAGCTAAGCCATCCGGCCTTTTATCTCTTGGCCATGGCCGTAATCGTGGTTCTCATGTATTTGACCTTGGATTTTGAGTATCGGGCTACCTACAACACGACCTACGCGGAATCCCGGGACATGCGTATTGCCATTGCCGACACCATGAAAGAACTCCCCTTGGGCTATTTTGCCAAACATGATTTGTCCGATCTGGCCCAGACCATGATGCAGGATGTGTTGGATATGGAACATGCTTTTTCCCATGCGGTACCCCAGGCCATCGGAGCGGGGATCTTTTTAGTCCTCATGCTCATCATGATTTTAATCAGCCATTTTTGGATTGGCCTGGCCATTCTTATCCCCACGGCAGTTGGCCTTACCATCATCTTGCTTTCCAAACGCTATCAAAAAAGCTTTGTGAAAAAGTTCTTTGACCAAAGCCGAAAAAATGTGGAAATTATCCAAGATGCCATCGAAATGCAGCAAGAAATTCGCTCCTACAATCTGGTGGGCGAGAAAAGACGGGAAATTCACCAGGCGATACGGGCGGCCGAAAAAATGCACATGCAAGCCGAAGTGGGCCAGGGCATCCCGGTCACGTCGGCCATGACCGTTGTCAAATTAGCTCTAGCCAGCACGATCCTGACGGTGGCCTATTTTATGCTCAAGGGCCAGATGACGGCCCTCTATGCCATTGGCTATATGATTGCCGCCACCCGCCTGACATCCGCCATGGAGGGCGTCGGCATGAACATTGCTGAACTCTTTGATATCGATGTTCGGGTAGATCGTATCAAGGAACTCAAAAACACACCGGTTCAAAAGGGACGGGAAGTGGAACTGAAAAACTTTGATATCGAAGTGAAGGATCTCTCCTTTGCCTATGGAAACAATCCGGTTTTGAATGGGGTAAATTTCTCGGCCAAGCAGGGGGAAGTGACGGCCTTGGTTGGACCTTCCGGGTCGGGCAAAACCACCATGATTCGTCTCCTCTCCCGCCTCTACGATGTTGACCGGGGAGAAATTACCATTGGCGGTCATTCCCTAAAAGACATCGCTCCGGACTGCCTTTATCGGCAGATTTCGATGGTTTTTCAGGATGTGACCCTCTTTAATGGAACGGTCATGGAAAATATCCGCATTGGCCGCAAAGACGCCAGTGATGAAGAAGTCATGGAAGCGGCCAGGAAGGCTCACTGCGACGACTTTATCGTAAAACTTCCCGATGGCTACCAAACCCTGATCGGCGAGAACGGCAGCAAGCTTTCAGGCGGTGAAAGGCAAAGACTATCCATCGCCCGAGCCTTCTTAAAGGATGCACCCATCCTCCTCCTGGACGAAATTTCCGCTTCCCTAGATGTGGAAAATGAGATGGCCATTCAAAAGAGCTTGAATGCCCTGATGAAAGACAAGACTGTGATCATCATCTCCCATCGGATGAAGTCGATTGAAAATGTGAACCAAATTGTCGTCTTTGAAGAAGGCCGGGTGAATGATATTGGTCGTCATGAGGAACTGATGACCCGCTCCAAGCTTTATCGGAACTTGGTGGAGAAGTCGAGTTTGACGGAAGCGTATGTTTATTAGAAAGAAATAAAAGGTAATTTTTTTAAACTAATAGTTAGTACAAGCTAACTGAAATGGAGATGAGTGAATGAAGAAAAAAAATGATGAGTTGAGTTGCTCTGCTTCGGACAGCAAGAAACGCAAGCAAAATGAAAATTTAATAAGAGAGGTAGAGAGTCTAAACTTGGATGTTCCCGATGAGATTATGCAGCGAATCGAAAGGGATGTAGAGCAAAGCGAAAAAAAGCCTAAAATCAGTATGGGTGGTTTAAATAAAGCGCTTATGAGTGTAGCGCCTGAGTATAAGGGTAGGATGCGACTTTCTGTTATTTTTGCGTGCATTGGAGAGCTTTTTAGTTTTTCTACTTATTTCTTTAGTGCTTATGCAGCAGGATGGCTTATAAAAAATGCAGGGGGTAACCCGGTCGGCTTTCAAACACTATTGAAATATGCTTTTTTTGCAATAGGATCACTGCTCCTGTACTTTATATTTACAGGATTTAGCACAACTATTTCACATAAAACCTCTTTTTCCATACTTGCAAAACTGAGGCAGACTTTGTTTGAAAAATTAAAGGTAATTCCAATGGGGTATTTGGTGGATAATCCTGTAGGTAAAATTAAGGTAATTATCATGGATCGAGTAGCAGATATGGAAGACTGGGTAGCCCATATTATGCCGGAGCTGCCGAGCAGGCTTTTGCATCCGATACTCTGCACAGTGATTTTGTTTTATCTAGATTGGCGCATAGGATTATCAATATTTGTGCCACTACCAATTATTTTTGTCGGAATGATTACAATGATGTATAAATACCGTAGTAGAATGGCGGTGTGGTTATCAAGTTATGCCAATGTTGCCGACAGAAGTGCGGAATATGTTCGTGGAATTCCTGTAATCAAAGCATTTGCACAAGACAAAGCTTCGTATGGTAAATTTGCGGATGCGGTAAAATTCTACCATTTTTCAACGATGAAATGGTGGAAGCAAAGTTGGTTTGGCAAAGCACTGATGACGGCTGCAATGATGACACCACAGATAGTGAGCTTGCCTTTAGCTTTTTATTTATATGGGAACGGGCAAATAGGCATTGAAACATTGCTTTTATCACTTATTCTGCCGTTTGCTATTCTTCCACAGGCTTTTGCAATCATTACGAGTTTTGAACTTTTTCAGCTGGCTTCTAATACTTGGACATCCATACAAGAATTGCTTGATATGCCTGTCCAAAAACGTCCTGATGCGGAAAATAAAGTTACTATAGATAGGGGCAAGGGGATAGAATTTGATAATGTAAGTTTTTCTTATCATGACGGAACTGAGGTATTGCATAATATTTCTTTTGAAACAAGCCCCGGAGAAGTGACTGCGCTTGTCGGACCTTCAGGTGGCGGAAAATCTACCATTGCAAAGCTTTTAGCAGGCTTTTGGGATCAGTCATCGGGTAAAATTTCCATTGGTAATGTTGATACAAAGAATATTTCCTTTAAGCAGCTTGCGGAAGAGATCTCTTTTGTCTCACAAGATAACTTTCTTTTTGACGTAAGTATTAGAGATAATATTCGTCTTGGCAAGCCTAATGCAACCGAAGATGAAATTATTACGGCGGCAAAAGCGGCTCATTGCCATGACTTTATTATGGCACTTCCTAATGGATATGATACCAAAGCGGGAGAAGCAGGAGGAGCCATGTCGGGCGGTGAAAGACAGAGAATAACTCTTGCCAGAGCAATTTTGAAACCTGCATCAACCATTATTTTGGATGAGGCAACAGCTTATGCCGATCCTGAAAACGAAGCTCTCATCCAAGAAGCAATATCGAATCTCGTAAAGGGGAAAAATCTTGTGATGGTTGCTCATAGGTTAAATACCATCAAGCAGGCACATCAAATCATTCTCATTGATAAAGGTAAAATTATCGCCAAGGGGAAACATGAAGAACTGATGAAAGAGCCGCTTTATGCAAGCCTTTGGAAACAATATTTAGGGGAGGCGTAAGACATGGAGTTTATAAAATTATCATTCAAACTGGCAGGACAGTATAAAAATCGTCTTAAGGCGGGAATGTTTCTTATTTTTCTACAAAATGCTTCCATGCTGTTTGCGTTTGTCGCTCTCTTTCTTGCATTCGGTTGGATGAATGAAACTACCGGAGACCATATTTGGACGATTTTTGGAGTGCTCTTTGCTTCCTTTCTTTTTAATTTTTTGACAGGCTGGGCGAAAAGCGGTCTTAGTGACGGTGTTTTCTTTGGCATTTTCAAGGACTACAGACTGGAAGTTGGCGAAAAACTTAAAAAGGCGCCTATGGGATATTTTGCAGAACAAAGCCTATCAAGAATTATGGCGGCATTTACCAATGTTATGAAGAGTCTTGA
>QWCK01010296.1_pt1 | contig 12142 bp, 9 predicted proteins | sample 1972571 | NCBI WGS metagenome assembly QWCK01 (sample SAMN09866710, study PRJNA288562) | Human gut metagenome isolate term2_stool, whole genome shotgun sequencing... | isolation source: gut | host: Homo sapiens | place: USA: California
AGGTACTTGGGCAGACCTTCCTGATAACCGAACAGGGTCAGGTAGTTGGCCACGCCCCAGCCCTTGGACTGGGCCGAACCGGCCTGCGGGCTGAACGAGCAGATGATGACCCAGACCAGCGGGCTGATGAAGATGATGGCCAGCAGGGCCTCAAGGATCCGGGCGATGATACGCTTCCACAATGGGGTAGTCATAATGTGTTACCTCCCCTTTCTCACTTGGTGTTGTCGCGCATGCCGCGCATCTGGATGGAGTTGATGATGACCAAGGCCACCAGCACGATCAGCGAGAGCGCCGCGGCCATACCCAGATCCTTCTTGGAATCGAAGGCGAAGTTGTAGATGAGCTGCACCACGGTCATGGTGGAGTTGTTCGGACCACCCTTGGTCAGAATGAAGAACTGATCGAACGCGAGGATCGAGCCGGTCACGCAGTAGACCAGGCACATCACGATGGTCGGCTTCATCAGCGGCAGGGTGATGGAGCGGAAGATACGCCAGGAACCGGCGCCGTCCATGCGGGCCGCCTCGTACAGATCACCGGGGATGGCCTGCAGACCGATCATCATCAGCAGCATGTAGTAGCCCGAGAAACGCCAAACAATCACGATAATCGTGGCCCACAGGGCCGACTGGCCGGTGGCCAGCACCGAACCACCCTCCTGCATCAGGCCCAACGAGCTCAGAATCTTGGTGACAGGGCCCACCTGCGGGGAATACAGGGCGTAGAACAGCAGGGACGCGGACGCCAGGCCCGTCGCGGACGGCAGCAGGAAGCAGGTACGCAGCACGTTGTTCCACTTCGAGCTCTCCTGCACAATCATGGCCATGCCCAGACCAAGGACCAACAGGAAGACCGTGACGATCACGGTGTACTCGAGCGTGAACCAAATCGAGGGCCAGAACAATTTGTTCTCGAACACCTTGACGAAGTTGTCCGGGAAGTTCACGCCGCGGTTGCCACCCAGCAGGCTCCAACGAGAGCAGGCCATGACGACCAGTAGAACAATCGGCACGAAGAACAGGACGATAATCATCAGCCAGTCCGGAAGTGCGTACAGCAGACCTCGCCTGGTCTGCGCCGCCTTCGCCTTGGACTTATGCACGGGCACAGCCCCGGCGCTCTTGGAAACACTCGACATGTTTCTCTCTCCTTTGGGAAATTACTGTGAAATGGTAATCACGGAATCCGAATGCAATCCGATGTCAGGGCTTCGAGGAAGGAGGACTCCGAAGCCCCGCCAACACACCGCATTCATAAGGTATGTAGTGATGAAGGAAGAGAAGGAATGAAGAAGAAGATAGAAGTTCGATTATGTGGTTGAGCCGGCTCCTGCCCTCACAAGGGAGGGACCGGCTCAATCTGTTCAGTTATTATTCAGTTATTGCTGTGATTTGATGAGTGATGGTGAGGAGCATCACCACCGAATCACTGGGCAGACAGGACGTCGGTGACGGCCTTGTTGTCGGCCTTGAGGTCACCGGAACCCCACACGGCGTTCTGCACGAGCAGCTGCCACGGGGAGCCAGCGGCGTTGAAGGCTTCGTTGAAGGCCGGGGACTTCGGGGTCTGGCCGTTGCCGTCGATAATCACGGAGTTGATGGTCTGGATGCGTGGGTCAGCGTCTTTGTAAGCGGTCTTCAGGGTCTGGATGTTGGAGGCGGTGTCGCCTTGGTCAGCGAAGACTTCCTTCTGAGCGTCAGACTGCATCAGCCAGTAGAGGAAGTTCCAGGCCTGAGCAACGTGCTTGGAGTCCTTGGAGATACCCATGGCATCGCCGCCGAGGAACGTGGAGGTCTTGCCTTCCTTGGTGCCCGGGATCGGAGCAACGCCGACCTCGAAGCCGCCGTCCTTCTCAGCATCGAACAGAGCAGTGGTGGAGGTGTTCGGGTAAGGCATAACGCCGATCTTGCCGTTCGCGAACGGAGCGGTCCAGGTGGCGCCGGTCTCTTCCTTGGAGCCTGCACCCAGGCCGTTGGTGGTGTTGGCCAGCTCCTTGTAAGCGTCCAAGACGCCCTTCATGGAGTCGTTGTCCAGGGTGGCCTCGGAGCCATCCTTGTTCATGACGGATTCGCCGTCAGCCCACACGGACGGGAAGAGGTCGAAGACCAGAGCACCACCGGACTGACCGGCGCCATCGATTTGCTTGGTGATGTCGGTGAAGATGCCCTCGGAAGCCCAGTACGGAATACGGACCACGTCGCCGGCGAGGATGTCAGGCAGGGAGTCGGTCTGCGAAGCGCCGCCGACCTTGCCTTCCATATCGTCGTTCGGGATGATCTCGAGCTTGACCTGGTTCTTGTGGCTCTTGTTGTAAGCCTCGACCACGTTCTTGGCCTGACGCTCCAGAGGGGAACGGGTCCACAGGGTGATCTCGGTACCATCGTCGGTGCCCTTGGCCGGGATACCTTCGGCGGTGGCAGTGCCACCATTGCCGGAGCCACCACAGGCGGCCAGCGGAACGATCAACGCGGCGGCAGCGATGCCAGCAAGAGTACGGGTCAGTTTATTGAAAGACACCATGTTCGCTTCTTTCTCTATATATCCGCTCAACTATGAGAGGCGGTGGCGGACGGTCCGCCTCCTTGGTTTCGCCCTGCTCGCTCCTTTGCCCGGAGCAGGTAACACTGCGAAAGCCCTTTCTCAATATAAACGAACATGGAAGTTTTTGCAAAAGCGCTTTCGCATTTTCGCGTTTTTTCTCACATCAAACGGGTTCGAGACTGTGATTCGACTATGAATAACGTGCTTGAATTGGCTTAATATCAATGATTATTCCGGCGTGTCGAGCAAATCAAACAAAAGCGAACATGGAAGTAACGCTTTCTTTCACTTACCTTGCACTTGAACAATTTCCCTGACTACGCCACGCCGAAAAAAAGATGTTTGCGAAAGTTTTCGCATTGAAGCTACAATTATTCCCAGATGCAATGGCGCACCACACCGTATGAGGTATTTCATCGCAAAACAATGCGCTATATACTGCTGAAGAACCAAGGAATCGAGGCATGATGACCCAGCCAGCAACCGGACGGGCAGCGCGACTTGAGGATGTGGCGGCATTGGCCGGAGTCTCGACGGCCACTGCATCCAAGGCACTGCACAACAAACCCCGTATCAGCGAAGAAACCAAGCAGCGTGTACTGGATGCCGCCAAGCAACTCAACTACTCTCCCAACAAACTCGCCCAATCCCTAGCCCGCGGCACCACCGGCACTATCGGCCTGGTTACCTCCGATCTGCAGGGTCGTTTCTCCACACCGATTCTTATCGGCGCGGAGAACGAGTTGCGAGCCCAATCGACCTCAGTATTGTTGGCCAACGCTCGTGGCGACGCCGCCTTGGAACGTCAGCATGTCGAGAAACTGCTGTCCCTCAAGGTCGACGGACTGCTCATCGTGCAGTGCGAGACCAACCCCAGGCCCACGCTTGGCCATGACTGGGGCGTGCCACTGGTCTACGTCTACGGCCCCTCCACCGACCCCAAAGACTGCTCGGTCACTTGCGACAACGTGGACGCCGGCCGCATGGCCATCAACCATCTCATCTCGTGTGGCCGCCGGCACATCGCCATTATCGGCGGCGACGAAACCTATACCGCTGCCACCGACCGCACCAAGGGGACGTCGCCGTCATCGGCCACGATAACTGGTCGGTACTGACCTCCAGCTCGAGGCCCGCACTGACGTCGATCGACAACGAAACCGAAACCATCGGACGGCGTGCGGCACGATACTTGGTCGATGCCATCGACGGCAACCCGCATCACGGTGTCGACTACGTACCCTGCCACCTTATCCAGCGCGAATCCACCCTCCCGCTGGACTGATACCAATCGATACCCTACCGCTTCTTGGTTTTGCGCCCCTTTAAGTAGATGTCGATGACGATCCATACGCCGAGGGCGAAGGCCACGACGTAGCCCATGAAGCCGATGACCGGAATGCCGAAGATAATCGGCTTCATGCCGGCGTAGTAGACAATCGACGAGCCAACGAACAAACCGACCACAATCAGGGCCATCGTCAGACGATTCACCATATCCGAAAGCAGCTGGAACGGCTCTTCGGAGCCGACCAGTTCCATGTTGACGCGCAACTGACCACGGGTCAGCATACGGGCCACGGTCTTGAGTTCGGTCATGGTGCCGAGCGTGGCATGCAAAGCCTGATGTCCCTCAACGCCCAGCGACTTGATCTCGTCTTTGGTGGCGTTCTTCAGCGATTTCGACGTGGCGATATGGTCGGAAATGATTTCGATCATATTCACATCAGGAATGAACTCGTCCAGCAAGCCTTCGAGCGTAACCAACGCGCGGCCGACGGTGGTCACCGTACTGGGCACCTCGATGTTGTGGCGGCCGGCCATCTGCGTCAGTGCGGTCAGGAAGGCGGCAATGTCCAGTTCGGCCAGATCCACGGTGCCGAATTCCTTGACGATCACGTCCAGATCAGCCAGCAGTGCTGGGTAGTCCTCCGGATCGGCCTCGGTGCCGGCAAATCGCAGCAGCCCCTCGGCCAGAGCGGGCGAATCCTGTTTGGCGACGGCGAAAATCATTTCTTTGAGGACTGCACGGGTGCGCTGGTCGAGCCGACCGGTCATACCGAGGTCGATAAGTACGATCTGGCCGCCCCGGATGATGATATTGCCGGGATGTGGGTCAGCGTGGAAGAAGCCGTCGTCGAGAATCTGCGTGGCGTAATTGTCGACGAGCTTGGTGCCGATCTCCTTCAAGTCATAACCAGCATCGACGAGCCGGCCCGGGTGGGAGACGGAGATGCCGTCGATGTACTCCATGACCACCACATGCTCGGTGCACAGTTCGGTGTACGCCGTCGGGCAGTCCATGTATTTGAATCGGGCGGCGAAACGCTTGAATTCGGCGAGATTGCGGGCCTCGATCAGAAAGTCAGTCTCCGATTCGAAGGTGTCCCACAGCTCCTCGACCACGCCCTTCAGGTCCACGATCTGTGAGGTGCGAATCACCTTAGTGGCGGCCTTGGCTATGGAGCGCATGATGGAGACGTCCTGGGCCATGGTTTCGCGCACACCCGGGCGCTGCACTTTAATGGCCACATCTTCGCCGGTTTTCAGCGTGGCGCGATGCACTTGCGCCAGTGAAGCAGAGCCCAACGGCTTGGGGTCGATATGCGCGAACACCTCGTCGGCGGGACGCCCGTATTCGGCGGCAAGCACATCCAACACCGTGGAATACGGCATCGGGTCGGCGTCGGCGCGCAGTTTGGCGAGTTCGTCGCAGAAGCTTTGCGGCAGAATCTCGGAGCGCATCGACAGAATCTGGCCCACTTTGACGAACGTGGGGCCGAGCGCCTCGAACATGAGGCGCATTTTGACCGGAGTCAGGCCGTGCAGCACGTCGAATTGCTCGACGATTCTGGTGATCTGCCCCAGTCGTTTGATCTTGCCACGACGCGTCAGATGGTAGCGCGTGGCGAAATCGTTCCTGCGTCCGAACAGTGCCAGCGTTTCGTCGGATACGCTCGGAGTCGCCTTGGTAACGGTCTGCTTGAGCGTGTCCGACGTGTCGACGGACCGGTTCGCCGCCGCCTCACGTTCGGCTTTCGCAGGCGTCAGAATAGGGTCGACCCTGCTGGAAAGCGGGGTCGACCCTGATTCCGGCGTAGCGCGTGTGGGCTTGGTCACTCGGCCTTGCCCTCGTCAGCGGGCTTGTCGGCGGCACTGGTGTCGGCTGCGGCAGCAGCTTTGTCGCCGGCTTCGGCGGCGGCCTTCTTGGCGTCATCCACCGTCTCGCTCACCTTGCGCTTGAGCTCGGTGTTCAGCGCCTTGCCCTGCTCGACCGTAATCTCACCCTTCTTGACGAGTTCGTCGACGAGCTCGCTGCTCTTCTCGTATCCGGTGGCAAGGGCTCCGATGCCCGCCAGCAGGACCTTGCGCAGGCCATCACCCAGAAGATCAAAATCAGCCATGATACCCCTCCTTCGAGGTCCGACATGGCCTGGTGCCATGTCTCGTACCACCAAGCCTAGCGCAAACAACAGGGCAATGTACTAGACCCTCAGACTGATTTCGACTGATTTTTCGCTGATTGGTACTTACCGAGGACTCACCGAGAATTCACCGAGGACGTTCGGCGGCAGCCTTGCGCGCGTTGGTGGCTACTTGATCGAGCCGGGCGAGCTCCTTGGCTTGTTCGGGGGTCTGATCGGACGTATCGAACGTACCGTAACGACGAGTCACGGCAGTTTCGATAAGGAAATCGCTGATGGCGGGGTTTTTAGGCAGCAACGAGCCGTGCATGTAGGTGCCGATCACGTTGTGCACGCGCGCGCCCTCGGTATGGTCTTCGCCATTGTTGCCTCGGCCGTCCTGATTGACGGTGCCGAGTGGCTGAACGCCTTCGCGCAGGAAGGTCTGGCCGGAGTGGTTCTCGTAGCCAATCACATCGCCGAACTGGTCGGAATGCTCAACAAGATTGCCGATCATACGCACGTTCTGGCCCACGGTATAAGCACCGATAACGCCGATGCCGTCCAGACGGGTGCCGTCCACGGTTTCAAAGTACTCGCCGAACAGCTGGTACAGGCCGCAGATCATCAGCATCGGCGTACCGTCTGCGGCAAGCGAACGCAACAGGTCGGCGCGATGGTAGAAGTCGTCGATGATTTTCTTCTGGCCGGTGTCTTGGCCGCCGCCTCCCAGAATAAGGTCCACCTGGTCGGGCCAGTCGTCGCCTTGATTGTACTGGTGGACGACCGGTTCATAACCGTACAGTTCCAGACGGCGGCGGATAGTCAGCACGTTGCCGGAATCGCCGTAGATGTTCATGTCTTTGGGATACAGGGACACCACATCAATTGTTCTGGCCATGTCACGTTCTCCTTGTCGATGTCTTCCCGCTGACGGGAAGCGTCTTATTCCTCACCATGTCCTCCCGCAGGCGGGAGGTGGCGCGCGGGCGCTAGAGGATAGTTACTTGCCCACGCCCGCGTCCCGTACTTCGGTGATGCGGCCCAGTACGGCGCGGGTTTTGAGCATGGCGGTGTAGGTGCAGTAGATGTGCTTGCGTGTGCCGGGATTGGCGTTGACGAATGCGGTGACGGCCTGTTCGAGGTCGGTGTTCGTATCGGCGACTGGCACTTGGTCATACCCCAGGCGCAATGCCATGTCCCAGGCACGCACGCCGGAGACCATGGCGACACCGGACGCGCGCAGGGAAGTGAAGTCCACGTCCCACAGCCAGCTCATGTCGCGGCCGTCGGCATATTCGTCGTTGATGGCGATCATGGTGTCCGCGTTGGCCGGGTCGAAGCTGGCGAGCGAGAGGCGGAAGCCCATCGGGTTCTTGACCAGCAGCAGTTCGACCGGGGAACCGTTGACGTCGATGACCTCGCCACGGCCGAAAGCCGGCGTGACGCGGGAAACGGCGGCGATGAGCTCGTCGGCGGACACGGCGCAGGCGTTGGCTGCGGCGGTGGCCTTGGATGCGGCGGCATTGTCTTGCATCACCGCACGTACCACGGCGAGCGCGGCGGCCGCGTTGTACAGGTTGTAGACGCCTTCAAGCTTGACGTCGGTGGCGTAGCCCTGACCGTCCATCTGGAAGGTGGCCTTGTGGTCGCCCACTGCGGTAAGTGTCACGTCGGCGGGAAGTTCTGCCGTGCCTGCGGAAGCTCCTCTCAGTTCGCTTCGCGGACTGAGGGGAGTTCTGGCTGAGGGGAGCGGCCCGGCCACACCTTCCACCGACACGGTCGTGGCCATGTCGTCATCGGACGGGAAATAGCGGCGCAAATCGTCGGCGAGGCCGAAGTATCGCACGGTGGTGCCAGCCGGGGCCTTCGCGGCGAGCGCGGCGATACGCGGGTCCTCGCGGTTCAGTACCACAGTGCCGGTAGTCGCCGCAGCCACATGGCTGAGCAGTTTGGCCGTGGTGTCGATTTCACCGAATCGGTCAAGCTGATCGCGCATCACGTTCAGCAGCAATGCATAACGGGGCTTGACCTGCTTGACGAAGTGGACGGCGTACGCCTCATCGAGCTCGAGCACGGCGATGTCCGCGTCCAATTTGCCGCCGAGCGTGACTTCGGTAAGCAGTGCGGAGACCACGCCGCGCACGAAGTTCGAGCCGGTCGGATTGGTGAACACCTTCAGCCCCAGATCGGAGAGCATCGAGGCGACCATGCGGGTGGTGGTGGTCTTGCCGTTCGTGCCGGACACCAATACCACGCCAAGCGGCAACTGCCCGAGCGTACGGGTCAGGAAGCCGGGGTCAATCTTTTCTACGACTTTGCCGGGCAAAGCCGAACCGCCATGTTTGGTGACGCGGGATGCAAACCGCACGAAGCGGCCTGCGGCCACGGTGGCGAACGCATACCACGGTTTGCAGGTCTGCACCACGGACGATTGGTCTTGCGAAACATCGCGTGAAACGTTGCTTGCCATCATCACACCCCCTGATTGGCGTTGTAGTCCTGCGGCATGTCTTTGAATTTGGACGTGGCACCGAGGAAGGCGAGGTGGAAGGTTTCGGTCGGGCCGTTACGGTGCTTGGCCATGATGATATCGGCCTCGCCGGGGCGGTCTTCCTTGTCGTAGAAGTCAGGGCGGTGGACCAGGAACACCACGTCGGCGTCCTGTTCGATTGAGCCGGATTCACGCAGGTCGGAGAGCTGCGGCTTCTTGTCGTTACGCATTTCCGGGCCACGGTTCAGCTGGGAAAGGGCCACGACCGGCACTTCGAGTTCCTTGGCCAAGAGCTTCAGGGCACGGGAGAATTCGGACACCTCTTGCTGGCGGGATTCCACGGCCTTGCCCGAGGTCATCAGCTGCAGGTAGTCGATGACTACGAGTTTCAGATCGTTGGTCTGCTTCAGACGACGGCATTTCGCACGGATCTCCATGAGGCTCATGTTCGGGCTGTCGTCAATGAACAGTGGCGCGTTCTGCATCTTGGTCCAGAACTGGTTCAGGGTGTTCCAGCGTTCGGGGGTGATGTCGTCGGCGCGGCGCAGGGCGGCCATCGGAATATTGGTTTCGGCGGAGATAATACGCTGAGCGAGCTCCACCTTGCTCATCTCCAAGCTGAAGACCACGGAAGTCATGTTGTGGTGCAACGCGGCGGCGCGGGCGAAGTCGATGCCGAGCGTGGACTTACCCATGGCCGGACGTCCTGCGACGACGACCATCTGTCCGGGCTGCAGGCCCTGGGTCACGTCGTCGATGTCGCGGAAGCCGGTCGGCACGCCCTTGTTGACGAGGCCTTGCTGCAGTTTGTCCAGCTGGTCGAGCGCGTCGTGGACCACCGGGCCGATGGCGGCATAGTCCTGACGCACCTTGCCCATCGACATCTCGTAGATCTCGGACTGGGCGAGGTTAACCACATCCTCAGCCTGCGATCCCTCGGCGGAATAACCGAGCTGGGCGATTTTGGTGCCGGCGGCGATCACATTGCGCAAAATGGCCCGCTGATGGACGATCTCCGCGTAGTACATGGCATTAGCGGCGGTCGGTACGGATGCGACAAGGCTGTGCAGATAGTCCGCGCCGCCGACCTTGTCGAGGTTGCCATCCGCCAACAGCTGGTTGGCCACGAGCACCACGTCCACCGGCTGACTGGCGGAAAACAGATCGATGATCGCGTTATAGATCGTCTGATGCTTGGGCTGGTAGAAATCGGTGACGTCAATGGTCTGCGAGACCTCGCCGATGGCATCCTTACTCATCAGCATGCCGCCGAGCACGGCCATTTCCGCGTCGTCATCATGCGGGGGCACGCGGTCGAAAATCGGGTCGCCGGCCGCCGCCGACGTCTGCGTGCCGCCCCGGCCCGCGCGGTCGCCACGATCACGAAACGGTTGCCCGCATCGGTTCATTCCTTATTCACCTATGAGTCAGCGCCGCGACACGCAGAAAGCAAAATGTGGATAGAAAAATAAGTTATCCACATTTTGGGGATAATTCTGGGGATAATCCACTAAGTTATCCACATACTGGGGATAACTTGGTGGATAGTCTGGGGATAACATTCCGCGCCCACAACAGGTGCTTGCGCAACGCAGTCAGGCGTGATATGCGTGTGAGCGTGCCCATAGACTCTTCCGACGCCAAAGCCACCAGTTCCGGCGATACTACACGCCGCGATGGCTTCGGCACCCCGCATGCCGGCGCAAACACAAACGTCAGCAACGGCCCGACCGACGCCCGCTCCACCAACCGCCGGATCATGGCGCTGGCCCTGCCGACCTTCGGCCAGCTCATCGCCGAACCGACCTTCATCCTTATCGACACAGCCATCGTCGGCCATATCGGGGATGCGGCGTTGGCCGGCCTGTCAATCGGCTCCACCATCATCCTCACGGCAGTCGGACTATGCATATTCCTGGCCTACTCGACCACTGCGCAGGTGGCACATCTGCTGGGAGCGGGTCGTCGTCGCGCGGGACTGCAGGCAGGCATTGACGGCCTGTGGCTGGCCTTGAGCATCGGCACCGTACTGGGATTGGGATTGTTCGCGGCTGCCGAGCCATTATGCCGGGCACTGGGCGGTCAGGGCGAAGTATTGGAACAAGCCGTGACCTATACGCGCGCAATCGTGCTGGGTGCGCCAGGCATGCTGATGGTATATGCGGCGAACGGCATTTTCCGAGGATTGCAGAAGGTTCGTATCACGCTGATCGCTGCGGTGGGCGGCGCGGTGGTGAACACGGTGCTTGATGTGTTGTTCGTTATTGTGCTGAATTGGGGCATTGCCGGCTCCGGAGTGGCGACGCTGGTAGCTCAGTGGTTCATGGGGCTGTTCCTGGTAATCCCCGCCATTCTGTGGTCCCGGGCGGATGGTGCGAGTCTGCGGCCTCGTTTGGCCGGTATTGCGGCAGCCGGGGGCGACGGACTGCCATTGTTCATTCGCACATTGGCGATTCGTGCGGCCATGGTGACTACGGTCGCCTGTGCCGCGCGCATGGGCACTGCCGTGTTGGCCGGGTTTCAGGCCGTGAACTCCTCTTGGAATTTTGCGATGAACATGCTGGATTCCGTGGGCATCGCCGGCCAGACGCTGGTGGCCACAGCGCTGGGCGCTGGCAGCGTGCAGCAGGCGCGGCGGCTGACGCGGGCGACCGGGCGTGCGGGACTGGTCACCGGCGCGGTAATCGGCACGGCTTTTGCGGTAGTCGGCCTGTTCGCCGGGCACTTCTTCTCCCCTACGCCACATATTCAGACGCTGATCGCCGTGGGCATGGTGACGATGGGCATCTTCTTCCCACTGCAAGGCTGGATGATGGCAATCGACGGCATTCTTATCGGCGCGCGCGACTACCGCTATCTGGCCGTCACATGCACGCTGACCGCCGTGGTGTATGTGACGCTCATACTCATACTGGCCAATATGGTGACGCCGGCGCTGACGAGCGACCTGATGCGTACCGCCGTACTCTGGGCCGCGTTCAACGTGGTGCTCATGGGTGGGCGCGGTCTGTCCAACGGACTACGCGTGCGCTCGGACGCATGGATGAAGTAGGTATCGGCCGCGCGAAGCGCTGGGCGATTCCGTTTACATAGCGGCGCGGGCGGCGGAATACATGCCGCGGACGATTTGTTCGCGCCACTTGGACCAGCCGTATTGCTTGGTGATGGTCTCACCGGCGGTGGCACCGAGCGAGGAGCCGTCGGCCCGGGTCAGGTCGAACAGCATATCCAGCAGCATCTTGTCGTGGTGCAAGCGGTCGGCCAACTCCTCCGCCACGGCCGGATCATAGGGGTCCTTACCCGTGGCAAATTCGGATAGCGTCAAATGCTCACGCACCAGCACGGTAGCCCAGTCGACGATGTCCGGCGCGTAGCCCATACGCTTGAGAATCACCGGCACATGGCGGGCACCCTCGGCGGCGTGATCGGCCACGAACGCGCGCTTGCCGATGTCGTGGGTGATACCGGCCAACAGCAATGCCTTGAAATGATCGTCATCGTACCGTCCACCGGACGGTGTCTCGCGCCCCAGACGCGACGTGACCTCCACCATATGCCGATCGATGGTGTACCGGTGGGCGGCCGAGGCGGACGGACGGTTGCGGACGCCGAGCCATTCCGGCATCCATCGACCCGGAATGTCCACGAAATCGATGCTCTCCCACACTTCCATAAGATTCGATCCGCACGCAAGCAGACG
>QWCK01011382.1_pt1 | contig 12137 bp, 12 predicted proteins | sample 1972571 | NCBI WGS metagenome assembly QWCK01 (sample SAMN09866710, study PRJNA288562) | Human gut metagenome isolate term2_stool, whole genome shotgun sequencing... | isolation source: gut | host: Homo sapiens | place: USA: California
AAAGAGGGGCCGTACCCCTCTTTGTCGAATTATATTTTATTATTGAAGCGGATCGATTTCTGCTTGCATTGGAGCAAAACCGACACCAATTACCCATTCATGTGTTAGAAGGTGAATTCTGTCTTGATATAGACGTGCGCTTTCTGTTTGATACATTGGAACCATCGGAACGTTGTCTAACAACATTTTTTCCATTTGTCCAAGTGCTTCAAGTCTTTCTTGTGGCTTGAAGATCAAGTCGCCCTTGTTTGTTCTTCTGTATAATTCGTCAAATTCATCTGATCTAAATTGGTCACATTTGATACCAAATGTTTGTGTATAAACTTCCATACCACCCCATGGGTTGAAGATTCCACCTGTCCAAGCTCCGAATCCCATGTCGTAGTCGCCGTTTTGCATGTTGTCATAAGCGTTGTTCCAAGGAACTGCTCTTAACTTAACATCGATTCTGTCTGCTCCGAACATGTTTTCATATTCTTGTTCAAGGAATTCTGCCATACCCTTCATTTGGTCAGAGTTATCAAAGTACATGATTTCAACAACCATTTGTTTGCCGAATTTTTCATATGCTTTGTCGAAGAATTCTTTAGCTTTTTCCGGATCATATCCTTCATTTTCAGGATAGTTTGCTTTACCTACTTCAGTTTCACGGAATGTGATACCTTTTAGTGGGTCAACTGTTCTTGTATCAGCGATGATACATGGTTGTGGAATAGCTGTCTTGTAAATGTCTTTAGCAAGAGCTTTTCTGTCCATACCCCAGTACATAGCTTTTCTGAAGTTAACATCTGTTAAGAATGCTTTATCAGGCTTTGTTGATGTCATGTTGATGAACATTTGCCATACTGAGTCTGATTTTGAGAATACCAAACGTGGGTCTTCTTCATATTTGTCGTAGTTAGCACCTCTTAAAACAACTGTATCTGTTTCATTGTTTTCAAACAATTGAAGTGCAGTGTTGTCATCTTCAACAACTCTTTCAGTGATTTTTTCCGGTGTGTAAATGTCCTTCATAGGAGATTTATCGTTCTTTTCATATGATCTGTATTGGTCTCTTACCCATTCTTTGAGGAGGTAAGCACCTGTAAAGTCGATCTTAGAAATGTCTGTACCATAATCTGTTTCAGTCTTGTCAGCGTTCATACCTGCTTCGTATAAGTCTTTTCTTACAGGTGAGTTTGAACCGCCGCCAACAAATGCTAGCCAGAAGTTTACTTCAGGAATAGCATAATCAAGAGTAATTTCGATTGTATAGTCGTCAAGAGCTTTAAAACCGACATCTTCCCATTTTGCTCCGCCTTCTGCCAAGTCTTCAGCATTAACATCAATTCTGTGAGCATTGAGTTCTTCTGTACGTTTGTCATATTCTTCTTGTTTCTTTTTCTTTTCTTCGCCGTCAGCCATACCGTCGATTTCTTTTTTAAGTTCTTCAAGAGCTTTTTCTTCTTCTTGTTGAGCTTTAAGTTTGATATTATCTTCAGCATAACCTATCCAGTATTTCTTTGCGTTTACAACACTTAGCTCACCTGTAAAGAAAGCTTCAGGTCCACGGAAGTTCTTGAGCTTAGGATCAAGAAGCATCTTCCATGAGTAGATGAAATCTTCTGCAGTGATAGGTGTTCCGTCTGGCCATTGAAGGTCTTCACGGAGTTTCCATGTCCAAACAGTTCCGTCTTCGTTCTTTTCAGGAAGATCAACAGCTAAGTTTGGAGTAAAATCAAATGTGTCTTTTTCTTTGTTATATGTTAATTCAAGCATATTTCCAAGAACCAAACCAAGAACATCTCCTTCTGCATTTGTTTCTGTAAGATGTGGGTTCAAAGTTTTGATTTTACCACCTGTCATTCTGAATACAACTTCACCTTTGTTTGCATCAGCTTTATCATCTGTTGCGTCAGTTGTATCTTTGTTGTCTTCTGTGTCTTTTGTTTCATCAGTTGTAGTAGTGTCAGTCGGCTTTTTTTCGTCTGCTGAGTCATCTTTTTTACATCCAGCAAAGAATGTTAGAGCCATGAATACTGCTACTAAGATTGCGATTAGTCTTTTTGACATATATCCTCCTTGTTTCTTCGGGCTAAGCCCTTTATTCTGTGGATATTTACCACTACATACATTATACCACATCGTTACTTTTTTGTAAAGAGTTTATGTTAGATAAAATTTAAATCTCATTACCCGTTGAAGTATAGCGGTTATAACTATGTAATTTAGCGGTTTTTATAAAATGAAATTTCATACAAAAGAGTTACACTATAATTCATTTGCGATTTTCGTGCTCAATATTAGTGTATTAAAGCAAATTCAATAGAATGGTTTTGATAGTGTTTCTCATTTTGTGTTTAATCTCATCTTCTCCACCTACTAAAAATTATAACATAATTTTGAATTTATTACAATAGTATTACTAAATTTTTTATTTTTTTTGTAATTATTTTAAGATAAGTGATTTTAGACTTCTTCTTGCGTCTATATTTGCGATGATATATGAAATTGTTAAAATCATTTTATTTAATTATTTACAATATGTAAAAAGCTTCGACCTAAAATATCGAAGCTTTATATCTATAAATTTATTTTTTTATCCAAAATCAAACCGGTTGCATACACATTTACTACTGTAAATATTAAGTTCATCAACACATAGTATATTTGATCTCCATCTCTTAATTCCACTAATTGCACACCTAAAGGATAATAAAGAAGAGTCTGCCCCGGCAAAAGCTCACTAAATCTAAGAGAAAATATATAAGACCTAATATACGAATATGCTACTATAAGAAGAATTAAAATCACTATCCACATCCAATTAAGTTTTTTATATTTTATAGTTGTTTTTGATATAGAGAGTGATAGATATATAAGTGAAAGAGTCATTACTATGTCAGTAATTAATATATAGAAAAATTCACTACCAACAACTTCAGAATAATCAAAATTTGTACTCGTTATTCCACCTTCTATTATGATTGAAAGGAGAATGTTGAAATATATTCCAACAATAAGATATATAAAAGACCATGTGCCCATAACAATTAGTTTAGATGCCACCATTTTCCACATTTTTTCAGGTGTTTGGAAAGTTAGATATCCCTTGTCCGAGTTTATTTCCTTGTTGAACGAATTTATTGCATAAACTATAAATGATATTACAGTTACAATTGCAATTAAAATTCCCGCTCCGACTATTACATCTTTTAAATAATAAGCTGTCGATGTTCTCATCCTATATTCAAGAATTCTTGTATTAAGTGTGAATTGAAATATAATTGAAGCAATTATTCCACCGAAAAGAAATCCCAATAGAGTTTTAAGGCTTCCCTTGATGTCGTATTTAATAAATTTTAGCATGTCACACCTCCGAAGCAATCCTTAAAAAATTCTTCAACGCTCATCGATTTTTCCATTCTTAACTTGTCAACTGTTTCATGAGCAAGAATCTTGCCGTCGTTAATAATCATAACCTCATCGAATATCGACTCTATATCCCTTACAAGTTGCGTTGAAACGATGAGTGTTTTATTTTGAAATGCCTTGTCTATAATCGAGTTTAATATCATATCTCTTGCTACCGGATCTACTCCACCTATCGGTTCATCGAGTAGATACAGACTTGCATCCCTTGAAAGTGTCAAAGAAAGATTAAGTTTCTCCTGCATTCCTTTTGAAAGTTCCTTAACTTCCATATCTTCGCTGAGTTTCATTACCTCCAGCATTTCTTTGAATGTGTTTGAATTAAAGTCATTGAAGAAATCATTGTAATAGTTCTTCGCATCTTTTATTTTCATCCAATTCGGCAAAAAGTTTCTATCCGGAAGATAAGATACTAAACTTTTTGTTGCTATGCCCGGTTCTTTGCCGCAAATCTCTACCCTTCCCGATGTTTTTTGATGAAATGCGGAAAGTATTTTTATAAGCGTAGTTTTTCCACTCCCGTTTGGTCCCAAAAGCCCTAAAACTTTTCCTTCTTCAAGCTTAAAGCTAATGTTGTCCAGTGCAATTTTTCTTCCATATTTCTTTGTCAAATTATCTACTGTAACTATCGTCGCCATTGTTATTCTCCATTATCAAATTTATAAATTCACTTTGATCAATTCCCAAATTTTCGAATTCTTCTAATGTAGTTTTAATTCTCTTTTTTATATATGAACGCCTTTTTTCTTTAATTATGGCTTCATCATCTATAACATAAGTTCCCATTCCTCTTTTTACTTCGAAAAGTCCGGTTCCCACAAGTTCATCTATCGATCTTGCAACCGTGTTTGGATTTACTTTATATGTCTTAGCAATTTCGCGAACAGACGGAAGTTTATCGGATTTTTTTATTTCTCCTGATACAAGTTCCTGAATGAATATTTCAGCCAGCTGAAGAAAAATAGGTCTATCTTCATTGAAATCCATAATCTCCCCTAATATTTCTTTCTTTTAATAACCAGATATCTTATTCCTGTTGCCAAGAAAATATTTACAAATAACATAATTGTAAACCATTTCTCTTCAAATGGATTTATCCCTAATTGGAACAAGTTGTCAAACACGGGTGCGTATTCAAGCGGTGAGAGCCTTGTGAACCAGTCGGCAATTGTTCCGATCCATGAGTCGAGGCTCACAAGTCCTGTAACTTTAAAAATTATCGGTGCAAAGAAGTAGTACAAAAAGCTTATTGCAACGGTTGCACCTTGCAAATTTGTGAGTTCATTGAATAAATGAATTCCGCCGAGCATACATGTTATCATTGACACGATTGTAAGAATGCTGTATATAAACATTTTCGGTGATACATATGCATCATATCCTTGTGCCGGCAAATCTTTAAATGTATACGAAAGAGCTACTGTAATTGCTGTGAAAACAAACGCAAATACAACAGTTGTCAAAACTGATACTAGATAATCTCCAACCACCGGATTCAAACGGCTCATTCCTCTTTGAAAATAGTTTCTCAGTTCCTCTCTTCTCTTAAATGAGGCCGTCGCAATCATAATCGCCATAAAAGGAACAACTTGTTGCACAATTTCGTACACATTGGTGAGAAAGCTTGACGACGACTTGGTCGTTGAATATTTTGCAGTAACATAATAAGAAAGTCCAATTCCGACAAGTCCGAATATCAAGAAGCAACTTGTCTATGTCAAAATCACCGACAATAACACCATCTTTTGAAATTTCAATTTTTAATTCTTCTAAAATTTTCTTAAAATTATTGTCGTCACTTGTCTTTATAACAGTGTGATATCTTAGCTTTTTATCTTTCTTTGACTCTATAATATCGACGACTTCTCCATTTTCAATAATGCAAATTCTGTCGCATAGATGCTCGAGTTCGCTCAAAATGTGCGAGCTGATTAAAATTGTCTTACCTTTATTGGCAAGCTCCTTCAAAAGATTTCTTATTTCAACAATCCCTTCAGGGTCAATTCCGTTTATCGGTTCGTCAAGCACTAGAAAATCCGGATTCCCCAAAAGTGAAAATGCAATTCCAAGTCTTTGTTTCATGCCAAGTGAATATGCCTTGAATTTTTTATCACGAGCATCGGCAAGTTTTACATCGCTCAACAACTCTTCCAAATCTATTGACCTGTCAAGACCGTATGCCGTTCTATAGTATTTAAGATTTTGATAGCCCGTCATATTTTCAAAAAATGCCGGTGTCTCAATGAGTGCACCTATATTTTTTCTTCCATCGCTTAAACTTTCTGATTCAAAAAGTTTTAGCCCACCTTTGTGTCCCGGAAGAAGACCCAAAATAATTTTCATTAATGTTGTCTTCCCCGCTCCGTTTTTTCCAACCAAACCGTAAATTTCTCCGGCTTCTACCGACACATTAACATCGCTCAAAGCTTTTTTTGTGCCGTAATTCATACTTAAATCAGTAGTTTCCAGTACTTTCATTTTATCCTTCCTTTCTACCATCCCATACTCCATGTAAACATAATGACCAATATAGTCATGACAAGCATCGAAATTATTTGAATTGATTTTGAGAAGTTAAGTTCAACGACTTTGTTTTCCTCAAGTGTTTCCATCTTATTTATCTTTGATATTTTAATGGAATTATAAATATAGTTGCCTGCAATTATTAAAAATAAAATAACTAAGCCTTTTGATGTACCATTCATATTTCTCTCCTTTCATAATCCATATCGTTGTACTAGTTATATAGTACACCATTTTTCTATCTATGTCAATATGTTTTTTAAAAAAAAATAAAAAAATCTCAATAATAATATCTTGTTAGATATTATCATTGAGACTAAATTTTATATTTATTTTTTATACTTCTCGTTAAAATAATTCTTCAGCTTATCGAGTGCACGTCTTCTATGACTTATTTCATTCTTTTCGCTCTCGCTCATTTCAGCAAATGTCTTCTGTTTGCCATGTGGAAGAAAGTACGGGTCATATCCAAATCCGTTTTCCCCTCTTCTCTCAAAAATTATCTCGCCTTCACATTCTCCTCTGAAGAAATGTTTTTCTCCTTCAGGAGTTATAAGACACAAAACCGAAACAAAATGAGCTTTTCGATCTTCTTTTTTAACATTTTCAAGTTTTTTTAGAAGTAGTGCATTGTTTTTTGCATCATCGTGTTCATCACCTGCATACCTTGCACTATGAACACCCGGTTCACCATTTAACACATCAACCATAAGCCCTGAGTCGTCCGACAAAATATATGAATTATTGAAAATTTTTCTTATAGCATTTGCTTTAATGAATGCATTGTCTTCAAATGTTTGACCGTTTTCATCCGGCTCATCATAATTTTTTTCAATCTCATATACACTTTTAACATCGAAATCAAGTTCCGAGAGCATGTGTTTAATTTCTGTAATTTTATGGTTGTTGCCACTTGCAACGACTATCCTCATTATCTATATTCCTCCAAGAAATCCTCTATACCGTTTATAATGCCGTCGACAATCTTTGATTGATATTCCGGTGTCAAAAGCTTTGCTCTTTCAGCAGCATTACTCAAAAATCCTGTTTCAATTAAAATTGCCGGTGCCGTTGTATTCTTTAAAACATAATATTTTTCTACTTTTAGACCACGTGTTTTTTCACCGATTGCTCTTTCAATAGCGTTTACTACCATTTGACCGAATTCTTTTTGATTCGGCTCCATGGATGCAGAAGAATAATAGTATACTGTCGCACCCTTTGCAGAGCCATAATCTACAATATCCGCATGAATGGATATAAAAACGTCCGGCTTTAAATTGTTGGACATTTTCACTCTGTCGGACAATTCTATATACGAATCTTCAGTATCGTTTGTCTTTTGAACTCTGTATCCCAATGCAACAAGCTTGCTTTCCAAAAGTCTTTGTATCGGTTTTATAACGTCTACTTCTTTAACACCGGACGGAGTGTGAATTGCGCCGGGATCCGTTCCACCGTGACCCGGGTCAAGCAAAATAAAATAGTCACTGTTTTTTCCGGTTTTTACTCTCGAAATGTTTAAAGTCATATCAGGCGACTGTGGATCAACATTAACCGACACCGCTCTCAATAGATTTATCGTGAGAACTCCGTCTGTTACATCCAAGTCTTTCACAAGACTGTCATTGTACTTTATAGAACCGTTAGGAATTCTTCCCCCGACATTTATAGTTATTCTATTTTGAGCCTGATCGTAATTAAATGGCAAATTATTTGTTATGCCTTTTATAGTAAGGTTTCTTGTAGTGCCGGAAGTTCTAAATTTAAAATTGTCATAAAGCGTTCTTTCCGGAGTTACAACAAGATCATTACCCACTGTTTTTATAACAAGATTCGGATGTTCTACATCTTTGTCTATATCAAAAACAACCCTTACAATTCTGTCTGTTTTTTTATAGTTTTTATCCGGGATAAATTGACTGCTTCTAATATATTTTACAAAGGCGAGCTCTATTGGAAATTCTTTATAGTGACCCGACGCCATGTTCGAGTCCATAAAGTCAAGAATAATTCTCTTTGGCTTTTCAAGAATCATCTTGTTATAATTTTGTTTTCCCATGTTTTTTATAACGATACTTTCTTTGCCATTTACATTTTCTTTTGTAATGTCTGAAAATAAAAAAGTATCAGTGACAATGATACTCTTACCATCGTCACTGTCATAAACCGTAATCTCGCCCTTTGTCTTATTAAATGATATAACAAGGTCTTCCCCTTGCTTTTGAATAATATATTTGTCCGAGTTTTGAATCATACTCTTGTCTTGACCGACAAGCGATTTATTTACATCGGCATTTTTAATTATTATTGTTGTGGAAGTTTCTCCAACCTTTACTTCATAATTCGGTTTTTCATTAAATGTAAATATAAGCTTTACAGTACTTGAATCATAATCCACATTTTTCGCTTGAAGCGTAACTTTTCCGACAGTTTCTTCTTTCGGTTTAACAATTTCTTCTGTCGGTGGTGGAGTTGTAATTTCAGGACCGTCTAATAAATCTGTAGCTGTGGTTTCATCTTTTTCTTTTCCGTCTGCAATTGTAACTGTCCTTGTTTTTTGAATCCAACCAACCTTCTTGCCCATATATTCACTTAAATATCTGACCGGAACATAAGTAGTTGCATTTGCTCCTCCGTCTACATTTATCAATAGAGCCATAACTCCCTTCGGAGTTTCAACTCTACCGTTTCCCATATTTACAAAGTTTTTCCCGACAGGAAACCAAATCGTCTTGTCCCCATGAATACCTACTGTGGAAGTTTTATGAATCCACTCAACTTTATAGCCTAAAGTTTCCGATACAAATCTCACAGGTACATATGTAACCCCGTCAATTACAAAACTTGGAGTCGGACTCTTTTTGTCAACTCCATTTATGTTTAAGTTAACATCAACAGCTTCTTTTACTTTACCGTTAATATTAAGACTTCTTGCCTCTATATTTATACTTAAAATTGTTAATAAAAATAAAAATGATAAAACAAACTTTTTCATACTTGCCTCCGCTTTTTTAATTGTAACATATGGGCAACTGTAAATCAAGGAAAAATAGGCTCATTTTAAATATGTAACGTAACAGTAATCATAAAAATTCAATCAAGCACAAATTTTTACACAAATAAAAAATTCCCCCGACCTCAAAAGTCGGGGAAATATATTAATTCTTTTCAATTTCTTCTTTTAAAAGTTTATTTACAACACCTGGATTTGCCTTTCCTTTCGATTTTTTCATAACTTGTCCGACAAGGAATCCAAGTGCTCTATCTTTGCCTTGATTAAAGTCCTCAATAGATTGTGGATTTTCCTTTATAACTTCAAGCACAATGTCCAAAATTGCACCTTCGTCACTTATTTGAATCAATCCGTCACGCTTTATAATTTCCTTTGGACTCGTTCCTTCGTCAAACATTTCCTTGAAAACTTTTTTAGCCGTGTTGTTATTTATCTTTTCTTCTTTAATAAGACCTAACAAATAGGAAAAATCATCCACACCGAATTTCAAATCTTCAATTAGGGTTTCATCTTCGTTCAGTCTTCTTAAAAGTTCATTTATAATCCAATTTGATGTGAGAGATACGTCACCCGTAGCTTTTTGAACTTTTTCAAAATAGTCCGAAAGATTTTTATTTGAACCGATAACATTTGTGTCGTAATCAGAAAGATTATAATTCTTTTTAAGCCTTTCTCTTCTCTCATCCGGAAGTTCCGGTAAACTCTTTTTGATATTTGCTATGAATTCTTCTTCGAGTTCAAAAATCGGAATGTCGCCTTCGTATGCAAATCTATAGTCATCCTTTGTCGTTTTAACACGCATAAGAACCGTTTCACCTTTTGATTCATCGAAACGTCTTGTATCCTTTTGCCCTCTTTCGCGTTTTTCAACCATTTTTTTGTGTCTTTCTTCTTCGAAATTAAGAGCGGCTTCAACACTTCTTGTAGAACCTATATTTTTGACTTCAGTAATTTCCGTTTTAAAATCACCGTCGACAATATTGATGTTACAGTCACATCTTAAACTTCCTTCTGCCATCTTACAGTCTGAAACTCCAAGCTCGGTCAAAGTTTCGCGAAGCTTTTCAATAAATGCTCTTGCTTCTTTTCCACTTTCAATGTCCGGCTTCGTTACAATTTCAATGAGCGGAACTCCGGCACGATTGTAGTCCATAAGAGTTGTATTGTCTTGCATGTGAAGAGCCTTCCCGGTATCTTCTTCCATGTGAATCCTTATAAGTCCAATCTTTTTCTTCTTGCCGTCAACATCAATTTCAACATATCCGTTCTGACAGATCGGTCTGTCATCTTGTGAAATTTGATATCCTTTTACGAGGTCCGGATAAAAGTAATTCTTCCTATCCATCTTTATAGTTCTATCTATATCGCAATTGAAAGCAAGACCCGCCATAACTGCAAATTCAATAGCACGATTGTTTATCCTAGGAAGCGCACCCGGCATTCCAAGACATGCAGGACAGGTGTTTACATTCGGGTCATCCCCGAAAGTATTTTTACAATCGCAAAACATTTTTCTGTCCGTCTTTAATTCAACGTGAATTTCAAGTCCAATTAATGTTTTCATTATTTCACCAATCCTTCATAAGCTCGAGCGATTCTTGCCAAATTGTAATCGCTTTTTTTCTTTCCTAAAAATTGCATTCCTGCATTTATAACATTCTCGCTTGTCGACGGAACATTTATTCCCGGAATTCCGGCAAGATTTATTGCAACAGTAAGAAGGTCCCCTTCCATCAAGATCGCTGCTCATGATATACATTCCCAAAAGAATTCTTCTTTTAACTTCGTCGCTGAACCCCGCAGTACGAACTTCTTTCATATAGTCGCTGAAATTTTTAACGTCACTTTTTATTCCGGCATATCTTATACCGTCAAAGCGTGACAAATTGGAACTTGCTTCGCTGTCGATGATTGCATAATATGTTGCAACCGCATAATCTAAATGCTCAAATTCGGCTTCCACAATTTCCGCTCCTGCACTTTCAAGAAGTTTTAGCGACTTGTCATAGCTTTCCTTTACTTCCGGTGCCAAATCAAAATCTTTAAGGTGACTTAAAATCGCAATTTTTTTACCCTTTAAATTTTCAATATCCTCTTCGATTGTAGTCTTCATTTCCGGCATGTCGACAAAAATTTTCGTCATATCGTTCGACGTATCTTTCGCCATTGCTCTCAAAAGAATATATGCATCTTCAACGCATCTTCCGAAAGTTCCGACGCTGTCAAATGTATTTGCAAGAGATGTAACACCGTATCTCGAGACGAGACCATATGTCGGTTTAAAGCCTACAACGCTGCAAAATGAGCCCGGTTGTCTTATCGAGCCGCCCGTGTCGGTTCCGACTGCAACGTCGACAAAACCCATCTTTGTTGCAGCTGCAGAACCGCCGCTTGAGCCGCCCGGTACAAGTGTGTGGTCAATCGGATTTTTTACAGGACCGAAATATGAAGTTTCGTTCGAACTTCCCATTGCAAACTCGTCCATATTGAGCTTTCCTATTACAACTCCGCCTTCAGATTCAATACTCTCTGCGCAATCGGCGTTGTAAACACTCTCAAAATTTTCAAGCATTTTCGATGCGCACGTAGTTTTAAGACCTTTGTAGTTTATATTGTCCTTGAGTCCGACAACTGCCCCGTAAAGCTCGCCGCTCGGATTAATGTTTTTAACTCTTTCTCTTGCGCCGTCCAAATCGAGAGTGATAAAACTGTTTATTTCCTTATCTTTGTCAAGACCTGAAATTATATCTTCAAGATGTTCCTCAGGTGAGAGCTCACCGGATTTTATTAATTTTAAAGTTTCATGTAAATATCTCATTAGTCTTCCCCCACATATTTTATAGTTTCGATAAATCCATATTTTTCAGAAACTGCATTTTTTGTCGCTTCTTCATTTGTGAGTGACGGCTTCGGCTCGTCTTTTGACGGATGTTTTTCAGCCGGGTTGACATTGTACATTTTTTCTCCCGTCTCTTTAAAATCTTCAATAGATTTTAATACATCCATACAGTCCACGAGTTTTTCATAAAATTCGTCGCCCTGATCTTTAAATTTAGCAAGGTCGAGCAAATTATAATAAGTTTCTTTATCCATTAATAACCTCCATTAGCTCATTTTCATTCATAATTTCGATTCCGAGTTCGTTTGCCTTGTCCAGTTTCGAGCCCGGATTTTCTCCAACTAAAAC
>QWCK01005156.1_pt1 | contig 12131 bp, 9 predicted proteins | sample 1972571 | NCBI WGS metagenome assembly QWCK01 (sample SAMN09866710, study PRJNA288562) | Human gut metagenome isolate term2_stool, whole genome shotgun sequencing... | isolation source: gut | host: Homo sapiens | place: USA: California
TCCATGGGCTTCACCACGGAGGACCTGAAGCGGCCGGTGATCGGCATCGCCAACGCATGGAGTGAGTGCGTGCCCGGCCATTATAATCTCCGGCAGGTGGCCCAGCGGGTAAAGGATGGCATCTACCGGGCTGGAGGCACCCCCATTGAGTTTGGCGTCATCGGCGGCTGCGACGGCATGGGCCAGGGCCATGACGGGATGCACTACATCCTTCCCTCCCGGGAGCTGATCGCCAACTCCATCGAGTCCATGGCGCAGATCAACCTGTTTGACGGCCTGGTTCTGCTGGGGTCCTGCGATAAGATCGTCCCCGGCATGCTGATGGCCGCTGCCCGGCTGGACATCCCCTGCATCTTCCTGCCCGGCGGCCCCATGGAGGGCGGTGTGGAGTTTGACGGCCGCCAGGCCGACCAGACCTCCAGCACAGAGGCCTACGGCATGCTCTCCGCCGGAAAGATCACAGAGGCGGAGTATGTGGCTCTCGAGGACACCGCCTGCCCCGGCTGCGGCTCTTGCTCCTATCTGGGTACTGCCAATACCATGTGCGCTCTGGCCGAGGCTTTGGGCATGACCCTGCCGGACGGCGGTCTGGCCCCCGCCACCTCCGCCGTCCGTATGATGATGGCTGAGGAGACCGGTGTGAAGATCATGGAGCTGGTGGAAAAGCAGATCACCGCCCGGAAGATCATCACCAACGGCTCCATCCGCAACGCCATCAAGGCGTGCCTGGCCATGAGCGGCTCCACCAACGCCGTCATGCACCTGACGGCCATCGCCCACGAGGCGGGGCTGGACATCAGAGTCCTGGATGAGTTCGACACCCTGTCCCGCACTACCCCCCAGATCGCCAAGATGAATCCCGCCTGCAAGTATAATGTCATCGACTTCTATTATGACGGCGGTGTGCCCCGGCTGATGGAGAACCTGCAGACCATGCTGGAGACGGACGCCATGACCGTCACCGCGCATACGCTGGCGGAGAACATCGCCTCTCACAAATACCGCTATCCTGCCACCGGCCTGGTGAATCACACCATGGACAATCCCTTTGGCTATACCGGCGGCGTGGCGGTGCTGCGGGGCAACCTGGCGCCCGACACCGGCATCACCAAGCCCGGCGCCTTTGACAAGAGCCTGCACCACTTCGAGGGCGAGGCCATCTGCTTTGACTCCGAGGAAGCGGCTGAGGAGGCCATCCTGGCCGGCAAGGTCCGCGACGGGCATGTGGTGGTCATCCGGTACGAGGGACCCAAGGGCGGCCCGGGCATGCGGGAGATGTACAAGGCCATGAAGTACCTGTATGGCCGGGGGCTCAGCAAGACTACGGCGCTGATCACGGACGGCCGGTTCTCCGGCACCAACAACGGCTGCTTCGTGGGGCACATCTCCCCCGAGGCGGCGGAGGGCGGCCCCATCGCCATCATCCATGATGGCGACCGGATCGTCATCGATATTGAAAGCCGCCGGCTGGACCTGATGGTGCCCCAGGAGGAGATCGACGCCCGCCTGAAGGCCTGGAAGCGGCCGGATCCCAAGTTCAAGAAGGGCTGGCTGGGCCTTTACTGCAAGATCGCCGCCTCCGGCTCCGAGGGCGCCGTCCTGAAGTTTGAAAACCTGTGACACGGCACCGCGGGTCCCGGAAGATCCGGCGGACGCCCTGTATCAGAAGGAGATCGCCAACGTCAGGGGTTGGCACCAGAAGATCCACAAGCTGGCAGTGGGCTGATTTTCGGAGAAGCAGACCAGACGCAGATGTCCCGGCGCCGATTACGGCGCCGGGACGTTTTTCGTGCCGTGAGCCTGCCTGCCCACGGAAATTTTCCGACTAACAATCAACCATTCAACATTGCCGGTTCTGTGTTTTCTACTGCCACCAGAGAGCATTGCCCGTCGGCATCTACGAGCTTGAGGCCGTATTCATCTAATAACATCTGTTGAATGTCTTGAACAGAAATCTCGCCGTCCGCGATCTCTTCATTCATAGCCGCCGCCCGCTGAAGCACAATTCGAAGTTCCTCCGAAGGAAGAATTTTTTCCCGAATCATTGGCTCTGCGATAATTGCAAATGCCGCAGAGACAGCATTTGCGGTTGTCGTGCGGATAAAATGCGCCAAATCTCCCTCGGTATGAATCCCAGAAGAAGATCGCTGGAGCGATAAAGAGACACCGGTCAGCTCCCGGATCTTAACAAGCTCCTTCTCCGTCTCTGCAAAGGTATAGATCTGAGTGGGGGCTTGGTCTATCTGCTGCCAGATATTCAGCAGCCTTTCTGTGGTCATCCCCCCCAAATTGGATAGTGCTGCCAGGAGAACCGCCCACGTCTGCAAGACCTTGCCGTTGGTGGCCTGTTTCTTGATTTCCTCCAGATCATAATTCTTAGGACTGATTGGAATCCGATTGGGATTGGTTTTCTTTCGCTTCATGGTAAACGCTCCGTAATTTCTTGGAGTATTTTATTGGCCACTTTTCTGGCGGTCCTAACTTGGCAATATACCACATCTGGGAAATGAAGACAAGGGCTTACCTTTCTCAGCGGGAAAAGTTTGTCAAAGGTGCAGTTGTACGTTGACGGCAGCAGGCTGCAAATTGGGAAGACCTGTACGAAGAATTTGTTGGCAGATAGCCTATTCGGCCAGAGAGATCAATGTCAGGTGCTACAGAACTCAAAGAGCCACAGCTGAAAAAGAGAACAAAGAAGGCGATGTGAGGATCTATTTTCTATCTTTCAATATCCACCGTAAATTAAAAGCCGGCGTTCTATCAACTAGAACGCCGGCCCATCATTCTTTGTATTCAGCAATGTCATCCAAAGTGCAATGAAGAACAGAACACAACTTATCCAAAGTTTTTGTTTCAATATTTTCATTTGCTCTAAGTCTACGGATCGTTTTGCTGTCAATACCACACTTTTCACGCAATTGATATGTACTGAGTTCACGAAGTTTCATTGTCTGCCACAATCTGTCAAAGACTATCATCAAATCCCCCCTATATTGACAATGTTTAGTATGGGGGTTATAATCTTATTTGCTAAGGGGATATAATCCCCATATACATTTAATCCTTAACAAACTCAGCAATATCACTTAAATCACAGCACAAGATACGACATAATTTATCAAGAGTCTTCGTTTCAATGTTTTCATTTGCGCGGAGTCTGCGAATCGTTTTGCTGTCAATCCCACATTTTTCTCTAAGCTCATACGTAGAAATACCGCGGCTTTCCATAGTAGCCCATAGGCGATTAAAGATAATCATTTGCCCTCACCTCTGTACTTACACAGTATGGGGGCTATAAACTCACTTTTTAAGGGGATATAATCCCCATATTTTTTCTCTAGAAATTAAGGAGTGCAACTCTATAAATTGAAAGGAGCAGATGCTCAGGTTGTCCGAGCTGTGAAATGGGGCCAGGAAAATTACATCCGAAAAATTCTGGAAAACAATACCACATATAGGTAACCCTGTATGTTTGATCATGGCCTCATATAGCGGCATTTTAACCAGAAGGATCTGTTCGGAAGGCGCAAAGATACAGCTCACCACCCACCCGATTGGCTATTACTCCACCGCCAGTGTGTATCGTGATTTGGGGAGCGATTCAAGTATCTGGCAGGGAGTATTTTATCAATGGCATTCTGGTGAATTTAGAAAAAGAACCAGGGGAAAGGGACGTGCAGGAGCGCAGAAGGAGCCAAAACCATGCCTCCTCTCGGAACCGGCTCCGGGGAAAATTTGATAAGGAGTGAACCATGGAAATGCACTATCAGAAACTGTTTGAAAAGGGATGTATCGGCGGAGTAGAGATCCGCAACCGTGTCGCAATGACAGCCATGGGAAACGGATTGGCTTCCTGGGACGGAGAGGCATCGCCGGAACTGATTAGATTCTATGAGGATCGTGCCAGAGGCGGCTGCGGCCTGATTTTCACGGAATTTACCCGGGTGGATGAAACCAGCGGCGCCTGTAATCCCAATCAGCTCTGCATCGCCACCCGCAAGCATGTACGCAGTGTACAGCGCATGGCGGAACGGGTCCACCGTCACGGCGCCAGAATCTTTGTTCAGCTCCACCATGGCGGCCGGGAGGCCCCGCCCGCGTTGAATGACGGGAAGCAGCCTATGGGTCCCAGCGCCATCCTCAACAAGGTAAACGGACTGGTCTCTACAGAGATGACCAAAGAGGAGATCGGCTACATCATCAAAAAATTCGTGGCAGCAGCAGTCAACTGCCAGAAGGCCGGGATCGACGGTGTCGAACTCCACGCCGCCCATGGATATCTGCTGGGCTCCTTTATCAGCCCCTATACCAACAAGCGAACGGACGAATATGGCGGCAGCGTCCAAAATTGCTGCCGCATCGTGACGGAGATCATCAACGGTATTCGAGCTGCCTGCGGCAGATATCCCATCTGTGTGCGGATCAACGGCAGCGACTTTGTGGAGGGTGGCATTACCCTGGCCTATGCCGTAGAAGTGGCGAAAACGCTGGAGGCTGCCGGCGCGGATGCACTCAACGTCAGCTGTGCTGTCTATGAGACAGTGCCCAACATGATCGAACCCAACTACTATGAAGAAGGGTGGCGGAAGGAGCTGGCGAAAACTGTAAAAGCCCATGTGAAGATCCCGGTTATTGCGGTCAACACTATCAAATTTCCCGCCACGGCAGAAAAGCTGCTGGAGGAGGGCGTCAGCGACTTCGTTGGTGTCTCCCGAGGGCAGATGGCAGACCCGGAATGGGTCAACAAGGCCAGGGCCGGCAGAGAGGATCTGATCCGAAAGTGCATGGGCTGTATGCAGTGCAACAAGTCCGTGGTGCAGGACGGCTATCTCTCCTGCGCGGCGAATCCGGTTACCGGCCGTGGAACAATGTATAACGACGAGTATCTGATCCGCAGTGGAGCAGGCCGTAATGTGGTGGTCATCGGCGGCGGCCCTGCCGGCATGCAGGCAGCCATCACACTGGCAAAGCGGGCGTTCCATGTTATTTTACTGGAACAGAAAAGTTACTTGGGCGGCATGGCCTATCTGGCTACGGTCCCGCCCCACAAGACCATGGTGGCGGAATTCATCAAGACCCTGGAAGCGGAGATGAAGGAGCTGGGCGTAGATGTTCGGATGAACGTCACTGCGGATGTGGCGACTGTGAAAGCCCTGGAACCCTATGCCGTGGTCGTAGCCAATGGCGGCATGGAGATCGTGCCACAGGTTGCCGGACTGGATAGTGCCCATGTCCACACCATGGAGGATGCCCTGCTGGGCAAGGTCAAGTTCTCCGGCAGGAAGGTGGCGGTCATCGGCGGTGGCATGGTGGGCTTGGAGACGGCCCATTACCTTTGCAAGGACAATCAGGTGACAATCGTGGAGATGACGGCCACCCCTGGCGCCACAATGTATCCAACAGTTCGAAACAAGCTGCTCTCCATTCTGAAAGAGGATGGTGTGGAGCTTCTGCTGAATCACGCCCTGACCGCGGTGGAAAAGGACGGGCTCCTGATGACCTGCACCGACAGTGAGGAGCCGAAGCAGGAGCGCATGGCGGTGGACGAAGTGGTCATCGCGGTGGGCCGCAAGCCCAACATGGACCTGTATCACGAAATGGGGGCCGCCTTTGAACGGGTGGTGCAGGCCGGCGACTGCATTGCTGGCGGCAGTATTCTGGAAGCGACCCGCACAGGAAATGACAACGTGTGGTTCCTGTGAATCTTTGATGACTGGAATAGGAGGATTTTGATATGATGAAGTATGATAAATTTGATCTGACCGGAAAAGTTGCCCTGTGCGCCGGCGGCTCTTCCGGCCTGGGCTATCAGTTTGCCCGGGCCATGGCTTCCGCAGGTGCGGACGTGGCCATCGTGGCCCGGCGGGAGGACCGCCTGCAGGAGAATGCAAAGGCCATTGAGGCAGAGTACGGCGTCCGCTGCTATCCTCATTACATGGACCTGACTAAGCCGGAGACGATCACCAAGTGCGTGGAGGACGTGGTGGCGCACTACGGTAGGATCGACATTCTGGTGAACTCCGCCGGCATCCCCTGCCGCAACGTGGCGGAGACACAGAGCTATGAGGACTGGATGCTGGTCATGGACAGCGATCTGAATGGACCTTTCTGGCTGATGCATGAGTGTGTGCGCCTGTCCATGAAGGAGCGGCAGTACGGCAAGATCATCAATATCGCCTCCATCCACGCTTTTGTCAGCCGTCTGGGCTACAATACCAACGCCTACTGTGCTGCGAAAGGCGGCCTGCTGATGCTGACCAAGTCCCTGGCTCAGGAGTGGGCCAAGTACAACATCACGGTGAACGGAATTGCTCCTGGCTACTTCCCCAGTGAGCTGACGGGCGCCTACATCGACGCCCCCGCCTTCAAGAAGGTATGCGAGGACTACAGCCCCATGGGCCGTCCCGGCATCACCGGCGAGATGGACGGCCTGTGCATCTACCTGGCCTCTGATGCCTCCAGCTTTACCACTGGACAGATGATCGCCGTGGATGGCGGCTGGCTGACGATCTAAGGGGGTGCCAAGATGAAAGAATTTGCTGGAAAAGTAGCGATGATTACCGGCGCGGCCCATGGCATTGGATACTCCTTCGCCCTGGAGGCTGTCCGCCGGGGGATGAAGCTGGCACTGGTGGACATTGATGCCCCGGCACTGGAGGCCGTTGCCGCCGAGTGCCGTGAAATGGGCGCGGAGGTCCTGACCTGCGAGACGGATGTCTCTGTTTACGAGGAGGCCAAGGCTTCCGTACAGGCCACCATGGACCGATATGGACAGATTGACGTGCTTTTTGCAAACGCGGGGATTGCCACGGCGGGCAGTATCCTGCACATTCCCATCCGGGACTGGGAGTGGGCGCTGGCCGTGAACACCATGGGAATCGTCCACTATGTCCATGAGGTCCTGCCCATCATGGAGGCACAGAAGACGCCGGCACATCTGATGTGTACGGCATCTATTGCCGGCCTGCGGGCGGGGATGGCCATCAATCCTCCGTATTTCTGCAGTAAGCATGCTGCCGTCAGCGTGGCGGAATCTGTGAAGGCGGAAGTGGAGTCCTGCGGCTTGGACATCGGTGTCTCTGTGTTCTGCCCGATGTATGTGGCCACAGACATTGATAACTGTGAGGCGCACCGTCCTGCTCGTTTCTGGGATGATGCGGACCCGTTTTACAGCAGTCAGGAGTATCTATCTGCTCGGGAGGCATTCCATCAGAACATTGCCGGAGGGATGCCGCTGGAACACATTGGCGCGAGACTGTTCAAGGCGATTGAGGACAACCAGATGTACATTGTGACCCATACAGAGACCATTCCCTACATTGAGAGTCGCCACCGTAAAATCGAGGAAGATGCAAAAAGAGAATTGACGATTCAAGAGTAATACTGTTCCGCCATCATGAGCGGGATGATGCATGGAACCTCACAGCATCGTCCCTGAAAGAACTGTGCGCAGGTGCCCCAAAAATGACGGGGCGGCAATGTGCGTCGTTTTTCCATTGTTATGGTGCTGCGGGAACGCGGAAAGCTCTTTGGTTGACTTTAGAAAAAACACCTATGAGAAAAGCCCGCAGCTGGAAAACAGAACGGCTCTCACGGTCATGGTTTGGCCCAAAAAGATATATTATGAAATTTTCTGCACTCATGGAAATCTTAATCAAGGCGGATATGGTAACAGATGCAATGGTTTCCACGGACTGCGAGATCGAAGACCTCAATCTGATGGATCGGGACTATCGGGAGTTCGGGGACCGCATCATTTACTTCATCGACACGACGGAGATGGGGCCGGGAACGGCGATCCCACAGTGTCTGCTCTACAAAAATGTTTTCCCCGAATACCGGGTGGGGGGACTTCGGAATTCAGCCCGCATCAAGGAAAATACATCTCTGGCGGAAGTATTTCGCTATGTGAAGCTGCTGCTGGGCGCAGAGCCGGGAGGGCAGACCGGATACGCAGACATTGTTTCCAAACTGGTGTCTGGCGTGGCGATGAAAGACGTTCTGTCGGCGGCCTTTTCTTATACGGGGAACCTCTTTGTGGCCATCGACCTATCAGGAAAAATTCTGGAGTACTCCACGCCTTTCTGCGTGGAGTACCCTCTGTGGATGCAAAGCATTCAGCAGGGATATTGCGATGAGGTCCTGATGGACTACATCCAGTCACGGCGCAGGCGGATCCCTGCCTCGGAGAAAACGGGGCTGATTGATCTATATTGCCGGAAAACCAAAATGTATATTCTGGTAGCGCGGATCCGGCACAACAACATCACGCTGGGGTACTTCTTTGCGTTGAGTTCCCGTCCGTCATTTGACAGCTGTACCCGCAAGCTTCTTCCGCTGTTTGCACAGAAGGTGAAGGATAATATCCTTTGGCTGAAGAATATGAACGAGGTAAATGACTACAGGGCCATTATGCAGACCAGCATCCTGCTGGATGCTGCCGCCGGCGCCTCTCCGGCGGAGACGCTGCTGCGCTCCAAGATCAGCGGTGTCAAGTTTCAGAAGCACATGCGGGTACTGGCTGTCCGGACAACTTATACCAAGGACCCGAACTACTATACGCAGATTCTGATGCCGGCATTGGCTCATGAGGGATTTCAAGATTGCCCTAACTTTCTGTGGCATTCTTCCCTGATCTGCCTTCTGAACATGGACAACATGGGGACTTTTTCTGAGGAAAGGCGGGCCGCCCTGGAGAAGCTGGCTGCCCGCTACCATCTAGCCATTGGCGTGAGCAATGTTTTTGGGGATATCGCCCAGTTCGCTGGTTGTGTCGAGCAGGCTAGAACCGCCCTGAACTTCTCCGGCCGGATGTCGTCAAGGGGGCCGATCTTCTATTATTTGGACTATGCCTTCTTTGCAATGCTGAGCAAGATCGACGATGAGGACCTTGTGAGTTCTTGCTGCCATCCAGCGCTGGAGCAGTTAGCCTCTTATGACGCTCAAAAAGGAATGGAGCTGTTCGATACGCTGCGGGCCTATACCGAGGCAGGCTTCAACAAAGTCCGGGCAGCCCAGATGCTGTTCATCCATCGTAACACCATCAACTACCGACTCCAACAAATCGAGAGGATCTGCAACGTAGACCTGTCCAATGAAGAGCTTTTGTTTACCCTCCAGCTTTCCTTTCGTATCTATGCTTACCAGAAAAACCAACTGGAGAACTGAGCAGAGTGAGCCAAAGGAACGACCGGAACTGCCAAAGAGCAGTTCCGGTCGTTCCTTTACAAGGGATGTTGGAGAGTAGAGATATTCGCTATTCAGTGGACAGGGAGCAGCGCATCAGCAGGACCTTGGGAAGTGCCGCACGAAGAGGAAGTGGGAGGCGCAAGCATACCGGTGCGCTCTCTTTGCGTTTCCTGAAGTGCGTGGGTGGCGTTAGGGGAATGACAATCAGCCGCTGTATCTGGGCGCCTCAAAATGTTCTGCCGCGGTTTTCGTATGGACGGGCGTAGAAGGTCCTGCCATAGAGGGGGTTATTAAGCCAGACCCGGAAACAGAATGGAGACCAGCACAACAGCAGCAGTACCAATAGTGGTGGATAGGACAGTCGTGATGAACATTGCGGGATATGCCTCGTTCAGCTTCAGGTGGGCCACAGGCAGCAGCATCAGCACAGAGCCGCAGTAGGGCATGGTGTCCAAATTGGTAGAGGCAAATGTAGAGATCCGGTGGATGGTGCTGAGCGGAAGCCCCATCTCCACAAGCCTGGGAGCGATCAGGGGAAGACCGATGATTTGGCAGGTAGAGCAACCGCCGACCAGGAATGCCAGCAGAGCGATCACGACCCAGCAGATGATGACAGGGTGCGCATTCAGGCCGGACAGGAAGTCAAGCACCATCTGGAAGGTATCAGAAGTGGTGATGATAGTACCAAAACCAGTGACTGCGCAGATGCTCAGGGTCATGGGAACGGAATCGCTGGCAGACGTAGAAAGGAGCTCCTTTACGGATCCTTTGGCCGTCAACGGCTTCCAGAACAGGACGAGGGTGAGAATATTCATAATCAGCAGGCAGGGGATAATATTCAGCTTTGCAAAATTGAACAACACGAACAGGACGAGGATCGGGAGTAAGGAAATCCAAAAACTCGGACATTCCATGTCAGGCGAGATTTGGGGATCAAGAGGATGACGTTCGAAGTGTTCACCGTTCTTTTTGGAGCGGTTAATGAACAGGCTCATCAGGCCCAAGATGCAGATGATCTCAACTACCACACCCACAATGCCGGGAATGAGCGCCACGTCGGCCTCGGTTCCCAAAGAGGTCATGGCAGCGACATTGCAGACTTGAGGAGTTCCGGGCATGGACTGAACAAACGTATAACAACCAGCAGCTAAAATTCCCAGGATATAGCGTTTGGGGATGTCGCACACTTCAAAAATTTCCAGCGCCACGGGATATACCAGAACGGCGACAATAGCAGCGGTGATGCCGCCAAGGTTTAAGATGGCGCAAATGACCAGGATAATACTCAATCCAGTCAGGACCCTTGCCTTCGAACTGGCATTCGGGCGGATCAGCTTTTTCATAATACCCGTGGCGATGGAGAAACCTGCGCCGCTGTCCCGATACAGAGCGGCTTCGATATTGCCGAACAGAAGCAGGAAAAAGAAACTCTTCAAAGACTGGGCCATGCCAGAGATAAATGTATCGGTCAATGTTTCCACAAAGGGCATACCAGTGAGGAAAATGACAACGCACGCTGCGGCAAAAGCCGCCAGATAAATTGACCAGTCCTTATAGGATAGGTAAATCAGGACTGCAAATCCAAGAAGACAAGCAATAAGGCCTATCATATTGACGCTCTCCTCTTTCTGTTTTTATAGTTTGAGCATTTTGCTGCGTAAGCCACAAAGAACGAACAGTATGCTGATAGCGGTGTTGGTGGAGGGTGCGTAGCCGAAGCCGGCGCCCATCCCGAAAAAGCTCCGTATGTAATATGCAGGATACCAGGACGGTCTCCACAAAGGACGGGCAGATAGAGCGGCTGGGCGGTTTGACACCGGCTCTGGAAAGAAGAATGCCGCCGGGAAGTGCCCTACGTCGGTAAAGGCCCTTGTTACAGCGGCAGCATCAGCCACTGCCTTCGCCGCCCAGTTCTTCTGCGGCGGACAGCGGCGCGGCAAAAATGGAGGGCTTGTACACAATGCAGGCCGCCGGCATGAGGATCAGGGTGCGGACCAAGCTCCCGGGGCGATTTGCGTAATGCTGTCCAGCAGTCTGATTTTCCACGAATTTCCACCTCCTCTATCATGATCTGCTTGGTGTGGCAAGATCACCTCTTCTCTAAGCGAAATTGTAGAAAACAGCTAAATAATTGGCGTGGGTATGGACTGAAATAAGCATAGTAAACAGGGCGAGATGAGGCAATGTGCATTAAGAACAAAACAGGAAAGATAATTGGCTGTTTTGTAAATTCTGCCGGCCAGCTATCTGGAGGCGGCTGGGGCCGGTCTTATCCAAAGGAGGTAGAGAATGAAGGAGCGGATTCTCACAAGGCACGATCAAGGACACGTTATGGTATGTGAAAACTGCAAAAAAACGCAAAGGGTTTTGACGGTTAAGCACAAAACATCAGAGCGGCTCTCTATTCTTTTGTCAGAAAAGTAAATGAGAAGCAATCCTTTTGTGAGGAGAGCACATTGTTTACGGCAGAGCGCGCCGCTATGCTAAAAACATACTTGCCTCCCCAAGTCAAGCAAGACTGGCAGACGGGAGCTGGATGGCCATCCAAGAGTAAATCAAAGAGAAAGGATGCGAAGATTTACCTTATGTCACAGACGATAGACGGACAAAATGTCAACAGAAATGGGATTCTGATTCGCGGCTTAATCATTCTGCTCTGCGCAGGTATTATCAATGCCACCTCTGTATTTATCACGCCTCTGGCGGAATTTTACGGCTGGGAGGCATCTGCCATCGCAAACGTCGGGACTACAATGCTGACGTTCTGGCCGATTGGTTCCCTTCTGGGCGGCAAGCTGCTGCAAAAATTTGGAGGCAAGGCTGTCACCCTGATCGGTGCCGTCACGTTCGGCGCGGGTCTGGTGCTGACTGGCCTGGTGCCCAACTCCACCCCGGGGATGTTGTATTTTACTTACAGCTTCCTGATTGGCATGGGCAACGGC
>QWCK01005158.1_pt1 | contig 12130 bp, 19 predicted proteins | sample 1972571 | NCBI WGS metagenome assembly QWCK01 (sample SAMN09866710, study PRJNA288562) | Human gut metagenome isolate term2_stool, whole genome shotgun sequencing... | isolation source: gut | host: Homo sapiens | place: USA: California
GTTACTTTCTCCTTCAAGTTCATCATCTCGACTTAATCTCTCATAGAGTGCTGTTATCTTTTCAAAATTCCTCACTTTTTCCTCCTTCCTCTTAATTTCCTAAATAAAAAAGAATTAAGAAGTACATGTTTCACTAAAACAGTGATTAAGTGTTCTCCTTAATTCTATTACTCCGGCGGCTAATTTATATTTTTTATATTGAAGCACAGCGAAATGATGAGGATTTTCTTTTTCTAAATCTTCAAACTTTAGATCTACAGCGTTTTTAAAGTTTTCATCTTCTTCCCTTGTTTCACTCATATTTATAAGCATTAAGAGCGTTTCAAAGTTTTGCTCACTCTTAGGAGCTTCGTAGTAAATAAGCCCTATATATGCCATATAAAGAAGTCTTTCAGCCTTTGTCCAAAAGTCATCGCCGGCTTTTTCTCCCTCTCCCTTGGTGTTAACCATAATCGTGTTTACAAGTTTCATTATATCATTTTCGGAGTTTATATATGCAAACGGATTATAATGCATAGATTTGCTGAAATTGATTAAGTTTAAGACTTTTATCTTATATGGCTCTCTCTCAGGTTTACCGTTTTTATCATAAACGATTTGAACCTTACCGTATTTATCTTTTATGAGTTTGTTTTCTTCATCTCTTACAAGCTTTACAGCTCCTCTTTTAAGCATTTTTCCGCACTCTACAAGTATTTGCCCTTTAGGGTCTGTGACCACATAGCTGGAGTGCATTTGCATTAGATTAGGCTTTACGAATCCTCTGGTCTTACCCGAACCTGAACCACCTATAACCAATATATTTTTATTTCTTGCTGTTTTCCAATCTTTAGGCTGATTTTCCATTGTAATGCTTTCAGTTTCAGTCAAAAGTACATTTTGATCGTCTACAGGATCTATATAAGGTCTAATATCTTCTTTAGTTCCCCATTTAGCACTTCCGTATTCTTCGCCTTTTCTTGTTCTAATTTTTTTCTTCTTGCCTTTAAGCCATATATAATAATATATTAAAGACACCGTTATTAAAGATATTATTATATCCCATTTGTTAAAACTGATAAAAATGCTGGTGCTGAAAAGATTATTCATTGCCCCCATTATATGAAACGCAAAGTTTTCTCCATTATCAGTCCTATAAAAATAGCATAGTCGATTAGCTATTATGAAAAGTGTAACAAATATTGCTACACTTATCCATTTTTCTTTTAGTTTTTTTAAAAATTTCTTTGAATCAATTTTCAAAATATCTACCTACTTACTGAACAGCAGACAATTCTTTATTGTGTTCTTTATCCATAATTTTAATAGCTTCATCTTCCAGGACATCTGACGCTGAATCCATTAACTTTAATTGTGTAGCTTCATCAAAAGACTTGATTATATTAAGCAAACCGCTTAAATATGTTTCTGTGAAATAAAGTCTATCTCTTTCTTCGAGGTCTACTAAACAATCACTTAAAGCTGTTATGCCCATTCTCATCTCGTTGTACGATAAATTTTCTGATAGTGTTATTTCAACACTTTCGCCATCAAATATAATTTTAATTTCTTCCATTTCTTTCCTCCTTACAAAATTTAAATATCTTTTCTATCATTCTGATTTACTATATCCAATCAAGAAAAAATGCAATTTTTAGTGCAGTTTCAGATAAATAAGCTATCTTAAGAGCATCCATATCCGACATAATTAATTACCTCCAAATAATTCCAATAAAGTCATTTATCTCCCTCTCTTGTTCCTCTAACACTACATTCGATACTCCACTTTATTACATCAGATAAACCCTCTTCGTTTTTTTCTGCATGAAATTTCTCAGCCAAACTAGCTTTTATTGTTTTAGCAAAATAATAATCATTACCCTTTTTAATAAAATCTCTTGAATGATTCATGTCAAATTCCCTAATATCCATATTTGGGATAACCTGCACATAAACATCTGCATATGGAGCCGTAAAACCAAAAAGAAGATAGAAATAAAATATGATGTATAAAATCAAAATTAAAAGTCCAGAAGACAAAGAGTCATCACAATTTTCATCTTTTTCATCTTTTTTAATAAACAATTCTTTTATTGTAAAGAATATAAAATAAATTGCCAATAAAGCAATTGACGCTATTAAAAGAACGTCTACAATTTTTAATGGTGTTTCAGATAAATAGGTTATCTTTAGTGTGTTCAAATCAGGCATATTTCTCCTCCTCATCGTCTTCAACTCTTATTTGTTCAAAATCGCTAAGTGTGACGTTGAATTTTTCTTTAATTTCATCAATCTCTTCTTGTGTGAATTGTGTTTGAAACCCAAATGCTTGAGAACGGGTACTCATACCAAGCGAATCGCCTGACTTATAATAATTCAGATAAGTCCCACTACCGTTATCCGTCAACGCTTCAAATTTTAAATAAAACCTTTCTGGCTCTTCTTTATCTTCAGTCGGTGTACTTGCATACTCGCTCAAAAGATTGAACAGTGCTTCTTTTAAGCCCTCCGGTAAAAGAATGAAATGCGGTCTTGATGTATTTATAATGAATCTATCAAATGCATAAGTTTCAGCAATTAAAATACCGTCATTGTCATATATGCTAATATAATTATCTATTTCACGAACTACAAATCCCAGTTCCTTAACTTTTTTTATAAATTCCTTTGTCGTTAACATCTTTAATTTCTCCGTTATAATTAACTCTACAAACTAACTTCTTGACTTCTGTTCTTGTCTTTATCTCTTTCTTTTTGTTTATTTAATTCATCTGCTTTTTCTTTATACTTTTTCATTTCTTCCCGAAAACTCTCACGATTAATTCCGTTTTCCTTGAAATAATCTAAGAGAGATTCCATAATTTTTTCTTTATCTTTAGCCCTGTACACAACAGTTTTGTATTCATAAATATTTTCAATCCCTTTAGATTTTATTTCTTCAATGTTTTTTTTCGAAAGCTCTTTAATCTGAATTTCATAGTCGAGTTTAATTGCGTTTCGTTTAAGAAACTCTATAGTGTCATTATCTAACACTATCTCTGCCAGCTTGCCATTAAATGACTCACCAACACCGTTCGCACCGGCAAGTGCTTCGGGTAACATATCATCAAACTTTTTATATCTTTCTTCTTTGCTAAGTTTAGAAAAATCTTTTTCTTCATCAAGCTTTTCAAAAGATTCAAACAAATCTTTGACCATAATTGCAGTAAGGTCTTTTAAGAACTTTAATTCATCTTCTCTTGATTTCAAGTAATCTTTAACATCATCAATGCTAATTTCTGACATAACTACCTCCTATGATTTTTTCAAGGTTATTAAGTCCTCTGCGACTTAGTTCCATAACCCACCTTTCCGAACAGTACAAAGTGTTAGCAACCTCAGAAGCAGTCATATTATACAAATATCTAAATTCCAATACTTTTATTTCATCGGCATTTTGAAGTTTGTTGAGGTTCTTTTGTATTTCCTCTTTGAGCTTTATTTTTGACAAAATCATCTTTTCCAACTTTTCTTTTCTATCGACCAATTCGATTATTGAATTAGATAGTTTGTCTTTATTACAAAACGTCTGAACTTTTACATCGTCAAAACTAAGTCCGGATATTGATGTTAATGCACTTTCCAGCTCTCGTATATTGTCTTTTAATTTAATTATTTCTAAGCCAAGATACTTATAGCTTTTTAAGTATTCTCTAGCATTTTTATATATCATTTTTGCTCCTTTCACTTAATCAAAGATGACTTTTAATCCCTAACATTTCTTTTAGTTCGCTGTTACTATATCCGTCAGTCTGCCTGTCAGTTGTCATAAAATAGTTATCCAATTTGGAATTTGAGGTTGTGTTACCGACCTTGAAGAATGATTTATATCCACCCATAATAGACTGCTTGACTATTTCTATTTGCTCATCTGTGTATTTAGATAGCTCATTTAATTTTTTTAATAACAGTTTTAGTTGTTCCAGGTCTAGTGGTGATTTTAATCTTATACGTGTTTTTAAATATAATTTTAAAACATTTGTGAGTTCCTCGTTTCTTGTGAACTTTTGAATTTCATCAATCAAAAGTTTTTCGGATTGTGAGTTTTCGTTTTCGCCTAAAATATTATAGTCTCTTAATATAGTCTCATTATAGTCTCTTTTATAAGTACATAGGGACAACTTGTCCATATGTGGATGGACATTTTGTCCATATGATGTGGACAAGTTGTCCATATCTAAAGGACATTCTGTCCTACTCGATGAGGACATTTTGTCCATATCGGAGTTTCCAATAGGTTGAGGGTCATTTACCTCCATATTTGCATTTTTTTCTTCCTCGGATTGAAGATATTCTTTTTCTTTTTTTGCATACTCAATCTCTAAATTTTTTAATCCTTCTTCATTGATTGTGTACCACAATCTTCGATCCATTTTGTTAGTAGGATTTTCAATTGACAGTATTAGATTTTTATTTTTCAAAGAAGTTAGTGTCCTTTGTATAGTTTTTGTTGACCAAAATGGGAAGTTGTTATTTCTCCATTGGTCAAGCGAACTATAAGTCCACGTTTTACCCTCGTATTGCCCCTTATTTGCCCTGCTATTGATAGTCAGCCAGTAGTTTATCTGTTGCAATACAATCGTTTCATTTAAGCCTATTATACAGGCTAAAATGGGGTTAACGACTAAAGGTTGAATTACGTTTAAAATACTCACTATATCATCTCCTTTTTATTATCTTAAAAAGCTATAATAATTTAATGTTACAGCCGAATTCTTTCGAATTCTTTCACCGTTTACAACTTGCCAAGCGGTATTTTGGCAGTTGTATATCTTTTTATAAATCTCACTGTTTACCGTCTTAGTTACAGACTTGTTATTAGTTGTATTTTTATCTTTTAATTCTTTTAATTTTTCGACCATTTTATCCTCCTTATTTTAAAATTAATAGTCCAATCAGTATTGATGTGGTTAAGTAAAATATTATTAAGAATATTACAAATAGTAACGTATTTATATTTTCAGATTTAAGAATGATAGATTTGTATTTCATTTTAGTAATTTACAACCTTGTATGATATATATAATAGAGTTATGTTTATAAATAGTTTTAGAAACGTTACTGCTAGTTTTTTCTTGTTGTTCATTGTTTTAAAATCGATTAGTAGTATTGAAAAACAATGATTAATTATTAAATATGCGTTTACGCAACCTACAAGTACAAATAAGATTTTTATAATCAAAATTATCTCCTTTTAGGTTTAAAGGGTATGCAAAAGCCCTCTCGCAAGAGGGCGATCACATATACTTATATTAGATTACTTTTTAAAGTGCCGGCTCTGTTTCGCCATTTACAGGTTCTGTATTTTCATCAACAGTGGTATCGCCATCTACAGGCACTTCTTCAGCATCCTTGTTTTCATTTTCTACAGGCTTATTCTCATCTACCGGAGTTTCATTTTCTTTTTTGCCATCTTCAGTAGGTTCAACAGGTGTTTCTTCCGCTTTTTTATGTTCTTCAGCTGTCTTTGTATCAAATACTTGAACTCCTATAACAACTTCGCATTTAGCATCTTCTGTGAGCGTATAAGCCGCTTTTCCCATCTTTACATCAAGCCAAGTTGTTGTGTAATCAGGGTTAATCATATTTTGATAGTGTTCTTCACTATTTTTCCATTGTTCAAATGTTTTTTTAGCCATTTTTTTAGCATCGCCTAAAAATTCATCTGTATCAACTCCGTCAATTTCAGAGTTAATATTTTCAGGTAATACTCCAAAAGCTAGTAAGTTTTCTCCAAGGCTGTTACCTTGTTTTTCATCATAATCGTCAAGATAATCGAAAGCTGTTCTGAAGCTGTCGCCGGTTTCAGGTCTTTTATGAGTTTTTTCTCTGTTTTCTCCGGTTCTAATATCAGATATTTCACCTAATTCTGTACTTCTTATTTCTGTTCCTTTTTTCAAATGCTCAGATAGTTCGAGTGGTTTAAGTCCTTTTGATTCTCTTTCTGCATTTAAAAGTGTCATAAATTCAGTTCTAAATTCTTCATAATTTAAAACTTTACCTTCATTAAATTTTTCAACTCTAGTCTTTTCTACTGGAGTTTCAGGTTTTTCATCTACAACTGTATTATCTTTGTCAGGTTTCTTATCTTCTATAGGCTTATCTTCGCCTTTGTTGTTATCAATAGGTTTATCCTCGTCAATTGGCTTTTCTTCGTCTTTTTTGTCATCTTCTACAGGATTTTCCGGAGTTTCTTCTCCAGGTTTGTTTTCATCTACAGGAGTTTCATCTTCTTTTTTGTCATCTTCAGTAGGTTCAACAGGTTTTTCTTCTGTCTTTGTAAAGTCGAATTGCTTTCCTAAATCTTCAAAATCTTTAATTTCATCGTGAATTTTTTTGTTATCTTCATCATCTTTTATTGATTCAATAAATTCATCTTCGATGTCAATAGTTTCTTCTTTTTCTTCATCATCTTGAGCTTTATTATTAAAGCTGTATAGGTAGCTCTTATAAGCTTCTTCTACTATCATTTCAGCATTAAATGCTTCAATTTTTTTCTTAATAACAGTGGTTGCTTCTTCATCTTCAACATTTACAGTAATTTGCACTGCGATGGTCTTGTCATCTAGTTTTTTAACTCTAACAGTTTTTACTTCATAGTCATTTAAAAAGCTAAGATTTAATTTTCCATCTTTAACTTTTGTTTTAAGGCTACCGATTGTTTTGCTTTTAATGTTCAAGATTTCAACATTTGCTGTGAAGCCCTCAAACATTGCCAAGTTTTCAATTTCTTGTTCCGCTTTTTCTTGTACAAGCACATAAGATGCTGCATTAATTACGGATGTTGCTGTTGTTCCTAACATAATTGTTGCTAACGCTATCGTTAGACTTTTTCTGAAAAATTTCATAAATTTTTCTCCTTTCAAAATTAAAATTTTTTTACATCATTTGATGACATATTTTTTGATATGTACTGCGACCGAAGTCGCATAAAATAACTTTTTCAAATAAAAAATAGGAGTTTACATCCTTATAGGATGACATATCCTTAGATATGTACGGCGATGGGTTAGATCGCCATATTATTGAAATTAAAAGGTTATTATGAACTTTTTACACCCTGTGGGTGACATATAGCTTTATATGTAGGAGTGGGCGATTTCTCGCCCGTAATATTTTAGGAGGTGTAACCATCTAGTGAGTAAATTAATATTTTAGAATTATAATATAATTCTGTTTCTTTTTATCTCGGATTCTTGAATAACAGTGTCTGTATTCTTTACTCCGAAATGTGCGTTGCATATTTGATTTGCTAAAATCTTTAAATTATTTTTATACTTTTCATCTTTTATGTTCTGTTTTTCTTTTAGTGCTATGTTCATCTATAACTCCTTTTATTTAATATATTTGCTATTTCAACACCATATAAGTAATATAAAAGCTTCAGCTGTTTATCTTCTTCCAATTTAGACAACTTTTTTGCTATATCTTCAAGCTTTTTATATTCTTTATCTTCCATAGCTCCTCCTTATGTTTTACATCTGCCAACAACAGATGACATATTTTTGTATGTACGAGCGATTGGTTAGATCGCTCTGGTAAGTGAGTATTTTAACAATTAAGCAAAGCAGTTACTGTGCCACCAAATAACTTTTGCTCTATTCATATTATACTATGAATTGTTCACTCTTGTCAAGTCTTTTTTGTGCTTTATTCATAATTTTTTAAAATAATTATTGAATTATATTCAAAATTGTGATAAAATCATATTGAGAGAGGTGTAGAAATGAATGAAAGAATTAAATCATTGAGAAAAGTTTTAAAACTTAATCAAACTGAATTTGCTAATTCTATTGGTGTTACACCATCTAACATTTCTAAGTTGGAAAGTGGAACTATTAACACTGTTACCAGCAGTATGATTAAGCTAATTTGTAATCTTTACGACGTCAATGAAAAATGGCTTAGAACCGGTTCAGGCGATATGTTTAATACTACCGAAAACACTCTTATATTAACTCTTAAAAACAGATACAACCTATCTGACATTGGAGCTGAAATTCTAAAAAGATATTTACATCTCCGCCCTGAACAAAGAGAAGATTTTGAAAAAGTTTTAATCTCGCTCTGCCAAGATGCCGAGAATTAAAAACTTAATTTTTCTTAATTCCTCTTTTGAGAGCTTTTCCAATAAATTTACTAACTCATCTAGTTCATTAGGTGAGTTTTTATTTTTGCATTTGATTTTCTCCAAATAACTCAACCCCTTTAATAACATAGAATAAATTCGTTTTTGTTTCTTTATTCATTTTTTTAATTTTCTCTGTAATGCTTAAAACGTCTAGTTTTACTTGTTTGTCTAACTTATCTTTCATTTAGTCTCCTTTCTTTTTGTACGTTCTAACTACATTATATACCGTTAAAACTATTTTGTCAACCCCTTTTGTCGTTTTTACGTATTTTTTCTTGAAAAAATTCTTTTTTTAATGTATAATGTATCTAAAAGAGGTGATAAAATGAATGAAAGAATTAAATTATTAAGAAAAACATTAAAACTCTCAGGAGAAAAGTTTGGTGAAAAGCTCGGTGTTAAAAGGTCTGCTATTTCCGATTTAGAAACAGGAAGAAACAACCTCAGTGAACAAATGCTCTTAGCTATTTGCAGAGAGTACAACGTCAATGAAGAATGGTTAAGAACCGGTGAAGGTGAAATGTTTATTGAAACGAAAGAATCGTTTTTAGAAAACATTTCAAAACAATACAGCCTTGACGACTTAGATATAAAGATTATTGAATCCTACTTAAACCTATCTCCCGATGGAAGAGAATTTATAAAAAATTACATCAAATCTATTTGTGATTAGACTTATCGTTTTTATCACTTTTACCAAGCTCTGCACCCTTTAACATATAGTAGAGCTTTTTTCTTTGCTCTTTATTAAGTTTTTTTTATTTCTTCATATAAAACTTTTAATGTTATATTCACGCTATCTCCTTGTCTATATGATTTTCAAGCCATTCATCTACTTTGCTGGTCAATGCATAAAATCTATTCCCTCTCCTTACTTTTGGAAAGCTTTTATTTTTAAACATTTCCCTTACAGCTTTTTCTGTAAGTCCAAGCACGATTACAGCTGTTTCTACATCTAACAACATTGGAGGATTAGCTCTGAGCAAAGCATTTCTTTTATCTATATCAAGATTTATTTGTTCCATATATACCTCCTTAAATACTGATGTTTCCTATAATTCACCATTTTGGGTAAAAAAAATTAAGGCTATTACATAATTTTTTTCAGAAAACATATTTTTTATATATTCAATTATATTTTATATAAGTAATAACAACTTATATTTGTTGATTTAGCCATTTTAAAAGATATATAATCGTTCGAAAAACCAATTTCAACGATTCGAATATATTTAAAGTAAAAATAGCTCTTTATCAACTCTAAAATTATTATAGCACAAGTGTTCCTATTTGTCAACATATTTTTTAAAAAAATATGCAATTTATAGAAATTAAATTTCATCTTTATATTCATTGACAAAAGATGCATTTTAAGTTATAATTGTTCTAGAGGTGAAATAATGGAAATCGGAGATAGAATTAGAAATGCACGAAAAGCTCTAGGCTTAAGTCAGGCAGAGCTTGCCGAAAAAACGGGCTATAAGTCCAGAAGTGCAATAGCTAAAATTGAAAGCGGTGTTTTGGATATATCCCAAAGTCAAGTTTATGAGTTTGCAGAGGTTTTAATGGTAACTCCGCAATATTTAATGGGCTTTGAAACTCAAAACAACGATTCATATGATTCTGATACTGAATTTGGTTTGTTAGCTAGAAACTTTAAGAATTTAACTGATGAACAAAAATCAGCCATTATCGCCCTCTTAGAATCATTTAATAAAGAGTAAGGAGGTTTTATGAATTTAAAAACAGAAATAGAGGTTTTTAAAGCCATTAATAGATTTAATGGTAATGTTTATGATAGCAAATGCAAATCATCTCTATTTAAATGTGTTCCCATAGAGTATTATATCTATGACTTAGGTTGGATGCTTATTCCCTACAGCTCTAAAGATAAATATTTAATGGAAATTAGCAATGATGGATTTTCGACTTTTTTAGATAAGAGGATCCAGATTTTTTTTAATCAAGATGTGCAGTTAAGTCGCAAACGATTTACAATTGCTCACGAAGTTGGACACATTATTTGCGGTCATCACAGCACACTTAAAAAGCTTGGACATCTTTCAAATCATTTCAATGATAGCCTTGCGGAACAACAGGCAAACATAGTTGCAAGAAATATTTTAGTTCCGGTAAGATACTACAATGATTTAATCAAAATGACAACGGAGGAAGTTTCAAAAGAATTTTGCGTATCTAAGACTATGGCTGGATATAGGCTGTCTGCACTAGAAAGAGATATGTATATGACAAAGTTAGCTACAAGGGCTACGAGAGGAGAATTAATGGTTGAAAAACGGTAATGGTGAGGGTTCAATAACCTATAAAATGAGAAATGGCAGAAGATATTACACCTGTCAATTGACTATAGGTTTTGACGAAAATGGAAAACAATTAAGAAGAAGTAAAAGCAGTTATGTTAAGAGAGAGGTTATTGATTGGCAAATTGAAACTTTAAGTAAGCTCGATTCAATAGATGTCGCAAAAAGTGAAGATTGGTATTTAAAAGATTTAATAAATTATTATCTTTTTTATTATTACAAGCCAACAGTAAAAGCCACCACTTTCGAACATATTTATAATTTAGTAGTTCTGCATATTTGCAATAAGAGAATTGCTGATTATAAATTAGATGAACTAAGCAATGATTTGATGAAAGATACTTTTACAACTCTTTTAAAAGAAGATGGAGCGAGTATTCATAATCGACTAGTCAACAGAATGAAATTAATTTTTAAGTATGCTGTGGATGATTTAAAAGCAATGGAAGAATCGCCGATGACAGGAATAAAAAAAGTAAAAAGGATTGCTAAGGTAAATGAGCCTTGGACTGTTGAAGAAGAACAACAAATACTTGCAAAATTAGGCGATAAGAGTGCTGATAAGGCTTTGAGATTAGCTTTTGCTAGTGGAGCTAGGAGAGGCGAACTAATGGCATTAGAATGGACTGATTACGATGGGAAAAGCATAGAAATAAATCGTCAGGTTCAATCCGTTACAGATATTTTTGATATTAATGGCACTAAAGAAAGAACTATAAAAGTTCTCGATACTAAAACTATCGGCTCTCACAGGAGAGTTCCTTTGCCGAAATCAATATGTGACTGGTTAGATTCTTTTAAAAAGGAATCAGGCTTAATGTTTCCGGGGAGGAATGGCAAGTATCTTCCAAAAAATGCTCTATTTAAAAGACTAACAAATATACAAGAAGAATTAAATATAAAGCACAGAGCTTTACACACAACAAGACACACATATGCTACAAGACTTTTCGAGCGTGGTGCTGATCTAAAAACCGTCCAAAATTTATTAGGTCACGAGTCCATAGAAACTCTTATGCAAGTGTACATTCATGTAAATGATAGGCGAAAAGAAAATCAAGTGAATTTAATAGATGATCTTTTTTAAAAAAGAAAAGACGTTAAACTCACTAATAAAAAACAAAAATCACTGTTAATGCTAGCAGTGATTTTTTGAATGAGCTGGAATAAAAATAAATATGTATTATGGGTGCAACAGTTAAATATATGATTTATTAATATCATTTAAATAAATTCTTTTATAGAATTCACAAACCTAAAAACCGTCCAAAATTTATTAGGTCACAAATCTATAGAAACTCTTATGCAAGTGTACATTCATGTAAATGATAAACGAAAAAAAATAAAAAAGAATTTGATATTTGCTACTTTTTAATAAAAAACAAAAATCTGTTTGCTACCTGTTTGCTACCCATATGAAAAGATATGCAAAGTTATGCGAACTTATGCAATTTACATTCAATATGCTATTTTTACACCATTAAACATAAATGCCTAAATATAGCTAAAAGCCACCGTTTTACGAAACAGTGGCTTTTATTTTTAACTGCATATTTTGCATTGGTGCGGGAAAGAGGACTTGAACCCCCACGCCTCGCGGCACTGGAACCTAAATCCAGCGCGTCTGCCAATTTCGCCATTCCCGCATATATGGTGACCC
>QWCK01005159.1_pt1 | contig 12128 bp, 7 predicted proteins | sample 1972571 | NCBI WGS metagenome assembly QWCK01 (sample SAMN09866710, study PRJNA288562) | Human gut metagenome isolate term2_stool, whole genome shotgun sequencing... | isolation source: gut | host: Homo sapiens | place: USA: California
CCAAAGATGAGGAGGAGTACCCAAGTTGGCCAAAGGGGACGGACTGTAAATCCGTTAGCTTCGCTTTCAGTGGTTCAAATCCACTCTCCTCCACCAAAATTTTATATTTTTATTTTATGCGGATGTGGCTCAGTGGTAGAGCATCGCCTTGCCAAGGCGAGGGTCGCGAGTTCGAATCTCGTCATCCGCTCCATTTTTTTATTTGCGTCATTAGCTCAGCTGGATAGAGCGTCTGACTACGGATCAGAAGGCCAGGGGTTCGAATCCTCTATGACGCGCCAGACTTTCTATATAGAAAGTCTTTTTTATTTTATAACTTTAGTTTTACTAATTATTGTTAATGCATCGTTATAGAATAAAAATATATTTTAATTTATAAAATTTAAATTTAATCTAATCTAAACATAAGATAAAATTTTAATCTTATGTTTTTTTATTTTCTTATTCAAAGCTTGTTATTTTTGATCTTCCTTATATGGTATAATTAAATAAAGTATTTATATAAGGTGAAAAGATGAGTTTAAATTTTTCGGAATTTTTAGGAGAAATTGCTAATTCTCCAACTGTTTTAATCATTACAATTCTTTTAATTATAATGTTTATTTTAAATGGATTTACAGACAGTCCAAACACAATTGTAACGACTGTTTCTAATCGTTCTTTAAATGTCGATTTAGCAATTATTTTTTCTTCTATTATGAATTTCTTAGGAGTACTTTCTGTCGGCATTTTTATTCCTAAAGTTGCTATTACAATTTCAAATTTAGTTGATTTTGCTGGAAATAATACTTATGTTTTTATTTCTATTTTTTCTGTTTTTTTATCTATTCTTTCTTGGATCTATATATCTTGGAAGCTAGGCTATCCGACTTCTGAGTCTCACTGTATCATTGGGGCTTTGATTGGAAGTTATATAGGAATAACAAATTCTTTTAAAGGTATAAATTTTCCTGATCTTATTAAGATCTTAATCGGATTTATATGTGTTATGATTCTTAGTTTTCTTCTAGGATATATAATTGTTAGTATTATCAAAGGTATTTTTAAAAATTCAGATCGTAGAAAGGTAAAGAAACCTTTTAATATTGCAAATATTATTAGTTCTATGACTCTTAGCTTTATGCATGGAGCCCATAATGGACAGAAGTTAATAGGTCTATTCTTAGTTGTATTTTTTACTTTTAAGGGAGATGTAAGTGCAGATTTTTCATATCCTCTTTGGATTATAATAATTCTTGCTCTTGCTATGGGTATAGGAACTACCATTGGTGGAAAGAAGATTATTAAATCGGTAGGAATGCAGCTAGTAAATTTAGAAAACTATGAAGGCTTTTCTGCAGATTTAAGCTCATGTATAGTTCTTTTAATCGCTACTATTATAGGGATGCCAATAAGTACAACCCACTCTGTTACTTGTTCAATTATGGGAGTTGGTGCTTCTAAGAGGCTTAGTAGTATTAACTGGAAATTTGCGATGAGAATGGGACTTATTTGGTTCTTAACATTTCCAGCGACTGTATTATTGGGTATTGTTTTTAGTAAACTTATATTTTTATTTGTTAGGTGAGTTATGAGTAAGAAAAATTTTGATTATTTTGATAGTTTTAAAAAGATGATTGAAGGCACTATGGCCGCTTCAAGACTTTTAGATGAAATTATTAACAATTATAAAGCAAGTGATCTATTACTGAATATGAACTCTATGCACGAGATCGAACATTCAAATGATGAGATTATCCATATTACAATAAATAATCTTATAAAAGAGTTTGTGCCGCCTATTGAAAGACAGGATATTTCACTTTTAATAGAAGTCCTTGATGATCCAACAGACTCAATCGAAGAAGTCCTTTTGGCTTTTTATATGTTAAATGTTGATGTAATAAGACCTTTTGCAAAAGAGATGTCATCTCTTATTGTAACTGCTGTTGATATGCTTTATGAAGTAATTATTGAGTTCAATACTAAAAAGAATACTAGCTCCCTTAAGGAAAAAGTTATAGAAGTAAATAGGATTGAAGAAGAAGGGGATAAAATCTATTTAAATGCCATGAGAGATCTCTATGTCAAAGAAGATAATGCGAAAACTCTTATAATTTGGACTAGAATTCTTGATAGACTTGAAATGTGCCTTGATGATATTGAAAAGTGTGCCAATCTAATTGAATCCATAGCTCTTAAGAACTTTTGACAATAGATGATTAGTTTATACTTGTTATAAATTCTATGTAAAGGTATAATAAATAAGGTTAGAGGTGACAAATTGAAAGTTGCGATTATTTTATGTGCCGGTGAAGGTACTAGGATGAAATCGAATCTTCCTAAGGTGCTTCACAAAATTTCTGGCGAAGCTTTATCTACCCATGTAATCGACTCTTGTCGAGCTGCTGGAATAGATAAAATCGTACTAGTATGCGGCTATAATAAAGAAAAGGTAATTGAATATTATAAAGATGAAAATGTAGAGTTTGCGATCCAAGAAATAGGTCCAAACGCTCCATATGGAACTGGTTTTGCAGTTATGTGTGCAAGTGAGTTCTATAGTGATGATGACACTGTAATAGTGTTAAATGGCGATGCACCGCTTATTACAAAGGAAACGATAGAAGAGTTTTTAGATTTTCATGAAAAAAATTCATACGTTTCCACTGTTTTAACAGCAAAGATAAAAGATCCTTATGGATACGGTCGTATCGTTAGAAATGAATCTCTGTCAGTTGAAAGGATTGTAGAAGAAAAGGATGCTACAGAGATCGAAAAGAAGATACATGAAATAAATTCAGGTATTTTTGCCTTTAATGGCAAGATACTTAGAAAGTACTTAGACAAGTTAGATACCAATAATTCTCAAGGTGAGCTATATCTAACTGATATTTTAGAAAAACTTACACTTGATAATATTCCAGTAGGCGCATTTATTGCCAGTGACTCTACTGAAATAAGAGGAGCTAATTCAAGGCTTGAGCTTGAAGAGCTAGAAAGACTATTCAATAGGAGAAATATTATAAAACTGATGGAAAAAGGCGTTAGTTTTATAAATATGGACCAAGTAGTAGTTGAAAAAAACGTTGAAATTGGAGAAGATTCTGTAATATATCCTGGAGTCGTTCTTCAAGGGAGTACAAAGATAGGAAAAAATGTCCTTATCTATGGAAATTCTAGAATTGATAATTCCATTATTGGAAATGATGTAAAAATAGATAGTTCTACCATTGAGGATTCTGAAGTTGGAGATTTCACAACGATAGGACCTAATGCACACTTAAGACCTAAGTCAAAAATAGGTAAAAAAGTTAAGCTAGGTAATTTTGTAGAGGTTAAAAACTCTACACTTGGCGATGGAACAAAGGCATCTCATCTAGCTTATATCGGTGATGCAGACATCGGTTCAAATGTAAACATCGGATGTGGAGTTATATTTGTAAACTACGATGGAAAGAACAAATTTAGATCTATAGTTCATGACAATGGATTTGTAGGATCTAATTCAAACATTGTAGCACCAGTTGAAATTGAAGAGTATGGCTATGTTGCTGCTGGTTCTACAATTACAAAAAATGTTAGTAAGTTTCAACTTTCTATAGAGAGATCTCAACAAAAAAATATTAATGATTGGGTAAAAAGAAAAGGTTTAGGAGGAGAAGAATGAATTTAGAAAATGGTGAAATTCAAATTTTCACAGGAAACTCAAACAAGAGTCTTGTGACTAAAATTTGTGAATGTCTAGGAGTTGAAGAAGGACACTGCGTTGTTAACAAGTTTTCAGATGGCGAAATCCAACTTGATATCAACGAAACAGTAAGAGGAAAAGATGTATATATCATACAATCTACTTCAAACCCAGTAAATGACAACTTAATGGAAGTTTTAATCCTACTAGATGCTCTTAAACGTGCATCAGCTGGAAGAATAAATGTGGTTATGCCTTACTATGGCTATGCTAGACAAGACAGAAAGACCAAGGCAAGAGAACCAATCACATCAAAACTCGTTGCGGATTTACTAGAAGTGGCTGGAGCACAAAGAATTGTTACAATGGATCTACACGCTGGTCAAATCCAAGGATACTTCAATGTTCCTGTGGACCATTTGACAGCTATTCCATATTTATCTGAATATTTTAAAGATATTGTAGAAAAAGATCCAGATAATTTCGTAGTAGTTTCTCCAGACTTAGGTGGAGTTACTAGAGCAAGAAAATTCGCAAATAGACTAAATTTACCAATCGCTATTATTGAAAAAAGAAGACCTAAACCAAATGTATCTGAAGTTATGAATATAATTGGAGATATTGATGGCAAAAACTGTATCCTTATCGATGACATTATAGATACTGCAGGAACTATTTGCCAAGCAGCACTAGCCCTTAGAAAAAACGGTGCTAAGAAAGTATATGGTTGTGCAAGTCACGGCGTGCTTTCAGGCGAAGCATTTACAAGACTTGAAAATTCTATAATGGAAAAATTTGTAATTTCAAATACAATTGCAGTTCCAGAAGAAAAGCTTGGAAAAGTTTTGGAAGTTGTAAATGTTGCACCAATTTTCGCATCAGCTATTAGAAGAATCAATGGAAATAAATCTGTTTCCGAAATGTTTGATTAGATGTTTGTAATAGTTGGGCTGGGAAATCCTGGTTCAAAGTATGAACTTACAAGACATAATATTGGATTTTTAACGATTGATAGACTCGCTAAAAGAGAAGGCGTAAGAGTCGATAGAAGCAAGTTTAAATCTTTAATCGGAGAGATGAATATAAATGGTGAGAAGATCATACTGGTAAAACCTCAAACATTTATGAATCTATCAGGAGAAGCCGTTAGAGAAGTGATAAATTTCTACAAGGTGGATCTAAAAAATCTATTAGTGGTAGTTGATGATATTGATATCACACCATTTACCATTAGGCTTAAAAAGAGCGGAAGTGCTGGATCTCACAACGGAATGAAGTCAATAATTTATAATTTAAACGACGATAAATTTCCTAGATTAAAGGTAGGCGTTGGAAACAACGAAAGAAAGATTGACCTTGCGAACTATGTTTTAAGTGGGTTTGAAAAGAAGGATCAGGATAAATTAGAAAATATAATCGACACATCATGTGATGCAATTTTAGATTTCATAAAAAATGGTGCCGATTATGTAATGAATAATTATAATAACAAGCTGTCTAAATGACAGCTTTTTTGTGGTGATGTATGGACTTAATTAAAGATGTTTTTAAAAATTTAAAATTGCATAAAGATGTCTTAGATTATTTGGAAAATGATAGATCTTGTGGAATATTTGGATGGTCAGAAGGAGCGACAGGAGCATTTAGTTATACGCTTACTGATGAATTTAGTTCTATTATTATAGTTTGTAAAGATGAGAGTCGTTCAAAAAAAGTAGTTGAGGATATAAAATCTCTTGGAAAACCTGCATATTTCTATCCTTCTAAGGATTTATTTTTCTATGAGAGAGAATACAAGACTGAGGACAATTTAAAAGAGAGACTACAAGCGAGATTTCATATTTATAAAGGCGAAAACCCGATAATTGTAACTACTTTTAAAGCTTTAAGAGATAAAATTTTAAATTCAGATAAGTTTAATGATAATATTAGAAAAATTGAATTTGGAACTGATGTAGATCTTGATGAATTTATAAATTATCTCTTAAAAATAGGATATGAAAGGACCATACAGACAGAAACTCTAGGTGAATTCTCTATTAGAGGTGGAATTATAGATATTTATTCGCCTAATGGAGCATTTAGAATTGAACTCTTCGATACAGAGGTCGATTCCATAAGAAAATTCGACATAGAATCTCAAAGATCCTTGGAAAATCTGGATAGTTGTGAAATTGTGCCTGTTAAGGAACTTATCCTAGATGACGCTGAATTTTTAAATATAAAGAATAAAATTGAAAATAAAATTAAAAAGACTAAGGAAGAAACTGTTAGGGAAAGACTTGAAGAAAAGTTTGGACCATATCTCGATGCTTTAGAAAGTTATACTCTACCTAAAAATATAGATTTAATCCTTCCGTTTATAGACGATAAATATCTATCCTCAATAGCAGATTACATGGAAAATCCTGTATTTTTACTAGAAGATCCTAGGTTTATTTTAGATGGAGAAAATGAAAAGGAAGAGATATTCTTAGAAAATTTAGCAGATCTAATGTCAAGAGGTGAAGTTACAGATTCATTTGAAAATGTAAGATATCCTATAGACAAGACTATTTCGAAAATAAATGAAAATAGAGTTTTATCTCTAAACACACTTTTAAATCCAACGAGGGAATTCTTTCCTAAAAAATCTTTAAATATAAATATGAAGTCGGTTGTAAATTATCTAGGCAGGATAAATGTCTTTATAGAAGATTTAAATTCTTACCTTTATAAGGGTTATAAAGTCTTAATTATGTCAGGCTCAGTGAAAAAAGCTAAACGTCTTATAACCACTCTAACAGACCATGGAATAGCCTCTACATTTTCAGAGGACAGAGACTCGGAGCTTCTGTCTTCTATGGTTGTGGTGACTACAGGGACTTTAAATGAAGGGTTTGAGATAAGAGAAAACAAAACTCTAGTTATAAATCATGGAGAGATACTAAATAAGCCACAGAAGAAAAAGATAAAGAAGAAAAAAGAAAACACCGTAGTTTTAAAAGATTTAAAGATTGGAGACTATGTTGTCCATGAGATCCATGGTATAGGAGTTTACAACGGAACAAAGACCATGGATATCCAAGGAATAAAGAGAGATTATCTCGAACTTAGCTATAAAGGAGACGATAGGCTCTTCTTACCAGTTGAAAATCTGGATGTCATTCATAAATTTGTCGGAAATGAAGGCATAAAACCTAAAGTAAATAAATTAAGCTCCAAAGATTGGCAAAAACAGAAGTCCAAGGCAAAAAAAGCAGTGGAAGAGATGGCAAAATATCTCATCGAACTATATGCAAAGAGAGCAAATGCGAAGGGATTTGCATTTAGCGAGGATACCCCTTGGCAAGCTGAATTTGAAGATGCATTTATCTATGAAGAAACCGATGGACAACTTCAAGCAATTAGAGAAATCAAAGAGGATATGGAAAGCCCTACTCCAATGGATAGGCTTCTATGTGCCGACGTTGGGTATGGGAAGACAGAAGTGGCAATAAGAGCAGCCTTTAAAGCTGTGATGGATGGAAAACAAGTTGCAGTACTAGTGCCTACAACTATTCTTGCGCAACAGCACTACAATACATTTGTAGAAAGATTCAAGGATTTTCCGGTTTCGATTTCTGTATTTAGTAGATTTAGAACGAAAAAAGAAATCGACAAAGATATAGAAGATTTGAAAAAAGGTTTTATAGATATTGCAATTGGAACCCATAGACTCTTGTCAAAGGATGTTAAGTTTAAGGACCTAGGACTAATAATAGTTGATGAGGAGCAAAGGTTCGGAGTAAGGCATAAGGAAAGCCTTAAGCTCTTAAAAGAGTCTGTGGACTCACTTACATTAACAGCGACTCCGATTCCAAGAACTTTACAGATGAGCATGATAGGAATAAGAGATATGTCTGTAATAGAAGAGCCGCCTGAAGAAAGATTTCCGATTCAGACCTATGTCACTGAAGAGAATGATATGCTGATTCGGGAAGCAATCCTAAAAGAAATTGAAAGAGGCGGACAAGTTTACTACGTATCAAATAGAGTTAGCAATATGGAAGAAATCCTTCTAAAACTTAAAAAACTCGTACCAGAAGCTACATTTGGAATTGCAAATGGACAGATGAGTGAAAGAATACTAGAAGATACCATGCTTTCATTTATAAATCACGAAATAGACGTGCTTATCTGCTCGACTATTATAGAAACTGGAATGGATGTGCCAAATGCAAATACCATGATAGTAACAGAATCAAACAGACTCGGCCTATCACAACTCTACCAACTAAGAGGTAGAATTGGAAGATCTAATAGGCTCGCTTATGTATACTTCACCTATAGAAAAAATACAGAAATAAGTGAAATAGCATCTAAGAGACTTAAATCCATAAAAGAATTTACAGAGTTTGGATCTGGTTACAAAATCGCCATGAGGGATTTGGAAATCAGAGGTTCAGGGTCAATCCTAGGAGAGAAACAACATGGCCATATAGAATCCATTGGCTACGATCTTTATATCAAATATCTAAAAGATGCGGTTAAAGAATTAAAAGGTGAAGAAGTAAAAGAAGAAGTAGACACAGTAATCGATTTAAAAGTCGATTCATATATTCCAAAAGATTATATCGAAGATGAAGAAACGATGTTAGAAGTCTATAAGAAGATCGCAACGATAGAAATTTTGGATGATTACAGAGATCTCGTGGATGAGCTAGTAGATAGATTCTCAGACATACCAAAAAATGTAATCAATCTAATGGATATTTCATATATGAGACAGATGGCGAAGAAATCAAAGATAATTTCGATAATAGAAAGAAACGGCACATATACCATCAGTTTCTTAGAAGGAAACCTAAATCCAACATTACTAAATGAAATTAAGTACACAATACCTCAGTCAAAAGTAGATTTAAAGAGAGGAATAATTTCTATAGATGGATTAAAAGATCCATTGAAAAACTTAAAGAAGCTAATTTCCGTCATTTATTCACATAGATAACACTGACATACCGATAAAAGTGTAGTATAATAAATAATCATTGAAGAGAGGATGTTTTTATGAATTTTAAAAAAATAGTTAAAGTACTTTCACTAGGTTTAGTACTTACCACAACATTAACAGCTTGTGGAAATAAACCTGGAGTAGCAGCAACAGTAAATGGAGTTGACATTCCAATCGAAACATTTAACGAAGAATATGCAGCTCAAAGAAACTCAATAGTTCTAACTTCAGGAGAAGATTACTTACAAGAAAAACTTGGTAAAGAAGATATGACAATTGACCAAGGAATTAGAGAATTTGTTTTAAATAACCTAGTTCAAATGGAACTTGTAAGACAAGACGCTGAAAAGAAAGATGTAAAAGTAGACGATTCTAAAGTTGAAGAACAAATAAATGCAATTATAGAACAATCTGGTTCAAAAGAAAAATTTGAAGAACAACTTAAAGAACAAGGAATCACAGAAAAATTCTTTAGAGAATTCTTAGCTAAACAAGAACTAGTTAAAGAATATCAAGCAAAGCTAAAAGAAGAACTTAAAATATCTGAAGAAGAAGCAAAAGAAATCTATGATAAAGATAAAGACAAGTACTTTGTAGCAGATGCTGACCATATATTAGTTGAAACTGAAGAAGAAGCAAAAGAAATCAAGAAAGAACTTGACGGCGGAGCAGACTTCAACGAAGTTGCAAAAGAAAAATCAAAAGACCCAACTGCAAAGGACAACGGTGGTAAACTTGGAGAATTCTCAACAGGTCAAATGGTAAAAGAATTTGAAGACGCTTTAGTTAAACTAGAAGCAGGTCAAATCTCTGAACCAGTTAAGACTCAATTTGGATACCACTTAATCAAACTTAACAGTCTAAATCACAAGGAATTTGAAGAAGTTAAAGATCAAATTATAGAAACTGCAACTTCTGAAAAACTTACAGAATATTTAAACAAGCTTGAAAAAGATGCAAAAGTTAAAAAATATGTAAATCCTAAGAAAGATTATGAACTTCCTGAAGAATTAAAGGTAAATGTACCTGGAAAAGAAAACGAAGAAAATAAAGACACACAAAACGAAACAACAAATAACAAAAACCAAGGTACAAATAATAAGACAAACAATAAGACAGAAAATAATACAAATAACAAGAATCAAAAATAAATATTTTGCGTAAAATATTTTTATAAGCCTGCCAAATGGTGGGCTTATTTTTATGTAAAACTTCAACTTAACATAATAAATTACTAAAAAAACATCAATTAATTTAAAAAAAATAATATTTAAAATGATAAAACCGTGATATAATAAATACATAAAATTCAAAAAAATTTTTGGAAAAACTTGCCAAAATATTTTGGAGGGATTTAAAATGTTACAAGACAAGACAAGACAAGACAAGTAATACATACGCCTTTTTATTAGGTTTTATTTTTGTGCCTTTTTGCGACTTTAGCAAAAGGCACTTTTTGTTTACTTAAAAACATTTGAAAGAAGAGTAACATTTTAAGAAGAAAAGAATAGGAGGTATGATATGAAAAATTTCAAAAAAATCGAAAGTAAAAAATTATTTAGTCTTTTGATGGCAGTAGTAATGATTTTGCAAGTACTTGTTATAACACCAACATACGCAGCAGATGACACACGAACAATAATAAGTAAAATTGTAGCAACATCGGATATAAATAGTATCCCAAAATATGGAGAAAATTTAAAAAAACCAACATTTACCGTAACGCAAGGTAAACCGACATATTTTGACAAATCTAGTGGAAGTTGGTGGAAAAAAGATGGTACAAGATGGATTAAATATACAGATACTACTTTTAAGGAAGGAACATATAGATATAAAGTTCAAGTCCGTATTGATGGCGAGGCAGCAAAAACACATGCATTTAATAAAAATGGAATAACAGTTATAGTAGATGGAACTACATGGGTAGATAATGGAACACCGGGTGTTAGTGATATATCTTTTAAATTTGTTTTTTCTAAAGAGTATGTGATAAAAGCACCAGTTGGGAAACCACTTGTATTTACAAAAAATAACAATTGGAACATAGGCTTAAACTATGTTGGCAAAGCTATAACTTCTTTTTCAGTAGCTACAGGTGCTACAGGCGGAGAAAAACCTTATACATTCTCAAAAGTTTCAGGTCCTGATTGGATAAGTGTAGCAAGTGACGGAACTGTATCCGGAACTCCAAAAAAAATTGGAACAAATGATGACCTTGTTATACGTGTTACTGACAAAAATTCGGCTACTAAAGAAATAACTTTAACCGTAGCAAAGACAGCTCAAGATCCAAGCACACGTACAAAAATAAGTAATATCGAAGCAACATCGGATATAGATAGTATCCCAGTATATGGAGGAATAGTAAAAAAGCCAACATTTAATGTTACACAAGGATCGCCCGCACATTTAGAGAAATCCACTGGAAAATGGTGGAAAAAAGAAGGCACAGAATTGGTAAGATATACAGAGGCAACTTTTGTAGAAGGAACATATGAATATCAAATTCAAGTTCGTGTTGATGGTGATGCAGGAAAAACACATGTACTTGATAGTAAAGGAGTAACAGTTACAGTTGATGGATATAAATGGGCGGATATGGTAAAGCCATCTATTGGAGATACTTTCTCATATAGCTATGCTTCTTCTAAAGAATATATAGTTTCTAAACCTGCTCAAGAAATAGTTATAGAAATTCCAAAAGCAAACACTAATTTAGTTTACACAGGAAATCCTCAAACAGGTGTAAATGAAGGAACAGGCTACACATTAACAGATAATACCGCAACAAATGCCGGCACATACACTGCAAAGGCAACTCTTGAACCAGGATATAAGTGGAGCGATGGAAGTACAGGAGTTAAAGAAATTACGTGGACTATAGCAAAAGCAAAACCAACATACACAGAGCCTACAAATTTAACAGGTAAAAAAGGTGCAAAACTTTCAACAGTAACTTTACCTTCAGGATTTACTTGGGTAGATGGAGAAACTATTCTAAACACAGTTGGTGAAAAGACTTTTAAAGCAAAATTTACTCCAGCCGATACAGATAACTATAAAGAAGTCGAAGTAGATATAAAAGTTTTAGTTGAAGACAATATAATTCCTCCACCTGTACCAACAAATCCAGTTAAACCTACAGTAAAAACACCTAAGAACTTCACTTATGACGGAACTGAAAAGCAAGTTACTCTTATTAATTTTGATGAAAGTACAATGACTTTATCAGGAGATATTAAGAAGATAGATGCTGGAGCATACACTCTTACTATAACATCAAAGACAGGTATGTGGTCAGACGGTTCAACAGATGCTAAGGAAGTTGAATGGGAAATTTTCAAAGCAAAATTAGATGGAAATATCAATCTAACTCCTATTGAAGAAGATGGAAAAACTCTAGCTGATGTAGTAGTTAATGGTAATTTTACTTTTAACGGAAAAGAAGTAGTTGGACAAATAGTTTGGACAGATGATACA